>Ga0208321_1000544_pt1 | contig 21274 bp, 17 predicted proteins | sample June2015DPH_4_15_FD_184692 | JGI IMG/M metagenome (GOLD analysis project Ga0208321, IMG submission 184692) | Peatland microbial communities from SPRUCE experiment site at the Marcell Experimental Forest, Minnesota, USA - June2015DPH_4_150... | ecosystem: Environmental > Terrestrial > Soil >... | reverse complement strand
CCAGGAAAGATTCCGTGATTGAGAAACATAGAAGAGAAGAGTGGGAGAAACTCGGATCGAAATCTTTCCTTGAAAGAGCTCATGAAAGAGTGGAGGAGATCCTGAAAACCCACAGACCGGAGCCGCTGCCCAGAGAGATTGAGGCGAAGATTACTGAGGTACGTAAGAAGTATGGGTTATCGGCGTAATTGATGCTGAGCTCTCTCGACTTGACCCAACTGGCCTTCCATTGCGCGAAAGACCCTGGGTGTCTTGTAGACGACCTTGACGTGCTCTGCTGCGGTGCGCTGTTTGAGAGTGACCGGGCACTTCACATATTTAGGGGCAATGGTTGTAACGTCGATTCTCAGCAGGAGAAGTTTTCTTTTCCACCGGATTTGGTTCAGGACCGCCAAAATGGTCCGCTAGGACGGTAGAGTTCTGAAACGTTGCATCTATGAATAGGATCGACCTGAATAGGTCTTATGGTTTATGGGCTAGACCTCGCCGATCACGTTAAGCGCTACCGTATCCAAGTTGATTCGGGCGCGAAAGTGGGAGTTCTTCTTGGCAAATGCACTTACGATCTTTTGATTGCTCATGGTGCAACCCCTTTGAGAGATTTTCTATGGAATTGAGCGAGGACGCAGAGATGAGATACAAGGTATGTGTGCGGAGCCTATCGTTCTTGTCACAGATCGGTCCGACATGCAGGGCTATATTTGTCGTGCTGTGTGATCTGCGTCGTGTACGGCTTCGAAGATTCGGCCTTCTTTGACGGAGTCGCCGATGACGTAGGATTCTGGGCAGGACTGTTTCAGGGCGTCTATGAATTCTGAGTCTGGCTTGCGTCCGATGGCTAGCACTGTAGTGTCGGCTGGGATCTTCTGCATCTTGTCCCCGTCAGTTATGATCCACACATCTTCACTCGTGATCTCTACTGGTTTCGATCTGGTGTAGGCTTTGACGCCAGCCTTCTCCAGGAGCTCTTCCAGTACCACGATGTTGTTTCTGTTCTCTTCTAATGGCATGAGTTTCTCAAGGAGTTCCACGATGACAACGTTCTTGCTCTTCCGAGCTAGGTGGAGGGCCGTTTCGCAGCCTACTACGCCTCCGCCGATGACGACAACGTTCTTGCCTTTGACTCTTCGTGGGTTCTGTAAGGCTTCCTCGGCTGTTATTACGTTGTCCCTGTCGATGCCTGGGATCTCGGGTCGTACGGGTGGAGAGCCGACCGCGATGATTAGCGCATCAGGCTCAACTCGCCTTATGGTGTCGGGTGTAGCCTTCGTGTTCAGCTTCAACTTGACGCGGCTGTCTCTGATCTCTGCTTGATAGTATTCGAGCAGAGCTTTCAGGTCTCTCTTGAATGAGGGCGCGCTGGCGAGAATGAGTAGCCCCCCCACGCGGTTTTGCTTCTCATATAGTGTAACTTCATGTCCACGCTGACAGGCCGTGAGCGCTGCTATAATACCTCCAGGACCCGCACCTACCACTGCAACCTTCTTCGACTCCTTCACCTTACCCAACGGCTCCTCAAGCTCATGAAGAAAATGAGGATTTACCGAGCAGACTCCTTCCTTCCCTAGACCTGCGATTTCGTAGTGGCAGACGTTGCATCTGATGCAAGGTCTGATGCGCCTTCCTTCCTTGGCCTTGTTCGGCCACTCGTGATCGGCCAAGAGCGCTCTTCCAAGCACCACCATATCCGCTTTCCCATCTGCAATTATCTTATCGGCCTCTCTTGGGTCCACGATGCCTCCGGAAGCCAGAACTGGAACATTCTTTATCTTCCTCTTGATTCGCTCAGCAAGCTCCAGCAAAGTATTCCTAGGAAGATACATCGGTGACATCGTTGGGTATTTGGATCGAGCCGCGATGGGAGGGAAAAAGGCTGTTGTCTGCGTATGCAGGTAAGCGATGCCTTCCGCAGCCATTCTTTGAGCGATCTTCAGCGCCAGTTCATGATCTATCCCGTTAGGCACTTCTTCCCATGCACTGAATTTTAGGCCCACGGGGAAATCTTTTCCACATGTCTTCTTGATTCCCCTAAGTATCTCAGTTGGGAAGCGCATCCTCCGCTCAAAATCGCCACCATACTCATCATCTCTCCGATTGAAATAGGGTGACATGAACTGACCGATCAAATATGAGTGAGCACCGTGCAACTCGACCCCGTCGAACCCGGCTTCCTGGGCGCGACGTGCAGCTGCGATGAATTCTCCGATGACTTCCTTGACCTGTTCGCCGTTCAACTCCCTGGCTCGACTTGGATACAGTGGGTTCTCGATCGCGGATGGCCCGTACGAACCGCCCAATTTCCCCCCGAAGGACGCTATTTGCAGGAATACTCTGGCATTATACTTGTGTACCGCGCTTGCATATTTCGAAAGGCTGGGGATGAATCTGTCATCGTACGCCGCTAGCAGATCGAACGCTTTGGCAACAGTTGGCTGGTACTTCGACACTTTGGCGAATTGGCTTATGATGAGGCCGGTTCCGCCCCGCGCGCAAGCCTCCAGAAATGGTTGTATCTTCTCCGGAAATGTTCCGTCAGGGTTGTAGATTCCCAATCCCATAGGCGCTAATGCAATTCGATTCTTGACCTCGACTTTGCCGAGCATTATAGGTTTGAACAGATTCTTGAGAATCATTCTTGAGAACCTCCAAGCTACTCAAAGTGTCGTGACCGGGTCAACTATCCTCAGCTGGGTAATGTATCTCTGAAAGATCAACGCCAACACTACAGGAGGAATCATCGCTACTATAACCAACGCAGACATCAGAGGCATGACTGTCCCGTGAGAGAACAGACCAGCTAATAGGGCTGGGAGTGTTGCACCTTCAGACCCCATCGTCAGAATCATGGCAAACAAATACTCATTGTAGCACATTATGAAAGATATAAGGAAACCCGCTGCAACTCCAGGTGCTGCCATAGGAAGAATCACTCGCCTGAAGGAGGACGTGCGAGTACACCCATCAATCCTTGACGCCCTTTCGATCTCGATGGGGAGCGATGCGAAATATCCCGTCAAAATCCAGCTGACCATTGGAACTATTGTGATAAAGTACATTATCATGAGCCCGTAGGTGGTGCCATACAGTGGCACGTACACGGTGAAGAAAATGAAGTATGGTATAACTATGGATATCGGGGGCAACGTCCTCGAGGTTAGTAGAGAAAATAGCAGCGCGTTCTTGTGCCTGAAGTTGAGGCGTCCGAATGCGTAAGCCACTAACGATGATACGGCAATCACGGCTAAAGAGGTGGGCAGTGCAACAAAGATGCTGTTGTAGATTCCGTGTGTGAAAAGCGCCGCATTCATGACGCCGACTGCGCCCGCCAGCTGATGGGTAACGGGCAAACCGAACATTATCCTATACCAGAAATCAACGGGATTCTGCGGTATGAAGTGAGGAGGCACAGAATAGGTCTCGATTTCTAGCATAATCGACATGTTGAACATCCAATAAATAGGCAATCCAATCCAGATGATCAGAAGAACAGCACAAAGATATCTTACTATTCTTCCTACAATAGTCATACTAGTCCGCCTTTTTCTTCGGCCTGTACAGTACGTAGAAGTATACCATTGCCAGAGCGATTGTCAAGAACATTAGATAGTAGGAGAGGGTCGCACCGGGAGACAGGTTAAGCAGCTGGAACGTTTGCTTGTATCCTATGAAGGATAGGGTATTCGTAGCTAGGTTAGGTCCTCCTCCTGTCATCGTCAGTATGATGTCGAGAGCCCTTACGGATTCCATTGTCAGAAAGACCAGCCATACAAGCAGCGGATACCTCAGGTGAGGCAGGGTGATATGCCAGAATCTTCTAAATGATCCAGCGCCGTCGATCCTGGCGGCTCTATACTCTTCTTGTGATATGAATGAGAGACCAGGAAGGAAGAAAAATACACCCAAGGAGGCCATATGCCACGAGTAGGCGATTGCAACCAGTTCAACAGCATTACTTTCCAGCATTAGCGTCGTGTAGCCCGGAATTATGTGAAATACATACAAGATGCCGTTAAAGAGCCCTATATCAGCATCATAAAGGTACTTCCACAAAACACCAACTGCATATTCCGGAATAGCCCACGGAACGATGACAAGCGCCCGCAACAGCCCTCGACCTTTAAGGGGCTCATTCAACAGAAGAGCTATCCCAAGGGAAAGCAACAAAGAAACCACAACTGCAATGAAAGCGAACCTTATCGTTATGAGAAATGAACTAAGGAATTGGGGGTCGTAAAGCACTTTCACCCATTGCTCGAACCCTGTAAATATGTAGACGTTGCTGGGCCGTCCAAAATTCACATCATTAAGAGTCAGCCAGAAAGAGAAGGCCAGAGGATACACTATCATAGCGAGGCTGATTATTATCAGCGGAAGTATCAGAAGGTATGCAAATTGGTCATCGCTTAATGCTTTCATAGTATCAACATCGGCAATGCGTTGCGAAAAAACGCAGTGAGCATATCCCTGATGAGGGATATGCTACTGCTGGTATTGCTTTATTAAGTTCTCAGCGTCGGTGCGCATGCCTGTGATCGCATCTTTAATGCTGACGGTGCCAGACACAGCTTTGGTAGACCACGTGCCTAATGAATATATGAATTCAATAGCCCAGTACTGAGTGAACCATTTGGGCTGCTTGCATTTGCTGGTGATGTCCAACAGAATTGCGTAGTCCTTATCTTTTCTGTACGGAAGATTTGAAATAAAGCTCTTGACCACATCAGGATCTTCAGCTACAGCCGGAATTCCCGACTGTAGATTGGTTTGCAACGCCCATTCTTTTGCAACCCGGTAGTTGCCATCTTTGTCTTTCCATCCAAAGAACTCCATGAATTCATTCACTCGCTTCGTCTTCTCCGGACCTCTATCCTTCTTAGTCATACAGTAGGAACCAATTAGCCCGGTACCCCAGCTCGTGCAAGCATCCGGTCCCGTGCCAAGCGGGACTAAGGAAGCTTTCCCAGCGATCTTGGACCTAGTAGGATCGTTATAGGTAGGCATATCGTAGGGCTCGTCACACACCAGGAACGCGTGTTGACCTGACGAGAATCGGGCCTGCCTGTCACCCCAAGAGAGAGTGAATATGTCTTTCGTACACAAGTTATCATCATAAGCTGCCTTCCAGCTAGCCAACAGGTCAGCTAGGTATGTGTTGGTATCAAAGATTGGTTCAAAAGTCTTGGGATCGAAGAGTTCGCCTCCTTTTGGCGAGTTCATGTACTCCGAGTAGAGTTCGTATGGACCATCGTTCCATACGGGATTCCAATCTGCTAAGAGTGGGTATTGTACGATTCCTTTCTTCTTGATCTCCCTGCATTGGTCGAAGATTTCTTCATAATTCGTTGGAGGAGTATCGGCCAACCCTGCTTTTTCAAGGATATCCATATTCGCCAGCGGGCACTTGACTTCGAAAAAGTAGACGAGACCTAGTAGTCTTCCGTCAGAGGAGGTCAGCCAATCGAGAAAATTCGGATACATATCCTTCTTTATCGCATCGGCATCTGGGAGCGTGTTAAGATCTTCTATCCAGCCAGCTCGCCCCGCCCGGAAGTAATATTGACCGCCAGAATAGAATACGTCCATCGGCACCTTTGTGATGAGCTTCTCTTCGACGACGGAGTTGTAGTCCCCTGCTGCAACAAGCTCTATTTTGACGTTGTCGTTGTATTGTTGTGCGAAAATCTTGCTATTAGCGTCAACAATGTCCGGTCTGAAAGCCCAGATGTTCATGTGTATTGGATCCTGTGAAGGTGGCAGCTCGGTAACGGTTGCCGTCGGGGATGCTTGCGTAACCGTCGCCGCTTGCGTAACCGTTTGTGTGGTCGGTGTGGTGGGCGGCGCTGCGGGCATCGTTGCGTAGTAGGCTCCTGCTCCAGCAACAGCTACGACGACTACTCCGGCTCCAACATACTTCAGATAGGATCGTCTATTGATCTTCTCAGGCTCCTTCTTAACCTCAGACATTCAAGATACACCGTCTACACGTGGTGAGGCTCCTGTTCATATTTAACGCTTGTCATGTCCTTCAACACCTTGAACAAACCGGGAATAGAGTCCAGGTCATCTGCTGACTCCGAATGCCTTCAAAACATTGATGAACGGCATCGTCCCCTTTCCCGAGAAGTCAACTTCCAAGCCCATATTTCTTGTGTATCTCAACTATTCTTGTTTCTATTTCCGTCGGAAGCGGCACCGGCTTATGGGTTTTCAGGATCTCCTCCACTCTTTCATGAGCTCTTTCAAGGAAAGATTTCGATCCGAGTTTCTCCCACTCTTCTCTTCTATGTTTCTCAATCACGGAATCTTTCCTGGGACGATGCTCGATCTCATACCACTTCAAAGTATGTCTTTGATCGAGGAAGTGCCCAGACCGCATATCCTTGTTGAATTTGCTGCACACCTCTTTGATTACGTCTGCTGCGAGCGTGTCTGGTGTTACCTCTATTCCGTCTAGCAAACGCCGGCCCGCAATCACCATCTCGTCGAGCAGAAGTAGCAGCTCATTGTTGAATGCAAGCGAAGAAGACAAGCCATGAAACACTATCGAGTTGCACCCACCAAGCATTAGGGGTAGAATTGTGAATGCAAGCTCGTAACTTGCCTGCATATCTGGCAGGTGTGAGTCAGGCGATGCCGGGGACATTATGGGGATCCCCAAGTATTCCTCCAGCTGACCCATGGCGCACGCGGACACGAAACTTGCGTGAGATGCAAGGTTCACGGCACACGTTCTTTGGTCAAAAACCTCGTGCGGGGTTGCCATCATCACAGGCATTCCTCTTCTCAGTAGTTGCATGATCACCAGTCCGCTCAGGAACTCAGCTATCTTCTGGGCAAGATCTCCAGCAATCGTTACCGGGCCGGAATCTCCCATAGGTGCTTCAGGAGTGATTACGGGCACTATTCCGGGTCTCGCGAGGGCTCTCAAGACCTCGCACTCCTGCCTGTCCCAAATGAGAGGAGAACTGTTGCAGACACCGATTGTCAATACATTTCTTCTCCTTAACTCATCTGGGCCACCAACAAGCTCCGAAGCCAGCTCGTAGATCGGGTCGACGTTTTTTCGATCAAAAGTATAAACAAATACTGGCTTCGTAGTATTGCAGATAGCTGTCTCCCAGCTATGATAGCAATACATATCTTTGAACTCCGGAACGTACACGGTTAGGAAAACCCCATCCATGGAGGCCAAGTAATCGCAAAGGGTAAGAGTTCTTCGCATATCTTCCTCCGTGGTGTGTCTGTATACAGATTGATAGTCGGATTCGTAGTCGTAATAGTAGTTTGTCATGAAGGGCCATATGTACGGATACCTTTGTCTTCCGATTGTCACATCATGTCTCGGATCTCTTCCGGACAGAGTCAGCTCGTTAGGCGTCCATCTGAGACACTCCTTTATCAGCGATTCAGGAAAGTAGACGACGTCATGCGGGCCCTCGTCGCACCCGTTGTCAGCGAGAAGCTTTCTAATCCATGGATCTGCGATATTCGCGCCAATGTTCTTGAGCAGGTACAAGGACGTCGTGTAGATAGCATCTAACTCGCTGTTGCTAAGTACTTTGAAATCGCTTGGCTTCATACCTAATTGTCCCTTGCTAGAATTGATACTCCCTAGCGGTTTCGTATAGTGCTAGAACGTTCTGTAGTGGGATATGTTTGTCGATCGTATGTGCCGGCGCAACTATATATCCTCCGTCGTATCCCAAGGTTCTAATCCTCTCCGAAACCTCTCTTCTAACGTCGTCAGCAGTTCCAAAGGGCAGGGTCTGCTGGACAGATATGCAGCCGTGAATAGTAATCTTCGATCCGTACTTCTCTTTGACTTCCGCCGGATTCATGCATTCGGGCTGGACAGGATTCAAGATATCTATGCCAGTTTCAATAAGGTCAGGTATTATCTCATCGATCTTTCCGTCGCAATGGAAGAACACATACACGCCAGTATTCTTCAGCACTCGAAACCATGTCTTATACCGCGGTATCAGGTATCGCTTGATTAGCCTTGGCGGAAGCATCAGACCGGTTTGGGTTCCAAGGTCGTCGCCCACTTGAACTATGTCTACTCCGAGCTCTGAAAGCCTCTTGGTCCACTCGATTTTCCAGTCCAGGAGTCTGTCAAGGAGCCTTTCTGCGTAGGCTGGGTTGGTGTACATATCTCGGATGAACGTCTCATATCCTCTCAGAGCCCAGGCATGCTCAAAAATACCGTAAATGGCATATCCAGCCACGGCGTAGTCGGGAGAGTACTCTCTCACTAGCTCTTTCGCACCGTCAAATCGGCCTTCTGCTCCGAGGTCCGGGAACTCGTAAGCATCAAGATCGGAGTGTTGAAGGGGGTGGTATGTGAAGTGCCAATACTCCCCTGTGGACCCTGCCTGCCTTCCTATGTGCCATTCATCGAAGAGTGTAGCGTACAAATTCTCGAGGTCTTTGGATAGACGTTGCGGTGGATACACATACTTGGGCGTAAACCCTTTGGGTGGAGTCATGTAAACCGTTCTAATGTCTATACCAAGCGCCTTCATGACGTCCTCGTTCGTCTCAACTCCGAAGTGTTTTCTCAGAGAGAGCCATGTCTCAGGCCTCATCCAGCCATCTATGGCGAGCCTATCAACTGCACGACGTTCAATCGTGTTGATGACTCTCTCTCTCGGCTTCAATTCTTGTTCACCCAGGATTTGACAATGTTAAGCCCTTCAACAACATCGTTGACCGCAGCATCGATCTTTAGTTGATTTACGTATTCCTTCCTCAGTGCAGCACCACCGGCGATTATTCTTACTTTGCTCCTTAGGCCGGCGTTCTCGAGATGCTCAGCAACATTCTTGATTGTCGGAACAGTGACTGAGAGCAGTGCGGAGATGCCGACACATTCTGCTCGGACTTCAGCGGCCTTCTGAGCGAACTTCTTTGCCGGAACATCTATGCCCAGGTCAAACGCCTCGAAGCCGTTCGCCTCAAGCAGCCGGATCACGAGGTTCTTCCCGATGTCATGAAGGTCACCCTCAATCGTTCCGATCACAACTCGGCCAGATGTCCGAGGTGTGCCCTTCACGAATGGTGTCACGGCTGCTAGTGCAATCTTCGTGGTCTCGCCCGCCATGATTAGATCCGAGAGGAAGAATTCATTATGCTCAAACTTCGCGCCAACTTCTTGTGATGCGTCAGCTACGGCGCCTAGGATGTCTTCGACAGCAACGCCTGCGTCCAAGGCCTGCTTAACTACGCCTTGGATTTCGGCGATACGGAGTTCAACTATGCACTCCGAGATCGCCTTGAGATAGGAAGCCAAGACTTCCCGCCGCGGGGGCACCGTGCACTTCCCTTAGATAAATCCTCGCATTGAGCATCTGATTGGTCGTGAGCAGAAGGGCAAAGATTCCGAATATCTCATGTCACAATGCTTCAGTGACTGCCAGTTCCTGAAGATCTGAGACAGTCTCCTGACAGCCATCCCGAACAATACGCCACTGTGCTACGTCCCACGCCACATTCGCTGTCCCTTGATTCTCACTATCTATATTCCTACTTGCCTGGCTCATAATGAGCAACGCTATGGAGTAGATCGCGTCTAGCTCGTCCCAAAGTGTCTTCTTATGATGCGTACGCCTTCTGTGGCGCTTACGCCGTAGTAGTCAGCTCCTATTTCCTTTGCCCAATTGGCATCCGTTGCCGCGCCGCCGATGATGGTTTTGACATTTGACCTTATCTCTGAGGCCTTCAGATTGTCCTCTATTACCTTCTGCTGGGGCCTAGAGGTAGTAAGCAGAGCAGATGACGCTAGGATCCTAGCCTTGGTTTCTATGGCCTTTCCCACGAAACTGCCTGCCGGCTGATCTACGCCAATATCGTGCACTTGGAATCCAGATGCTTCCAGCAAAGCCACGAGAATATCCTTTCCAATGTTGTGTATGTCGCCTTCGACCGTGCCAATTACTATGACTCCCTTGGGTTCATCTGCCTGAATCTTGGATTCAAGTATCCTCTTCTTCACTATGTCTGTGCCGGCTGCACATGCCTTAGCAGCCAGCATTAGCTCGACAAGGAAAATCTTCCCTTCTCCAAATTTGTCTCCGACCTCGACGATGGCTTTCGACAATCCCTCGTTCATCAGTTGAAGGGCATCAACACCTTGTTCGATCGCCTCATTGACTAGCTTCTTCACAGAGGTTTCATCGTAGTCTAGGACTGCTTCCTTGACAGAACTTATGTAGTCCACCATATCGAGTGACCCGAAGATTACGCTAGCTTCTGCATGCGTTCCGGATAGTAATAAAAGGTTCTGCGTGGGGCATGGTATCTGTACGCTACGTTGATTAGGTATGCGTTCATCATCGAATCGTCATTCCCGCCATGCGTTTCTCTATACACTCAGAGACATTGCGTTGGTGGTTACCTAGGTCTTCAGGATTCTATCTACGTTCGGCGAGGGTTTGTAGCTTAACACTTTGCTGTGAAGCAGACCCTTGGATTTATTGAGGTCGACTAGCATCTCGGCGAATTTCACAGCTGCTTCAACTGGATCTACAACGGGTACACTTACTCTCTTCCTCAAATAGTCGGCCAGTCCTGCGAAGCCTACTGACGCCAGCAGGAGTACCTCAGCGCGGTCCTCTTTGATGGCCTGATTGGCTTTCTCGAGTATCACCCGGCAAATCTTCTCGATGGATTCTCTTCCTAGAAGCTCATCATCGGAAATGTCCGCCTGCCTTATCGAGACGCACTTGTGTTCCAGTCCGTATTCGCGAACAGTCCTATACAGCCATGCGTAGGCCTTGTCGCCATAGGTAAGCAACGAAAAATTCACACCCAAGAGAAGTGCCAGCAGAAAACTTGATTCGCTTGCGCCAACCACGGGAATGTTGAGAATTTCCTTGAGGGAATACTCGGCGTCAACCGCACCCACCTCTCCTATAATAATGCCATCGAACCCTTGTTTTTCGGCTTTCTTGGCCCTATAGATCATCCCTGTCGTGACTTTTGGATGAGCATAGAAGTATATGCCTTCTGACAGATCGAAAATATCCTCGGGCAGTCCGAAGATTTCTACCTCAGTATCAGCCCTCGCGACCTTCTTGATGTCGTTACTCAATGCTTCAATAAGCCCACGCTCTCTATGCATGTCGGAATCTCTGAAGGGGAAAAGAAAAGCTAGCTTCAATGTGGTTTTCTCCCAACTTAGGGAGTGCCCAGAGCTTAGCAAGTTATAAGGTAACCTGCGACCGTCTGGGAAAATGTAAGTGTCGACTTTCTCGCCTCAAACTGGCATTGCTTCATATCTGCCAAGGCAGGCTTCACAGAACAGTCCCTTCGCAGCGGAGTTCACCAAGTTTTGTGCATATCTAGAGGATTCGGCTGTTCAAGTCCGTCCACTGCTATATGACGACCATTGATCCAGTTCGCTCGAGGTGACGCCAGAAAAACGATCACGTCCGCAACTTCCTCCGGTCTGCCGAGGCGTCCCATTGGGAAACCCTCGCGGACGTACGTTGCGAAGGACTCGGGGTGCTCCTTTCTAAAATCATCCCACACCCCTCCCTGCCAGATGATGAATCCGGGAGAGACGGTGTTAACCCGAATATTGTAATGGACTAGTTCCAACGCCAAACGCTCGGTCAAGAAGATGATTGCCGCTTTCGATGAGCCGTACTGCCCCTTTGCTGCCAATTGCGGTTCCCAACCTGAGATGGAGGCAACGTTGACTATGGATCCTCCACCTCGCTCTCGCATGTGAGGGACTATCAAGCGGATCATACGAATGATTTGAAAAAGATTAACCTCGTATGTTCTCTTCCAATCTTCATCGCTGCTCTCCAGCAGATTTCCACCAACACTGGAACCGACATTGTTCACCAGAATGTCGATACCTCCAAGCTCGGCTGCAGATTGATTGACGAATTGCGAGGCATCCTCGGGCTTGCAAACATCACATTGGACCGGGGTCACCCAGGAGAACTCGGATTTGAGTTGTTCTGCCGCGCGTTGAAGGTCTTCTCCACTGCGGGCACAAAAAGCCACATGACAGCCTTCTTCAAGAAAAGCTCGAACGATGCGAAAGCCAATTCCTTTGCTTCCACCTGTGACGAGAACGATCTTGTCTTTCAGTCTAAGGTCCATCCGCTACATCTACTCTCCCATTCTTGCACGATCTGTAACGAGGTGTTTCAAAGGGCTCTGCTCTCAAATAGGGAAGTTCCTATATCGGGTGACTCTAAGTTGCGTAACTTTCAAGTCGACGTTCACACCTTTAGCGCGCGATTCTTATATGTCTAGTCCGCGATACCACTTGGACTATGTTGGACGAAGAAATCTTTGGGAACCTAAGGAAATCGATCCTGACGTACGATGCCCAATTGGCATTGACCTCATCTAAGCAAGGGGTCGAGAAGGGAATCGATCCGGTCAAACTCCTGGATGCCATGACAGCGGCTATTAGGGAAGTTGGAGACGGATTCGGAAGAGGGAAGTTGTGGGTTCCCGACATGCTCGCGGCGGTTGAAGCTATGCAGTCTGGCCTGCCGATCATAGAGGAAGAGATCAAGAAAAGAGGGGTGAGAAGAGAAGCTTTCGGAGTTGCCGTTGTAGGGACAGTTCTAGGCGACATACACTCCATAGGCAAGACGATGGTCGCTGCCTTCCTCGCCGCTGGAGGATTTGAAGTTCACGACTTGGGCGTAGACATCAAAGCTGAGCAATTCGTAGAGGCCGTAAAGAGCTATCGGCCAGACATACTTTGTCTCTCGGCTCTTCTCACAGTAACTGCCCCTCAACAGAAGACGGTCATCGAGCTCTTGGAAAAAGAGCACCTTAGACCTCCTACAAGGGTGCTGGTAGGAGGGGGAGCGATAACCGAAGAATTCGCTGAAAGCATAGGCGCGGACGGATATGAGCCCACAGCTCCTGCAGGAGCAAAGCTGGCTAGAAGACTGGTTGAAGAGCGGTAGATGCAGAAATGGTTGTGAAAGGATTTACCCGTAGGCTTAGGCCCCTTGAGCTGCTGACTGTGGATCAGGTTCAAGAGATTCGAGCCTCAACACTATCAGTCTTGGAGCGCACGGGAGTGCGGTTTGAAAGCGATTGGGCACTCGACTTCTTGAAGGGCAACGGTTGCGATGTTGACTTCCAGAACAAGAGAGTGAGGTTTCCGCCTGGCTTGGTGGAGGAATGCCTGCGCAAGTGCCCCAGCACTTTTCACCTCAAAGCGAGAGATACTCAGAATGATCTGCAACTCGGCGGCTGTACCACATACTTCTCGAATGCTGCCGCCATGAACACGATCGACTTGGACACCTATGTGCCGAGACCCGCTACTAGGCAGGAATTTATCCAGTACGTAACCGTCCTCGACGCGCTAGAGTACTTCCATTATCATAATTGCTCACCTTACTTCGGCTTCAAAGATACGCCCTCAATCATGTGCCTACCCGAGGACCTGGCTCTGAGGTTAACATACTCTACGAAGCACACGCAGTACTGCAGTTCAAATGACAGCGAGGTATTCCACATAAAGATGCTCAAAGCAATCGGGACGGAGGGAACCGGCGCCTTGACAGCGTCACCACCGCTGACATGGTACGGAGATCAAGTGCTACAGGCTCGTAGATCTATCGAAGCGGGATTTCCCGTCTCGACATGTGAGGGAAGCATGATGGGTGCAACGGCACCCGCGACACCTGTCGGATCGGTGGTAAGCAGCAGTGCCGAGCAAATGGCGATCATAGTACTCGTACAACTTCTACATTCGGGTCACCCGATTGCGGTTGGTCATTCTAGTTTTCCGATGAACATGAGCAACGGAGCACCGTCCTTTGGCCAGATAGACGCTTCCATATCCAACGTATTATTCAACCAAGTCTGGCGCTCCTACAGGTTGCCGATATTCAACTGGACTCCAGGGTTTTCTAATTCAAAGAGAATGGATTTCCAGACCGGGTATGAAAAGGGGGTTGCGGGCGTTCTAGCAGCCTTATCAGGAGCTGATATGATATTCCTGTACGGATGCGTATCTAGCGAGATTGCAGCCCATCCACTTCAAGCTGTGCTTGATGATGACGTAGCAGGAGTGATCGGACATTTCATAGAGGGCACGCAAATCAGCGACGAGACGCTGGCAACGAACCTAATAGATGAGATCGGCCCGATTCCAGGTCACTACCTGAGCACTGCTCACACCAGAAAGTGGTGGAAGATCGTGCAGTTCTTACCCAAGGTCGCAGACAGGCTAACGTACCCAGAGTGGGAGAAGACTGGAAAGAAGAGCTGCATCGATTATGCCAAGCTCAGACTCGAAGAGATATTGAAGACTCATAAGCCCTCGAAGCTTCTGACCGAGAACCAAGAAGACTCGCTAAGGCAGATACTTGAAGACGCGAGAGAGTACTACAAGAAGAAAGGCATGATCTAGCACCAACTGGTTTTCGGTCGATCGATATGGGGTATGAGAAATGATCTCCTGATATTTCCGCGAAGGCTTTCTCGCATTTCCAAGCCGAGTGACACACCACTTACTGACCGAATTCAGTCTTCCGCAGCTCGATGTGAAACGCAGCGCCGGTTTTTGATGTCGGCAAGGAACGACTCCTCCCAGGACGGATGCTTTCCTTTTGCCAGCAGCTAGTATAGAACCTGCAACAAGATAGAGGATTCGTCGAATCTGGAACATCTCGAGCTAATAGAATCCGCTGTGCCTTGAACTGGTGTATGACTGTAGCGGATTGAGGTGATCTGCTCTGACCAGTTCCACTACCTTGAACCGCAATGCATAATACCAGTTCTTTTGCTCGGCGATCTTAGCACGGTCGACGATCGCCAGGATCACGTAATGAAGTGCCTATCTGATGATCACTGCTGCGGGGTCCACCATTCTCAGCTGCGTCATATACTTCTGAAAGAACAGCGCGACTATGAAGACAGGGATCAGTGACAAAGTCACCACCGCGGCCAGCGTCGGGTAAGTTGTTTCTTGCATGAACAATACCGTCACTGCAAGAGGCATGGTTTGAGCGGGAGTCCCACTTGTAAGAATCAATGCATACACAAACTCGTTGTATGAGTATAGGAATGCCAGAACCCAGCCCACAAATATCCCTGGCGCGGCTAGAGGCATAACTATTTTTCTCAAGACCATTAGTCTGCCGCATCCATCCATCCGTGCTGCTTTCTCAACATCCCACGGTAGGGTCGCGAAGAAACTCATGAGGACCCAGGTTACCAGAGGTATCAAGAGGCTGAGGTACACTATGATCAGACCCGTAATCGATCCGACAAGTCTCAGACTTCCAAGAAGAATAAAGTACGGCACGATAACCGCGATGGGAGGCAACGACTGAGAAGCGAGTAACGTTACGAGAAGGCCGTTCTTGAACCTGAATCGTAGTCTCGCAAACACATAGGCTGCCACGGACGCTACGCCCACAGTTATGGTTGAGGTTACTACGGCTACGATGATGCTGTTTCTCAAGCCCTGCGAGAGGATCTTTGGGATCCCTTCTGACGCAGAGATGCCCGTTCTGACCAACCCCTTCGGCACGGGAAGTCCAAGTGCCAGAAGATAGAAGTAGTCTGTAGGATGGAGAGGAAAAAGGCTAGGGTTTCTGACGTAGACATCACTCTCAAATTGAACGGACATGGCGACGGTCCAGTAGATGGGGGTGACAGTCCACACGATTGCAATCATTAAGGCAACTCCCACTAACCCCCGAGTACGCCAGTTGGCCATATCTATCCGCCTCAAACACTACGCATCGGTCTAGTCATGAAGACGAGCATTCCTACACAAAGACACGTTATGATTATGATCAAGTACACCGATAACGCGGCTCCGTATGAGAAGTTCAACTCCTGAAAAGTCCTTATGTAGATAACGTTGGTCATAGTACTCGTTGTGAAACTGGGTCCGCCACGTGTAAGCGTGAAGACTATGTCAAGCGTCCTCGCTGCACTTCCTGTTACCAGAAAGACGGCGATGAGCAAAGGATATCTTAAGAACGGGAGAGTCACGCTCCGGAACCTTCGGAGAACCCTTGCACCATCTACCTGTGCCGCTTTGTAGAGATCCCTCGGAATGAACTGAAGACCTGCCAACAGAAAGAAAGCGACAAGTGGAGCCATATGCCAAGCGAAGGCCACCGCCAGTGTCTCAACACCTAGCCCCGCAGTTACCCAAGTCACGCGTTCACTAAACAGTCCTGTGTACGACAATACGGCGTTGAGGAAACCTATATCTGTATTGTACATGAACTTCCAAATGAGGCCCGTAGCGTACTCAGAGATCGCCCACGGAAGGAGAAAAATCGCCCGTACCAAGCCAAGTCCGCTGAAGGCCCTGTTCATGAGAAGGGCAAGTCCCAACCCTATCAGAACGGATAGGATAATACTATCCGCAACAAAATGTAACGTGACAAAAATTCCGTTCACGAACATCGGATCCTGAAGAGCCTTCGCGTATTGGTCGAAGCCGACAAATACTAATGGTGGTCTTGTGGATTTCAGGAATGAAATCCATACCGAGTATAATAGCGGATACACATTCAAGACTGATGTGAAGACTATAAGTGGGATAATGAGTAAGAAGGCGAAGGCCTCATCGCTAATCCTCACCAATGCGACTAGCTCCTCCAGCCTTCACCTGTTTTGGAGGTTTCGGCGGAATTTCTAGGTGGCTAGGGCCTTCTTGAGATCCTGAGCGTCTTTCCTGAGCGCCGTGATAGTGTCCGGGATCGAAGTCTGGCCCGTTATTGCCCCCGGTATTCTCTCCTGCAGTTTGACGTTGAAGTCATTTGAAAACGGGCACGATAGCCACCAACTCGGTACTGTAGCGCTAAAGTAGCCTTCAAGAAGACGGTTGTAGTCCTCTTCTCCTCTGTAGGGACATCCCTTTGTAATCCAGTTCTGTTTGACGTCCATGTCATTCATTACCTCTGGGAATACTGAAAACAGTTGAGAAGGTGGCAACGCCCAAGTCCTTGCCACACGAAGTGTGTTAGTGTTGTCTCTGTATCCGAAAAAGGAGAGCAGCCGATACAAACGTTGCAGCTCCATAGGAGTCCTGTCTCTTTTCGTAATGACATATCCCGGGCTCAAAACAAAGCCCCACTTGTTTCCGCCTGATTGGTCTGGAATGAAGCTGAACTTCCCAGCCAGCTTAGAGTTCGCCGGATCATTATAGTAAGCAATGTCATAACACTGTTCCATCATGTAGGCATAAGTTCCTGCCGCGAAACCCGCCTGCCAGTCCGAGAGTGTTGTTGTTAGCGAATCCCTGGGTACGAGCCTCTCGTCATAGGCGTCCTTCCATATCTTCAATATGTCCGCGGTGGCGGTGTTGGTGTCGAAAACTGGGTCATAGTTGTTGTCGAAGAGCTGAGCTCCTTGCGTGGCGTGGTCATGTTCAAACTGCCACGGGATGGCATAATCGGCTTGTGCCCACCAAGGTTGCCACGGACTCTCGGCATAACCTCCTTTCTTCAACGTCCGAAGTTGGTCTATAAACTCGAAGAGATCCTTCGGATAAGCATCTTTCAAGCCCGCCTTTTCAAGGATAGCCTGATTTGTCTGCGTACATATCCATGATGTGAAATAACCGAGCCCTAAATAGTGACCGGTTCGCTGATCCTTGTATGCATCTTTCAGGTTGGGGTAAACATCGTTTAGATAGTTCTGCAAAGTTGGTAGACTATCAATATCCGCTAGATATCCCGCGTTATACCATCCCGAAATGTAGAATGGAAAGGCATATAGCAGGTCAACAGGGCTGCCTGATGCCAGTTTTCCCGTGATCGATACTCTGTAGTCGCCCGTGATGGTCTCCACGTTCACCTTCTCGCCGTAGACTTTGTTGAACGTATCGACGTATTGTGCAACCGCTTCGGGTCTATAGGCCCAATCATCAAACGTTAGAGTAGAGGTGACGGCTTCGGGAGGGATCCCTGTTGTTGTCGCCATACTTTCCGTGACCGTTTCTGTGATCGGGGTGGTGGTCTGTGTGGTCGGTGTGGTGGGCGGCGCTGCGGGCATCGTTGCGTAGTAGGCTCCTGCTCCAGCAACAGCTACGACGACTACTCCGGCTCCAACATACTTCAGATAGGATCGTCTATTGATCTTCTCAGGCTCCTTCTTAACCTCAGACATTCAAGAATCACCGTTTAGATGTGGTGAGGCTCCTGTTCATATTTAACGCTTGTCTTGCCTCTCGAGGTCTGTGAGCGCAGCGTTAGAAGAGCGGCTATGTCCTCGGCAGCACCAGCAGAACTAGATCCTCTGTAAGATCGAGGGACCAATGCAGAAAGCCTAAAGTGGAACTGATGTCACTGGCCGCCGATGCATGTCTTGACAACGTGCTCGAGTGTGGGATGGTCTTGAAAGTCACGATGCCGCGATTGGGCGTCACAATGTCTGAAGGAAAGGTTACGAAGTGGCTGAAGAAAGAGGGTGACACGATCCGCAAAGGCGAGCCGCTCTTTGAAATCGAGTCGGAGAAACTCACCTCAGTTGTGGATGCCGAAGGGTCTGGGGTGCTAGGCAAGATAGTTGCTCCCGAGGGATCGAATGTTCCTGTGGGGGACGTCGTCGGCATCCTGACAATATCAGGCGAGGAGCTCGCTCAGGAGGCCACCCGCACAGAGGGGCCGGTATTGCTCGGAGAGAGAAGAGAAAAGGCGGATCTCGAGAGGCCCGAAGAGGCTCATGAACCCAGGGAGAAGATATCGCCACTCGCAAGGAGGCTCGCGCAGAGCCTCAGCATTGATATCTCAAAGGTCAAGGGGACGGGGCCCGACGGAAGAATAGTCAAAGACGATATTCTGAAAGCCGCTCAGGCGGGACCCCAAGAAGCGAGGGTGAAGCCGCTCAGGGTCGCCGACACAAATGAGATGAGCGTTGCAAGGAAGGCAATAGCGGACAAACTCACCCTTAGCCACCTAGTGGCGGCTCATGTGACGATCACCACCTCCGTAGACATGACTGAGGCGATCTCCCTCAAAGAACGCCTGGGCCCAGAAATAGAGAACAAGACCGGGGCAAAGCTGTCCTATACAGACATAATCGTGAAAATCGCCTCATACGCTTTGAAGGAATACCCAATCCTGAATTCGACTCTTGAAGGCCACAAGATCAAACTATTCGCAGACGTTAACATCGGCGTTGCCGTAGCGTTGGAGGATTCCCTGATCGTCCCGGTCGTGCCTAGTGCGGATCAGAAGTCGCTCGCTGAGATCGCAACGTACCTGAATGACAAGATAGAGAAGGCCAGGAAGGGACAACTCTCGGTGGACGAAGTCACCGGGGGGACTTTCACAGTGAGCAATCTTGGTGTCTTCGACGTTGAAGTCTTCACGCCGATAATTAACCCTCCGGAATGTGCAATACTCGGTGTCGGCAAGATACTCCCAAAGCCATGGGCTGTGGGCGAGGAGGTCAAGATCCGTCCAATTGCGACATTGAGCCTTTCATTCGACCACAGGATCATCGACGGGGCAAAAGCAGCAGCTTTCCTGCAGAAGATTAAGCAGAGTCTGCAAAAGCCAGAAGAGGCTCTTGGCAAGAATGGCTAGCGTGCCAGGCCAATTCAGAAACGAGATGCATATTCTCTCTAGATGCCCAATGCGCCACGGCCCGTCAAATCTTGTCACAGCAGCCGCCGGTCGATCGACCTCGATAGAGAAAGCTTTTTGGGGTAACTCAGTTCTCTGAGATCCATGGCCTTTGACAAAAAGCTAGTGGCGGCAATCAGAAAAAGATTCCCTCGGGTCGATGCCGACGCATCGGGCCGAAAGAGAATATTTTTTGACGCCGGCGCGGGTACTCAAGTGCTCGCAAGTTCCGTTCGAGCCATGGCAAGGACCAGTTTGGATTCCGCGGCAAATGAAGGGTCGAATTATCCGGAATCTGCTAACACGGATAGAACAATCTCAGAGGGAAGGAAGGCAATTGCAGATTTCCTCAACGCCCCCGATCCCAAAACAATAGTCGCAGCAGAAAGTGCAACGAATCTCTTGTATCGGCTCAGCTACGCCATAGGCAAAGAAACTACTCGAAAAGACAATGTTGTGTCAACATACATGGAGCACTTGGCCAATGCGAGTCCCTGGTTCGAGATGGAACGAAGAGGCTTCGTAGGAGAAGCCAGGTGGGTGGGCCTAACTAGTGAAACGACGCTAGACATGGACGATCTGCGAAGCAAAGTGGACGAAAATACGAAAGTAGTAACTGTGACGCATGCGGCAAACCTCTTCGGGACAATAGCGCCGGTGAAAAAGATTGCGAAGATTGCCCACGATGTGGGTGCGTATTTTGTGGTCGACGCCGTCCACCATGCTCCTCACGGGCCGATAGACGTACAAGACTTGGACTGCGATTTCCTGGTGGTTTCTATGTACAAGATCTTCTCTCCCAAGTACATCAGTTTCATGTATGGCAAGAGAGAGCTTCTGCAGAAGTTGAACCCATACAATGTCGAAAGAAATGTGACAGATCTGCCTCAAAAATGGGAACTGGGATCCCCGGATCCCTCCAAGTCAGCGGCCGTGATAGCGACAATGGATTACCTTGTATGGCTGTCGAAGCAGGTGGGGGCACAGTACGAAGGCAAGTATCATGAGTACTCTGGACGTGCCAGAGCGCTGAAGGTGGCATTACGCGCGGTCGAGGAGTACGAGAAAGAGCTCTCGAGGGCTACGCTTGAGGGGTTTGACGATGTTCACGGCTTGCCTGATATTCCAGGAGTAGATTTCTATGGGCTCAGGGACGTTCGTCGGCTTGATGAGCGGGATCCCACATTCGCCTTCAAGATACGCGGACGGAATGACAAAGAGGTCGAGGATCTGTTCGTGAAGAAGTACGGGATTGATCTGCGATATGTCTTTGACTCGTGGAACATGGCACACAACTTCTGGAAAATACCGACGATAGCTAGGGCAAGCATGTCGCATTACAATACAGTGGAGGAAGTACACAAGTTCCTAAGAGCAACCAACGAGATAGCGAAGGGTAAGCCATAGCTGATAGATGCAGGCTTTCCCTTCCACGTCTTGAGATGCTATGCGAGAGCCGCACAAACGCGTGTTCCTTCGCTTGCGCTTACTGGCGAAGTCAGCTGATCATCGTAACCGGAAGGAGAAAGCGTAAATAATATTCGCTTCCGTTTGAGGCACGTTTATCATGTCAACGTCTATCGATCAAGGGAGGACGCACGAACGCGACGTGGTTGAGCTCACGAAAGAACTGATCAGGATTCGTAGTGAGAATCCACCCGGGGACCAGAGGTCGATCGGAGATT
>Ga0208321_1000543_pt1 | contig 21359 bp, 24 predicted proteins | sample June2015DPH_4_15_FD_184692 | JGI IMG/M metagenome (GOLD analysis project Ga0208321, IMG submission 184692) | Peatland microbial communities from SPRUCE experiment site at the Marcell Experimental Forest, Minnesota, USA - June2015DPH_4_150... | ecosystem: Environmental > Terrestrial > Soil >... | reverse complement strand
CTCTATTCAAGTACCAAGGTCTGCACCATTGCCCAAATCCATCCCGATCACAATATTCCTCGATGGTTTACTTGTTGAACCTGCCAAAACTGGTCAATTCGTGCTGCGAATAGGGAAAGTCCGGCTAGGTACTCCTTGATATGCTGCTTTGGCACGGCTGACGGATTCGAACTGGGCCGCGCGGCGGAAGCGGGCAGCGCTTTCAAGGATGTTAGGTTGCTGGTATTTTCAAGCTCCACCCGCAGCCGGGTTCCTGCCAAGAATAGCCTCAAGCCGAGGTGTCAGTAGGGAACTTAGTTCGGTCAAATTCTCGTACTCAGGGACATTGTGGACGGCTAGGTCGAAATGAAGAGGAGTGCCAGCGCGACGATAAAGAATCGGCTTCTTGTTGAGCGCGTGTGCGTAGCCCACCTCGTAATACACGTTCGGCCTTTCGCCCGTGAGGTCCGCGATCAAAAACTCTGATCGGCGGATGTGGTCTAGAACTACATCTGTGATCCTCTCCTGATGCTCAATATCGTCAGCTCGAACAGCGCGAATCTCGAACTTGCTGCAGACCTCTTTGATCGCATTGCATATGTCCTCGAGTTCGGGCTGGGTGCGGCTCATCTGCATGATGATGAAGGCGGTATTGGGCTCTACAGCGTACCGTGGTTCATTTGCGAGAAGATCCGCCGCAGTTGCAGGAATTCCACCTGCAGGAGCTGGCCGAAGTTCTTCGACATGTCGGCGAAGCTGTGCTTCCAAGTTGTCAAAGTCCAAGAACTCTTGAAGATACCACTCGGTATCTACGCTTGCGCTTGCAAGGCCATGTCCGGAAGGCGGCCAAAGGACGACGACCAAAAGTGACCCGCAGACGACATGAGGTCAAAGAGGTCCTGAGTGTAGTCTAGATCGAGCTCTAACTTCTCGGCAATCTGGGCCGCGGATATGGTCCTTGTCTCTGGATGTGCGATAAGGAAGTCCCGGATCGCTAGGATGACACGTTCAGTATCCCGAATGCGGGGGCTGAGAGGATCAATAGTAAGGATGCCGAGCAGAGAGAGTTGGCCTCGGTGGAGGAACCTGGTGTCCACTTGCTTAGAGCCAAAGTCTTTCGGCAACCTGTCTATGAGCGCGATTCTCATGCTCATCACATTGAGTGGTTCCCCGGCTTTCTGGCGCCGATCGACTTCCTGGAGCCACACGCGCACTGGCTCAGTGATGGGTATCGGCAACTTGATATCGCCTCCTTGACATAGCGACCCAACTGCATCGAACTCTGCCGCACGACTCGGCGGCTCAGGCTAAGACCCAGCTCGCCCGATCAGACCCCATGCATCGCCCATCTCGACTTCGAACGTAGCGCCCTCAGGATCTTCGATTTCATTTGGGTCGGGGCATATCGCGTCATCTTTCATATTCAACACAAGCTCTCCCGACTTGGGGAGGTCTCCCTCAGCCTTCAGCTTGTGGATGATGTAGCGTTCTTTCCCCAATTTGTAGAGAACCTTCACCAGCTCGCGTGGGCCTCTTCCAGGGGCTTCAAACGTGTCAAAGCGCCATATCGTAACTAGTTCGACTGAAGCCTTGACCCTGAGATCGTGTATGGAGGTCCGGCTCTCTTGTTCAGGCCGGTCGACGAGGGACGAATCAACCATCTTGAAGTGGAAGTCCCGCTCCCATGAACGACCAAAAGAGTGCCTCAGCCCCTGCATTGAAGGATCAACAGAGATTGGTTCGAGGAATTTTATGGTTTTCTTCATGTCAGATCTCCTCCGAAACGCGCACACTCACCTTGCTCACCTCCCTGCTGTTCATGCTCCCTTTCCATGCCTTGCATCCTTCCCTCCCTTTCCAAAGACTCGCCACAAAAGACGCAATCACCTCCTGGACCGTCTTCCCCTCCCCGACCACCCTCCGCCTCCGCGATCCCCTACCCCTCGCTCGCCGCCACTCGCGGGCTCACTGCTTGACCTTCAGCTTCATCAAGCGAATCGCACAACCGCGGGGACGTAAGGGGTTGCCTTGGCCAGCACGGCGGCGCGGCCAAGCCAGACAGCTCGCGGGCAGGGCGCTCAGCTGATGCGACTTTCCCGCGCTCGGACAGCATTGCGGCACGCCGCTGAAGATATTTCGATTCCCAAGACATTTGCACAGCGGCCATGCCCCAAGCCTGACCGACCTCGCCGCGCTGCTCTTCCTTCGTGGCGCCCTGTGATGTCAAACAAACTTTATGCCATGAGTGGGGCCAACGTCCGGGCACACTCGTTTCGGATATGTTCATACTTGTCACCTCTTGAGTGCCTCGCGGACCTTGCGACGAAACTCCCCGCCGGGCGGACACCAATGATAAGTTTCGCTTAGGCCCATGCCAGCTGGGGGCCAAACGGCCGGAAAGCTCCAGTCGAAATCGCGCCCGGTGATTCTCGCCCCTGGATGCATTGCAGCAGCCCGAGCTTGAGCGTCGAGGGTCGCTGAAATCGCCGCAAGGCGCAAGAGCGCATCTCCGGCACGGGCTATGGCCGTGTCGTACTCGGCTTTCGTAGAATCAAACTCGGCCAACGTGGACAGGTTTTCCTGCGACGCTTGCGCATCGGAGTCGACCCGTTGCTCGGCCAGCCATGCCTCATGGGCGTGCTCCGCCAAGTCCTCGGCAGCCTTGACCTCGGCCTTTTTCACCTTGACGACCCGTTCTGCTCTTGCGAGTTGTTCCACCCTCTCGCCCACCTGGCCGGGCAAGGCATTTTCTCTCGCAGCCTGAGCTAGTCCAAGTTGCAGCTCCACGGCCTCCAGATCCGCCCGATATTCTTCCAGGAGCGCTTGGGCACTGTCAAACGCGGCTTGCTTGCTGATTGGTGTAGCAACTTTGTCATTCACCTTGTTACCTCCATTTTTTGCGAATAGTCGTAACGGTAGGTCACTAGACTTTTTCATTCTTAGCATTGTCCTTGGCCTGCTGGGCGGACGCGGGCAACATCACTTCATTCTAGAACAAGATTGCAGGCAAGGCGGAATCAGACTGAAGGCAGCCCGCCGAGTCGGCTCGAAGGAGGTGTCAGGCAGCAAACGGCATGCGAACGCGCACCGCTCTAGCTAGCGCCTTCTTCTCAAGCGGATCTGGCTCTGAGGGCTGCGTCGCCGGCTCCGGGCGAGGTCGGAGCACCCGCTCCGGCGGCTTCTTGGTCGGCCTTCGGTTGGAAACGGCTGAGGTGGGCTTGCTCGGCCGCTGGGCGTTACGGCCCGCTCGGGGCTTTCGATCTGGCATCTGCCGACAGTCTGGGAGCTAGGCGCTCCCTCCCGTTCGGCACAGGGCATCCGCGTTCGGCAAAGTACGGGGGCTGCGGGCCTTGGACGCCCACAACGGGCTACGATCTAATGATAATCCCTATTGCGGGGGACGTGCTTGAGCGGGTGGGGGGAAGCGAACCCGCGTTATCGGCGTGGGACACCGGGCGCTCGCCTTGAACACCCGCACCCTTACGGCATGCACCCGAAACTTGAAAAACGATTCCAGGCCGCCTATGTGGTCAGGCGGGTCGCGTCGAGCGTCTTGTGCTAGTCCACGTGGCGGTCGCAGACGGCCTGGAAGTCCGCGGGTGTCTCCCGCCGGAGTTGCCAGAGCTTGGTCGGGCAGCGGGGGCACAACCGGCATCTCACCCTGTTCGTCCCGCCCGAGGCCTCGGGCTCGAGGCTCGGCGTGGCGATGCCCGTGATGTGCGGTCGGACCTACGTCATGGCCGACTCATGGGCGAAGGCGAGCCACGCCAAGGGCAAGCGTTGCGGCCTGTGCCAGCAGTTCGTTCCTGGCCACGAGACCGTGGGCACGTGGGCGGTGAAGACGGCTATCGCGCCGCGGAGAGCGAGGGCCGAATGAAAAAAGGGGACCCCAGAGGCGGGTTCCGGGGTGCGCTTGCTTCCCATGCGGCTCTTCGGAGATGCTAGTTTTCTTTCTTCGGATTCCGTTCACGTACCATCGGTCCCGTCCTCCCCTCATCCTTGGGGGTGTTTTTCCGTATCATTGGCCCGGTACTGCCCTCCTCCTTTGGCGTGTGTTTCCCCATCATCGGACCGGAGCGAGGAGGGTTGCCAGAACCAGCGCCACCTGAGCTTGGAGGCGTGCCAGGATCAGAGGAACGGGAATCATTGATGCTTTGCTCCTCATCTGGAGTAAAAAGTTCCTCCTCTTTGTCCTCCCTCCACCACTTCCGGGACAAGTCGCAAACACGTCTGGCAGCTTGGTAATCGTAGGATGACCGGCTCACATTCTCTGCAACCCGCACCGTGGCCTTCAATCTAGCCTTCAGGTCGTTCTTCATATCGTCCGGCCATTGGGCACCACTGAGAGGACTGGGACAACCATGGGTCGGGCAGAACGATGAGAGAACCGCGTCTAGCTCATCACGGGTGCTATAGGTGCTCATCTGCTATCCCTCCTCAGCATGGTCGGCGATCTAAATTGTTCCTTGTTCCAAAACATAGTCTACAGCCGATGTGCATCGAGGGCATGGGTGGCCCTTCTCTTGGTCAAGGCGGCAGATGAGATGGGGAAGTTAGCACATAAGACCGGACCAATTCCTGCCGGTTCGGCGGCGGCAATTACATCCGCTGACATCGCCTCCCAAATCCATGTCGTGGAGCGCACCGTCACTCGCGCTCGCTGGCCCACTCCTTCCGCCAGCCTCATAATGCCTGACAGCGTTATCCGCCCGACCCCGCGATGGGGAGTTGCTCAATCTCTTGGTTGGCTTGGTCTAGTTCGTCCACTGCCGAGCGAAACGGCTCGTTCGTAGCGAGCCAGGCGCTATTGCACTCCTCGTGGAACCTGTCCACCGCCCGCTGGCGCTAGGCCGCCCCGCTTGGATCGCTCGTGCTGGGCCGGGAACTGGAGTTGGGCCAGGAGCCGGAGGTAAAGGCGCCTCCAGGGAGTGCGCCAGCGAGCGTGCATCCGACCCAGAGCCCTCTAGCCGCTTGCGGGAGGCCTGCCGACGTCGATGGGCGACCTTCCAGGCGGACCCCTTGCGGGCCGTCAAGCGTTGCTTATGAGAATGAGGCTTCCCGGAAGCGGAGTAGCCGTCAGTAGTTGCCCGTCGCGCGCGAGCTCTTGTGCATCCAGGAACCAAAACCCTTCCGCCCCACGCCTCACGTGCTCAGGAGGACCTTGGCATTGATGTCCCTGCCGGGCGGCCTCCGCCGGAGCCGCAAAGCGCGTGTACACTTCACAGGAACTCGTGGCTCGACGACGACAAGCCCACAAAGATTGATACGGGCTCCTGCGAAATCTGTGGGCAACTTGACGGGAAGCACTTGACGAGCTGTTCGAAGTACAACTGGTCCAAGGTCTCGAGGGAATAGAAGGGGCCAAGAGGAGGGAAGTGAAGAACGTAGGCCTTGCACTGTTCGTCGCTGGCATAGCCTGTTGTGTGTTCATCACTATCCAGTTTTGGGGGATTCTGGTGGTCATCGGGCTGACGATGATGGTTGTCGGTGTGCTTACTGGCGGCCACGACAAGAAGGCAGCGGCCGCAGCCGGGGACCAACTCAGGCGCGACCGGAATTGCCGATTCTGCCACCAGTCAGTCGTCGTCAAGTTCGAGGCCCCACTACCGAGCGAGTTCGCGGACATCAACGCGGCGATTACAAAGACGGTAAGGGGCCCATGCCCGTACCGCGGCAAGCCCTTGGCGTCGACCCTTACGTTCGCCAACCCGCTGCAGAACAAGGAACCGATCTTCGCAACGCTCGACGATCTCACCGGTTGACTTCGCTCAGGAATCACGTCGCCCGCTCCCGGTTGCGCCTGGCATCTCCGAATAGCTGGCGGCCTTAGGACAAGCGCACGACAGGTCAATGGCGAAACCACTTCTTCTAATCGCTGGAATACCGGCGGCGGGCAAGAGCTATTTTTCGGAATGGCTTGAATCAAGGCATGAGTTCCTGTACCTCGAGGTATACAACCACGACCCGCACAGGGACCGGTCAATGGTTTCAGCGGGCCTGGAGAAAGAGTGGGCATGTTGCCGGCAAGGCAATGCGTGTTCTCAATTCGTCGAGGCGCTGCGGGAGCGACGTAAGCCAATTGTCCTAGAGTGGGGTTTCCCGGTTCGGTGCATCCAGGCAGTTCGGGCGCTAAAGGAAAGCGGATTCTCAATCTGGTGGTTTGACGCGGACTATGAGGTTGCAAGGAAGAAGTTTGTCGAGAGGGCAAGAGACAAGTTGAGGGACTTTGACAGCCAGATGCGGGACTTTGACGTTCAGATGCGAGGCATTGAGAAGCAATGGCTCAACATCAAGGCCCTCTTTGACCCCAACATCATAACTACGCTGGACAACCGGGAACTTCTTGGACGTCGAGGAGATATTCCTTCACATCGTGAATGGGTCGGGCAGTTCCAGCCGCGAGCGACACCTCTCGCGGCGTGGCGGCCATGGCGCTATGCCTTCGTAGGTATTACACCCCCCACGGGCAAGGCCATCATCGAGAATGCTCGTAAACCCATCGCAGACTACCGCCCTGCTCCGCCAGGGCCTCATAGCGCAACGCGGACATCATGAGGTACGCGCCAGGATCGCTCGGCGGCTCTTCAATATCGCTTTGTAAAAAGCAATCCATCCAGAAAACTAAGAATCTCTTTCCGGAATTGTTCGATTTTCTTCTTGTCCTTCTCCCATGCACTGCGAAGTTCTTGCTCTGACAGATTGCCTCCCTTGGCTATTTCCAAGAAGGTCGGACCTCCACTTACAGTGGTAAATTTTTGAAATTGCGCAAAAAACTGCGACCAGTCCTGCTGGATTGTCGGAGTTGCCCTTGCAATCCAGTTCTTGACCGGAACCAAGGGTTCATCAGGATAAGCTGGTAATGCAATTTGGTCGAGCTCCGCTCTTAGCCCAGAGAGCCGCTTTTCTTCAGGGGACGACATCGTGGTATCCACTCTCCTCCTGTCCCACGCGCATGGCTGTTTCCGCCAGCCACTCGTACGCCTTACCATCATTATATACAAGTCCACCGCCTCGCGGAGGCCTGTGGTGGCCGAAAACCCCATCTGGCCATATTGAAGGTCACAGGGTCCAATGAGAGGGGACGATCGCGAGGCCGGTGGACTATAGTTGAGGTAGGGTGGGGGGCCAGGAGCAGAACCTAAGACCAGCTGATTGCGCGCCGATCGGGTTGAAAGCCATTAACGCTCAACGAATAGGGGAAAATCGGCTGACCGCGCGTGAGTGCGCAAAAAGAGAACCGAGGCGATTTGAGCCTCGGTTCGTCTATTTGGTCGCGGGGACTAGACCCGCCTCTGCCCTGAGGCCAGTCCAGCCTGCGCCAGCCGGGGGCCGAGGGGAACCAGCGACCTCTGGGCTACCAATCCGCAGGCTTACAGGCCGAGTCCGGGCTGCTCTCGGATGCATGGGAGAGGCGGCCGTGATGGGCCGCTTCTCTATCACTTCACCCAGAGGGAAAGGCGCACGTCATCTGGCCCCAGTGTCGCCGTGTAGTTCTCCCCCATCGCCAGCAAACTCCTTGCTCCTGAACGACGTCGGCCAAGGCTAGCGTTTGCCCTGGTCGGGATCGTTTTGGAAAAAGGGCCCCTCGTAGTGCGACCCGGGGGGGACGGGCTGGCCACGAGGGGCAGTGGGAGTGGATCCCTTCACAGCCACGAGTCAAGCCCGTGGGCCTCATGGGAGCGTAGCAAGTCCGACTCATCGAGCATCAAGTAGTGCGGGGTCATCTCTGTGGTGGCATGGCCCATGAGACGCGAGATGGTGATCACGTCCATTCCCTGCCTCAAGGACATAAGGGCAAAGGTGCGGCGAAGCGCGTGGGGTGTGACCTTGAGGCCTGCCCGCTTGCTGAGGCGAGCGAATAGGGCCTGCACCCCTCGTTCGGTAAGCCTCATCCCGTCCCTCGTTTGCCACAGCGGGGCGGAGGGCTGTGGAGGCGCGGCAAGTGTCCTCCGGTACGCAAGGATCGCCCTGCGCGAACGAGCGCCGATGGCCGACATGCGGGCTTTGCCTCCCTTGCCTCGGCGAACCATCACAGAGCCGGTGGCAAAGTCCACATCCTCCCAGTTGAGAGCTACGGACTCAGCCCTCCTCACTCCTGAATCAGCGAACACGAGGAGCAAGGCTCTATCTCGGGGTGTCCAGCACGCTTTCAGCGCGGCCCTGAACTCCTCCAGGTCCAAGAATGGCAATCGTTTCTTCTCCAGCTTGGGCATGGCGAAGCCGATAGCCTGAGAGATATAGCCCTCGCTGCGCCAGAAACGAAGAAGCGTCTTGGCCCCTCTCGCTTTCGCATGGAGGGTAGTGTCTTTGACTCCTCTTTCGGACACCGCGGCCAGCCAGGCCCTCGGGTGCGAGGGGCGAACATCCGAAGGGGACCTGACGCCTTGAGATTCCAGCCAGGACACGAATTCGCCGGCTGTGTAGCGGTAATGCTCCAGCGTTGCGGGGCGTAGTCGCATTGCTTGACGGGACAGGTAGAAATCCTGAAGGGATGTGCGCAGATCAGCGGATGGTGGAACGCAAAAAGCGGCGGGGGGAAGTTCCCGAATAAAGGACTCCTCGCGCATGGTTTCTGCTCCTTGCAACAGCACCAGACGCGAGAATCAGGTCAAAACAAAGGGGAGGAGCGGATGACGGGATTCGAACCCGCGAATCCTTGCTTGGGAATAGAGCGGGTTTCAAGTCACCGAGAGGCCTTGCTTTTCCCAGATTTTCCGCGATGACGCCATCAAGATTCCGACGAATAAAGTGTCCTACCCGTGCTCGTTGTACCAGGGACACGCTCTGCGGTCTGTTCTCCCTCCACCAAGATGTCCATTCACCGACCGGCCTCCACGGCGCACTCAAACACGCATCGACACCTCAGAACGCGGAGGGAAAAGCCCTGAGCCAAGCGTAGTCGTTCATGTTACATCACCCTAGGCCACAAGTCCAGTACGGTGGCACTTGGCCGCCCAAACCCAGGCACCCACCCTGTGCTTGCCACGGGTCGCGCCGAGATTCTCGTCAAGCATGGCGATGTAGCGGAATATGACTCTGATCCCGATATCTCGCATCAGGCGTTGGGGTCACATCAAGTCCGTTCCCTGGGGCGATGCCATGAGCGCATAGGTCTTCCTGAGCATTGGCGGGGTGATGCGAACGATAGCAGGGTGATTGCGTTCGATGGAGCCCAGGCTTTCGAGTAGCGGGCATTGGACTCGCCCCCCTTGCCGGACTTGGCCAGCCTGCCCAAGCCGCAGACCGGGAGAACCAGCGATCTCCGGGGTATGAGAGTTCGTCGGCAGGCGCCATGGGAGTGAGGATTGGACAGGATACGGATGGGCAATGCTGGTGTAGCGTGGAGCAGCTGCGACTTCCGGTCGTCGCGAGGGTCGGATTGATTTGCCTACCCGTGGCAGGCTTCAAGATTTCTTTATTTTTCCGTTAACCAATCGACAAGTGACTGCGGTATAGGTGGGATTGTCGGCATAGGAGGTCAAATGACACTTGCCTCGGAACTGGCAATCCCAGTTATCGCGCTGACCTATATCGGTGTGGCCTTGGGGGAATTCCCCGGTCTGAAGACGAACCGCGCCACCATCGCGCTGGGGGGTGCCGTGTTGTTGCTCGGCCTTCAGGTCCTGACGCCGCGGGCGGCGTTGCAGTCAATTGACCTCAACACCCTGCTGCTGTTGTTGGCGATGATGATCATCAGTGCGCATCTGCGCTTGGCGGGGTTTTTCAGTTGGATGGGGCAGTTAGTCGCCCGGCGCACGCGATCCTCACGTCTGATGCTGGCATGGGTGATCGCAGTTCCCGGGGTTCTGGCGGCCGTTTTCATGAATGACACTGTCGTCCTCGTATTCACGCCTCTGGTGGTGGACTTGGCACACACCATGCGTCGTGACCCGTTGCCCTATTTGTTGGGACTAACGACAGCAGCGAATATCGGGTCGGCAGCGGCCATGACGGGCAACCCGCAGAATATCCTGATCGGGTCGTCATCGCACATACCGTTCAATGTTTTTCTGGCCAAGCTTGGACCAATCTCGTTGATTGGACTTGCGCTGTCCTGGGTCATCCTTCTATGGCTCTATCGAGGGGAGTTTGACCGACCTTGGGAAGGGCCGGCAGAGGTGCTTACTTCGGGACATGTTGATACGACGTCATTGCGAAGGAGCCTAATCCTTGTTGGATTGATGGTCGTGGCATTCGTGGCCGGGATCCCTGTCGCAGCCGCCGCAGTTGCCGTCGCGGCTGCCTTTCTGGTGTCGCGCCGAGCTCGGTTGGAAGTCGTGTTTGCCCAAGTCGACTGGTCTGTCTTGGTCTTTTTCTTGGGCCTTTTCGTCGTCACCGGTGCGCTGGAGCGCATCCGCTTGGTTGATCAGGTCGTCGCGCTGATAGAACCGTTCGCCCGCGCTGGGGTTTGGCCGTTTGCCGTGGCCGTAGCACTGCTGTCCAATCTGGTTTCAAATGTTCCCGCCGTGTTGCTTGTGCGCCCATTGGTGTCGCAACTCGCGAATCCTGTCCAGGCGTGGCTGACCCTGGCCATGGCCTCGACACTGGCAGGGAACCTGACGCTGGTCGGATCCGCCGCCAATCTAATTGTTGCGGAGGTCAGCCGGGCGCAGGGCGTGAGGATCTCCTTCCGTGAATACCTGCGGGCAGGCGTTCCGATCACGCTCATGACGATTGTGGTCGGAGTTCTCTGGTTGAGCCTTGTGGCTTGACCGGTGGTGCCTCCAAATCGCTCTTTGGCCTCCGGTAGGGACTGAAAGGCAGCTGAGGATACAATACCAGCCGCATGGAATCGACCTCCGTGACCCCCTTGCGGATCCTTGTCATCGAAGATGAAACAACCATCCTCGAGTTCCTTCGGGTGGGCCTGACCTACGAACACTATGAAGTGAGCGAAGCTGTGGACGGGCCTACCGGATTGGCACTGGCGCGGCAGCGGGAGTTTGACCTTGTCATCCTCGATGTGATGCTGCCCGGGCTGGATGGTTTTGCGGTGTGCCGCCAGCTGCGCGAATCGGGCAAAGACGTGCCGATCATCATGTTGACGGCGCGCAAGGAAGTGGCCGACCGGGTAGCGGGGCTGAACCTTGGAGCCGACGACTACCTGACTAAGCCCTTCGGTTTTGAGGAACTCCTTGCGCGCGTGAACGCAGTGTTGCGGCGTCGCGGTCGGTCCGGTGAGCCGCTTGTTCTAAGGGCAGCAGATCTGACTCTCAACCCTGATACACACGAGGTGTATCAAAAGGGGAAGTTGCTGGATCTCCCGCCGATAGATTTTTCCTTGCTTGAGTTGTTCATGAGGCACCCGCGCCGCGTTTTCACTCGCGAAACGCTGCTGAATCGAGTCTGGGGTTACGAGTACGTCGGAGACACCAACGTGGTGGATGTCCACATTGGGCATCTGCGGCATGCCATTGGGGATGACGAACATCGTCTGATTTATACCGTGCATGGTGTTGGCTACAGTTTCAGGCCCGGCGATGCGTGAGAGGTGGCGCAGCCTGTCGCTTCGTTCCCGCCTGACGATCCTGTCAGTCGGCTTGGCATCGACGTTGCTCGGAGCCCTGGGCGGCGCCCTATACTTGAATCTGCGCAGGTTCCTTTACGACAGCACAGCCCTGCGCGTGCGGGCCCAGGCAAAGCCTGTCATTGAGGGCCAGGTCAGCTTTAGTGCGAGCGAGGAACTGGAGACGATTGCGGGTGACCTGAGCCGATCACTCACTTCCCTCGACACAACAGCCACTATTTTCAATCGGCAAGGAAAGCTGCTTGCCAATGGACGGCGCCTGCCCGAAGAGCCGATTGCCGCGCGACCTTGGCCTGACCTCTTGCGCCGTGCCTTGGATGGGGAAAAGGAAATCACATATAGGAATTCATCCGATGGAGAAAGGGCGTTGGTTTCGCTAGTCCCTGTCCGGCGTGGACCGGGGTCTCCGGAGGTGGTGGGGGTGGTGCAGTTGACGACCCGGCTTGCCGCCGTCGATCAGATCCTCTCACGCCAGAAGAAGATGCTCAGTCTGGGAGTTATCCTTGCGGTAGGCTTGGGTCTTGTTGGGGAGTTGTGGTTGACGCGGTCGGCGCTTGATCCTTTGAAGCGAGTGATTGGCACGATTCAGCGCATTGCGGCGGGTGATCTGGGGGGCCGCGTACAGCTGCCGCAGAGACAGGACGAGGTTGGGCAACTGGCCACAGCGGTCGATCGGATGGCGGGCAGTATTGAGACCACGTTGGAGAGCCAGAGGCGCTTTGTGGCAGCTGCGGCGCATGAACTGCGCACGCCTCTCAGCGCCTTGTTGGGTTCTGTCGATGTCCTGCAGCGTGGGTCTCAGGACGATCCGGCTGCTGCACGGTCGTTGCTTCAAGGGATGCATCGAGAAGCTACGCGTCTGAACCGATTGACGGATCAGTTACTAGCGCTCACTCGGCTCGAGGAACCCGCAACGCTTCGTCTAAGAAGGATAAACCTGGCCGACTTCCTTGATGAGGTTGTGAAATCGGTGAGATATCTCGTTGAAGGTAGGACCTTTCGCATCGTTCGGGGACCGGACAGCCAACTGGAGGCTGATCCGGACCTGCTAGAGCAGGTATTTCTAAATCTCATTGATAACGCAGTGCATCATAGCGATGCTCATGGCGTCATCGAGGTGGGTTGGAATGTGGACAAGAATTCGGTCATGATCTGGGTGGTGGACAACGGCGAGGGGATCTTGCCAGAAGACTTGCCCCACATCTTCGAAGCGTTCTACCGCGGCGATCGCTCGCGGTCGCGCCGCCATGGGGGAAGTGGGCTGGGTTTGGCGATTGTGCGGGAAATCATACAGGCCCATGATGGGGTCATTCAAGTCGACAGCGAGCTTGGTCATGGCACGTGCTTCGTTATTCTCTTGCCTTTGCGGTCGCGTGGGCCTTCAGAGTTGGGAGAGCATGGGCAGGGTTCTGGCGGACTGATGGAAATAGCCGGAGGGCACCTAAGGGAAGTGAAAGGCTAGATCCGTGGGACATCGTATTCGACCAGTTCAATTGCGTCCACGGTTACAGGTAGCGGGGGCTGGAGCCACTCGTCCTGGCGGACGGGGCCAGGGACCCAGCGACCTCCGGGCCACTAGGCCAACGAGCTGACCTGCCAACTTGAGCCGTCTAGTTCCTGGGAATTCCGTAAGTGTCGTTCACGAATGCACCCTGGTCTCGAAGAAGCAGGGGATCATACAGATCGTAGGGGAGAGGGCGAAAGATGGCCCAGGGATCGCCAGGGAGAACCATCATTGGCGGACTCTTTGGTCTCGCTGGCGCAGAATGCGTCTTGCCATCGCCTAGGGTGTACAGCGACTAAGGCTTGGAGGCTGGTGAGGGCACAGGGTCAAGAATAAAGTGACTCTCGAACACGGCCAAAGAGCTACTAAGAGAACGCAAGTGAGGAATCCGGGTCTTTTGAAGCGAGAATCTCGGAAGGCATTTGGGTTGCCAAGGAATCCATGATTCTGGGGTAAGTGTCTTTCAAGGCATCCGGCCTCCGATGCGAGGCCGGATGGGCTTCTTTTTGGCTTTGAGAGCGGGTGACGGGATTCGAACCCGCGAATGCTTGCTTGGGAAGCAAGTGCCTTACCACTTGGCCACACCCGCCCGGATGCCTCGCGATTATATCAGCCCGGTTTTCGGGAAGCAATTCCGTCCGAGACGATCTGTTTCCAGACGAGGTAGAGCGCCGTGTTGACTCCCCATCGTTCTGCGCTCGCGGGCGGTCCACTGAAAATGCGCGAAGTCTCCTGAACACCCTCCGGGTTCGCAATCACGATGAGAGCTTCGGAATCTGGAGAACCGCGCCGCACGCAAAGGCCCAGGGTCCACGGGCTCTGACGCTCGCGTCCCCAAGCCTCTGTCGTGCCTCTCACCTCGGCCGGACCAGCGGCCGAGCCTCCTAACGTCAGTCCCCCGGCGTAGCTCCCCGGAGCGGAGGTTGCCCCAAGTCGCCCTGACAGTCTTCCGCCCGTTCCCCATTCCACCGTAGCCAATGTCAGAGTCCGCAAGGCCAAGCGGCTTAAGACGACTTGCTCGAGTGTTTCCTCGTCTTGGCCGAATACCGCCTCGGGAAGGCGTTTCCGCACTTCCGAGGCCATCTGGGCCAGGGAGGCCAGCAATTGCGCCGGATGGTCGCCCTTGGCCGTGATTCTGACGTCGATGATTCCGCTGTGCGCAGCCAGACCCACCGTGGGGTTGGAGAGTCGCTCCAGGTCAGCCACGCGTTCGTCGATTTGAGATTCGCCCAACCCGACCAGGTGCAGGACCGTGGAACGGATCAGGCTGCGTGCCCCCAGCTTTTCTTGGAGGTAGGGGATCACGGTGGCCTTGAGCATGTGCTCCATCTCGCGCGGAACCCCCGGAAGCGAGAGTAGGGCAGAACTTGCAGTCTCCACGATGAAACCAGGGGCCGTCCCGACCGGGTTCTCAATTGGAAGGGCACCCTTGGGCAAGAAGGCTTGGCGGCGGTTGTTCTCCGTGGGGGTCCGCCCCCAGCGTGACATGCGCGCGGAGATCGCCTCCCACAGTTCCGGGCGAAACTCCAGCGGCAGGCCAAATGCCTCGGCGGCCGCCTCCCGGGTGGGGTCGTCCACCGTGGGGCCTAGGCCGCCGGTCGTGATTACTCCTTCGGCTCGCGAGCTGGCCTGCCGAACCGCCTGCGCGATGCGGCTCGGATTGTCGCCCACCGTCGAGATCCAGTGCAGGTCGAGGCCTGATTCCCGCAGGGCCAGGGCGATGGCCCGGGCATTCGTGTCGAGGATATCTCCGAGCAGGAGCTCGGTGCCGATGGTAATGATCTCGATCGCCATGAGGTTCCGTCGCGGAGGAGGGGAACTCAGCTTTCCCCGAGGTAAGCCTTGCGAACCATTTCATTCGCTCGCAGGTTCTCGGCCGTGTCCTGCAGCACGATCGTGCCGGTCTGCAGGACATAGCCCCGGGTCGCGATGGAAAGCGCCATCAGCGCGTTCTGCTCAACCAAGAGGATCGTCGTGCCCTCGCGGTTGATGCCGCGCACGGTCTCGAAAATGCTCTCCACCAGGATCGGGCCGAGGCCCATAGAAGGTTCATCCATGAGCAGCAGGCGGGGGTGCGCCATCAGAGCCCGACCGATGGCAAGCATTTGCTGTTCGCCGCCCGAGAGAGTTCCAGCCACTTGTCGATTCCGCTCCTGCAGGCGGGGAAACAGAGAGAAAACCCGATCCAAGTCCTGGCGGACCCCGGCCCGGCGGTCGCGGCTGTAGGCTCCCAGGTCCAAATTCTCGGCCACAGTGAGACGCGAGAAGATGCCGCGACCCTCGGGAACCATGGCCACCCCTTTCTGCACAACCTGGTGAGCTCGATAGCTGGCCAGATCCTCGCCCTCCAGGCACACCAGACCTTGGCGCGGCTTGAGCAGTCCGCAGATGGTCCGCAGGGTGGTCGTCTTTCCGGCTCCGTTGCCGCCGATCAGGCTGACGATCTCTCCCTTTTCGACGGTCAGGGAAATTCCCTTGAGCGCGTGGATGTTTCCGTAGTAAGAGTGCAGGTCCGAGACTTCCAGCAAAGGCATGGGCGGATATCCCGGTGCGGTGTCTAGGCGGCGGCCAGGTGGGCTTGCCCCAAGCCCGAAGAGGCCCCACGCCCGAGATAAGCCTCAATGACTCGGGGGTTGCGCTGGATCTCCAGAGTAGTCCCTTCGGCGATCTTCAGGCCGTAGTCGAGAACGGTCACCTGCTCGCTGATGCCCATGACCACCCGCATGTCGTGTTCGATCAGAAGGATCGTAATCCCCAATTCGTCCCGCAGGCGCTGAATGAAGCGCATCATTTCATGGGTCTCATTCGGATTCATGCCCGCGGTGGGCTCGTCCAGGAGCAAGAGCCGGGGTCGGCTGGCCAGCGCGCGGGCCAACTCCAGTCGGCGTTGGGCTCCATACGGCAAGTTGCGTGCCAACTCGTCCCCCATCCCCGCCAAGCCGACGAAGAGCAGAAGCCGGTTGGCCTCCTCGACGGCGGCCCGTTCCTCCTGACGCATGCGGGGAGTCCGCAGTACGGCCTCGAACCACATGGAGCGGAGACGCGGGTGCTCCCCGACCAGGATGTTCTCGATTGCCGTCATGTTCGCGAAAAGGCGGATGTTCTGATAGGTGCGGGCGATGCCCTGATAGGTAATCTGATCTGGGGCGAGCCCAAGGAGGGAGCGGCCGTAGAAAAGGATGTCCCCCGAATCAACCGGGTAGAAGCCCGTGACGCAGTTGAAGACCGTGGTCTTGCCGGCTCCGTTTGGACCGATGACACTGGCGATCCGGTGTTCGGGGACGACCAGGTCCAGGCTGCCGACCGCCGCTAGGCCTCCGAAGGTTTTGGTAAGCTGGCGGATTTCAAGCGCGGACGTCATCGTGGGTCGCTCTTTCAGGGCTCGGCGAGCCTGTTTTTTCGGGTTCGGGAAGGCTCTCGTCGGCATGCATCTCTAACCTCCGGCGGCGAGAGGGAAGGATCCCTTCCGGCCGTACAATCATCATCACGACCAGCAGCGCCCCAAAGGCAACCAAGCGGTAGTCTTCGAGCTGGCGCAATACCTCGGGCAACCCCTTGAGCACAAGCGCTCCGGCGATCACGCCCGGCATGTTCCCCATCCCTCCCACGATCACCAAGCAGAGCACGTTGATCGAAACCATGATGGTGTAGTCATCCGGGCCGGTAAACTGGTTTCGGGACGCGAAAAACACTCCGCCCAGGCCCGCGAATGCAGCCCCGATCCCAAACGCCAGCAGCTTCTGGACCAGGGTGTTGACTCCCATCGCCCGGGCCACCGTCTCGTCCTCGCGCATGGCGACCCAGGCCCGCCCCACCCGCGAATTTTGGAGGCGCATCGTAATGAAGATAATGACGACCGCGCCAATCGCCATCAGGTAGAGATAATCCGCTCCGCTCGCGAAGGTTCGGCCGAATAGGGTCGGGCCGGCAACATCCTTGATGCCCATGGGCCCCCCGGTGAAGGAGGTCAGAGCATCGCTGCGGGCCAGGGTACCCAGGATCTCGCCAAAGCCGAGGGTGACGATGGCCAAATAGTCCCCGCGCAGGCGCAGCACAGGAACACCCAGCAGGACCCCTGATAAGGCGGCTACGGCAATTCCAATGGGCAAGGCGATCCAGAAACTCCACAACAGATGATGGGGCTGAGGAGCGGTGAGGAGCGCCACCGTGTAGGCCCCGATGGAGTAGAAGGCCACATAGCCAAGATCCAGGAGGCCCGCCAGGCCCACGACGACATTCAGGCCAAGGCCGAGCAGCACGTAGATCCCCACGGTCCCAAGGGTGTAGTTCCAGAAAGGGCCGATCCATTGAGGCAACATCAGGGCGAACAGCAGGATCAAGCCGTAGAGCCCATAGCGGGAGATTCGATTCGCCGACGCCTTGTGAATCGCTCGGTTTCCCAATCCGAGTAAGCGCTCAAGGGGGCGTCCCAGGCGATCATTCAGCGCTCGTGGCCAAGAGGCGCGGATCACTCCCCGGGCCAACACGGCGCCCAAGAGCGCCGACAGGACTATTAGGACGAAATCGAGTAAGGCGATGCGGGATGCAGAGAGGTTGAGGGTAAACAGCTTGATGGTGGAAGGCACCAACTGAGCGAGGTACGTGCTCATTTGAACCCCTGCGGCGTTCAGCCAGGCCACGAGAAAGGCCAGCAATCCCAGCACCATGCCCGCCAGCCCGCCCGCCAGAGCTGCTCCTTCCAACGCGTGGCTCCAGAGGTCCGGGGTTCTTCTGGGAGCCGCGCTCATGCCTGCCCACAGGCCAATTAGCGCGAAGAAAATCAGCATGTCCAGGCCGAGCCCGGAGCGTCCTGAAATCGCCGTTGTCCCAGCGTTGCCCAGCAGGCTGCCGATCAGCTGCGCCGCGGTCACCTGGAACCCAATTAGCACCAGAAAGACCAGGACGACCGCGAAGACGGCTCCCGTAGTCAGAGCCTTGCGCAGGCGCTCGGGCATCATACTTTCGCCTCCGTGAGCACTTCTCCCAAGATGCCTGTGGGTCGGAAGACCAACACCAGCACCAGGATGGCGAAGGCAATAACATCCGCGAGTTGGAAGCTCCACCCCAAGATCGGTGGCCCCAATGCCTCCACGACGCCCAGGAACAACCCGCCCAGCATGGCTCCGGGAATGTTGCCGATGCCACCCAGAACAGCCGCCGTGAAGGCCTTGATGCCGGGGATAAACCCGACGTTGTAATACACCAATCCCAGGTGGATACCCCACATCACCCCAGCCGCTCCCGCCAGAGCACCGCTGATGATGAAGGTGCGGCTAATGACGCCGTCCACGTCGATGCCCATGAGGGCCGCGACGGGCTTGTTCTCGGCAACGGCACGCATCGCCCGGCCCAGGCGCGTGCGCTGAACCAGAAGATAGAGGCCAATCAGGATGAGAACAGAGAGGACGAAGGTGAAAACGCCCGTGTACGTCAGAACAACGGTCGAGCCTGCAACGGAGAGATTCCAACCTGAGCCTCGAGCCAGGACGGCGGGGTTAACGTAGTCGCGCCGTTGACTGCCGAACAGGAGCTGCGCCGCGTTTTCCAGGAATATGGACGCGCCAATCGCACTAATCAGGGGCACCAGCCGGGGGGCGCTGCGCAAGGGGCGATAGGCTATCTTTTCCAGAAAGTAGCCGCCGACCGCTGAGATCCCCATGCCGCCCGCGAAGGCCAGCAAGACGGAGGGGATCGGATAGACATCCAGGAAGGAGCCGCCCTGAACCGGTAGGGCTCGGAGCGCCTCGAACACGAAGTAGCCCCCAAAGGCCCCGACCATCATGATGTCGCCGTGGGCGAAGTTGATCATGAACAGGATGCCGTAGACCAGCGTGTACCCGATGGCGATGAGGCCATACACGGCCCCGAGGACGACGCCTGAAATTACCAATCGCAGCCAGGTGTCCGGGCCGTAGGTGCGTTCGACAATGAGGACTGCGTAGAAACGATAGATGAGGTAAATGGAAAACGAGATGCCGATGACGATCTGGGCGATTTGATAGGGGGTGAGGGAGATTCTGGTTCGCAGGGGAACGACTTGCTGCATGAGCTCGACTCTTCAATGGTTGAGCGCCGGGCTGATCTGGCCCGGAGCCTCAAGCAGGCGGGGCAGGAAGTGGGATGCCTGCCCCGCCTCAGAGAACACCGCTTAAGCCGCAGAAATACCGGATCAGGAGGGAGCCACCACCCACTGGCCGTTCTTGACCACGTAGAAGGTTGGACCCGAGCCCGAGCATTCGCCGGTCGGATCGCACGTGACGGTTCCCGAGAGCCCCTTGTAGCCGCTGATGTGCCGCACGGCGGTCAGCAGCGCGCCGCGGGGGACATACAGGTTGCCGTCGGAGCCCTTGACTGCCACCTGCTCGATCTCCTGGATGAGAACCGCGGCAGAATCGTACGCCGTCCAGGAGTAGGGCGAAAGTTTCCCTGCCGGCTGCCCGTAAGCCGCCTGGTAGGCCGCATCGAACTTGGTCTTTGCGTCCGAGCTTGGCGGGATCAGGGCTGTGGCATAGGCACCCTCGCCATTGGCTTTGGCGCGATCGATGAATTGAGCCCCGAAGATGCCGTCATCGCTGAACAGGATTACGCCCTTCAATCCGGCCTGGCTCATCTGGTTGGCGATGATCACGCCCTCGGCTACGTAGCCGCCGTAAAACAGCGCCTGAGGTTTCTTGGAGGCGATAGCCGACAGAGGCGCGCTGTAGTCGGCTTGTCCGGGTGTGATGGCCGTGAACGCGACCACGGTGCCACCGAGTTCGGTGAAGTGGGTCTGCACCACGGTCGCAAGACCCTTGCCGTAAGTCGCGCCGTCGTGCATGATGGCCAGCTGCTTGATGTTGAGCTTGTTGTACAGGTATTCGGCAGCAAACTTGCCCTGCGCGGCGTCAGTGAAGACCAGCCGGTTGAATACCTTCGAGCCGGATTGTGTCAAAGCAGGATTTGTGGCGGAAGGTGACATCATGGGGATGCCGGCCTTCTCGTAGATGGGGATGGCTGCCTGGGTGGCACCGGAGAAAATGTGTCCAGCCACAGCAACCACGGTCGAGTCAGAGACCAGCTTGTTGGCGACCGCAGCGCCGCCCTCCGCGGTGCCGCCGTCGTCTTGGGCGACGAGCTCAAACTGGAAGCCTTGGAATGTCCCCGCATCGGACACAGCGATCTTAGCGGCATTCGAGATATCGATGCCGAAGGACGCGTTGTCACCAGTCATGGGCGCGCCCATCCCGATCTTGATCGTCTGTCCTGGCTTGATCACGGCGCAGCCGAACGCATCCGTCGAGCAAGCGGCTGGAGGGCCCGCTGTGGGCTGCGGCGGGGTCGTAGGCGCGGCCGTTGGCGCCATCACCTCAGTTGCTGCCGCAGTCGGTGCCACGGTGGGTGTGGCCGCCGGTGCGCAACCTGCGAGCACGATGGAAAGAACAAATAGCGCGGATAGTGCGATTCGGGCCTTCATTCTAACTCCTCCTTCTCCCATATGATCTACAGACAATGGCCTTCTCAGGAAGCAACTCGGGTATGAGCTTGTCCATGTTGCGGGCCCTTGAGCGGCCAACGGTACGGCCGCTATGCCCTCCACCACCTCCTTTCATTCGTTCAACGGCTCGTGCCATGCACGACTTGTATAGAGCGAACGGCACCTCGCTAGCGTGGGGTCCTTGGATGTAGCGCGCATCTCACCCCGCTGGCACGATCCACTACATTAAGCTCGACCGGGGCGGCGCAGCTTGTTCGGTTGTTCGAAATCCCCACTGGACTTGGAAGGGCGATACGCAGACCGCGAACGGTCCATCGCAGATCCGCAGGACAGGATCGCTCCCCACGGCGCGGCGTCTATCATTCTCGGGGCGAAGCCTGCCCGCACCTATTTTGACGATTATAGCAGTGAAGGGCGCATTGTCAACTTTTTGCCTCGGGCTGCGCAGCCCAGGCCCAAGTCGCAGCCAAGCAGGCAAATCCGACCCAAAACGGCTGGCTGGAAGGATAGGTGAGGAGAAGGGACATGAGTCCTGGATTGGGGATTCCGGCGTTGGCCTGTCTAGCGTTCCAGTCCAAACTCCAAGATCAAACCTCAGCAACCGTCAGGCTCCCGGAACGGGTGCCGTGACGTGGCTCTCAGCGAGGTCCCCCGGATCGCTCGGCCGAGGAAGGGGGGGATTGTCCGCTCGGGATCCCTCCCGGCAGAATGCCCTGCCTCGCTCTGGCAGCTTTTCGCCCTCCGCGACCCTCTTCCCCTCGCGGTCGACCGCCGCAGTTAGCCGGACTTTCCCTATTCGCAGCACGAATTGACCAGTTTTGGCAGGTTCAACAAGTAAACCATCGAGGAATATTGTGATCGGGATGGATTTGGGC
>Ga0208321_1000526_pt1 | contig 21972 bp, 30 predicted proteins | sample June2015DPH_4_15_FD_184692 | JGI IMG/M metagenome (GOLD analysis project Ga0208321, IMG submission 184692) | Peatland microbial communities from SPRUCE experiment site at the Marcell Experimental Forest, Minnesota, USA - June2015DPH_4_150... | ecosystem: Environmental > Terrestrial > Soil >... | reverse complement strand
CCACAGCCGCACTCCCAGCTACCGCATCCTCGTCTTACAGGGATTACTTTGAGTTTGGCTTGAAGGGTAGCTTTGTCGATTGCTGTCCTCACCTGCTTGGCCTTTCCGTCGCCCACTCCGAGGTAGCCGTTGTTGTCTCCAACTGCCACGACCGCCCTGAATCGTGATTTCTCTCCAGCGTCTGTTTGCTTCTGGACAAAGCCGATTCCAAGCACTTCTTGTTTCAAGCCAGGGAGCAGCACATCAACAATCTCAGGTTCCATGACGCGCAGCCCTTGGGTGAAGACGTCGTCGAGTGAGAGAGCCTGGCCAGATTGTACCATCTTGCCGAGCTTGGTTTTCGGGACCCAGCCCGCTTCCCGTTGTTGCGTGGATGCGTATGACATGTTTCTATCGCTTCCTGGCTAGCTTGTGTGCTTCGATGTACTCGTCTAAGTGGGCGGTGCTTCTGAATGATCCTCCTTTGGACATGAGGAACAGCTTCCTGTAGGTCTGGGTCTGTATCGTGTGTTTGTCTCTCAATTCCCGCAGTCGGTCGCGGACTGCGCGGATGCGCAGTATCCATGCCGTTTTTCGCGGAAGAGTCGCTCCTTTCCTTGAACCGGGACCGCTTCGTCTCCCGGCCCTTTTCTTGGACTTGACTGCACGTGCTCTACCCCTGCTGTGGCCTTGCTCTGGGAGTTTGCGGATAGCTCCTTCGTGTATGAGTTTGCGGATTTCAGTGCGTGAGATGGCTGAGCTGATTGCGTCCATGTCTTCTGGGTCCAGCCATATCCTGTTCTCGCCGATTTTGAGGATGTTGGCGGCAATGCGCCTTTGTGATCTAATGCTCATTCTGATTTCTCTCCAGTTGATGCGGCTTCTTCCGTTTTCGTCTGTTCGGGCTCTTTGACGATCAGTTCTTCAGTCGGAGCAGCTTCAGGTTTCTTCAATCCAGGGTTCGCCACTCTCAGCTCTAGCGCTTGTGCGCGCTCCATTATGGCGTTTCTGTTTCTTTCCCCGACTGTGTGGCCTATCTTGGCAATCTGGGTCTTTGCATTGATCTTTTCAAGGTCGGCTGGACGTCTCACAATGATTTCTTCAAGTCCAGACGGGTGAAGACCTCGCCCTTTTCGGCTCTTCTTGTAGCCAATCTTCACGATCTTGGGCCAACCCCTCTTGCCCAGCCTCATCTTGCTGTTTTTGCCACGAGGGCGCCTCCATCGTTCCTTGACTCTGACGAGACGCCAGCTTTCCTGTCGAATGAATCGAGGCGCACTGCGTTTCTTCTTAACCAACTTACATGCCTTCCTTTCGTTCAAAGACGTATATCCCGTCAAGGAAGACTCGTTGGTCTTTGTCCTTGATCTTCGTGGATTGCTCGATATTGGCTGCTGTCTGGCTGACATCCTGCAGACTGATGCCTTGAATGACTATCTCATCTCCGGCTGCCTTGACCTTGCAGTCTCCGACAATCCGGACTACGCGCGCCGTTTTCTCGCCTGTGAAGTTCTCTATGAGCAGCTTTCGTTCCTTCTCGATCACTTTCAACGTGACGGGGAAGTGAGCGTGGACTACCTTCATCTTGAAGGTGAATCCTACGTTGACGCCCTTGACCATGTTCCTTATCTGGGCTGCGGCTGTTCCGGCCATGGCTATGTCTTCTTTTCGTGGCCACGATGACCTTACGCGGACGTGCCCCTGCTCAACCTCCATTGTGCACGGAATGTGCGAAAGATCCTCCTCCAGCGTGCCTTTCGGGCCTGATGCCTTGATCTTTCGATCGGAGATCTCAACGGACACGCCCTGTGGGATCTCGACGATTCGCTCTACAAGTTCTGTGGGCGCCATCCTCTGTCATCTACATGTATTTTCTGAAGCCTAAAGTCGGGGCTAGTTCTCTGAAGCATTGTCTGCACAAGTTCAGTCCGTACTTTCTTATGATGGCATCATACTGGCCGCAACGCCTGCATGCACGGCTTCCCTTGCCGAACTTTTTCTTCCTTGGCACCTTCTTCTTGGCCATTATTGCTGTCCTCCGACTATCTCTGTCCCGAAATTGCTCCGGACGAAGCGGATCGCTTCTTCTTTGGTGACCAAATGAGTCTTACCCACTTTGCTCTGTCTGATTCTTCTCCTTTTGACACGAAAACCGGGTCTTTCCATGGTTGCAATGACGTCAAACCCAATTATCCCAAGCTCAGGGATATACTTCGTGCCTGGCATTTCGATGTGTTCTTTGACACCAAACGCAAAGTTCCCGTGTTGATCGAAGCTGGATTCCTTGAGGCGATTGTCAACTGCTTCGAGGGCTCTCTTCATGAATTGGGCGGCCTTTTCCCTGCGTAGTGTGACTTTGCAGGCGATAGGTTCGCCTTCTCTTATTCCAAAGTCCTTCACCGTTCGTTTTGCTCGCTGCGAGGAAGGCTTCTGTCCCGTGAGTTCGCCAAGGATAGTCCTTGCTTTTTCGAGCTCTTCTCCTGATTTGCCCACGCCTATGTGGACTGTCACTTTCTCAAGCCTAACATGTCGCATCGGATGCTCCTTGGCTGCCGTTTCCTCGACTGCTTGCATCTTTATGGTCCGCCTTCGATCTTGATTGTCGGTTTCTCCTCGCCTACGACGAAGAGATAGTCTGCGATAGTCTCGAATCTGTTCCCTGAGGGGTCTTCGATCAGAGCCGTTGCGGTTCTCGCAACGGTGCTTGGTTCGAGCTTCATGATCTTCCCGTGCCTGCCGAGGTTTCTCCCTGATGTGACTATAGCATAGGCGCCTTCTGCAAATCTCAGGTGACTGAGTATCTTCTGAGCGGGGATGCTGATCCTTACGGTGTCCCGCGTCTTGTACGCGTCCTCCTTGGGGCTTCCTTGATCTTGCGTTGGCACGATGATACATCTGCCATCATGCAGGTTGAGTTGAACTCGGCCCTTCCTAAGTGTGGTCTTGTCTTCAATCCTGCACAGTTTGGATTTGGCTTCGTCTTTTGGTATTTGCACTACTGTCAATCCTTTGCCCGCTGCAGGAAGAACACGGTAGCTCATGTTGGCATCGGGGAGCTCGACGACATCCATCAAACCTGCCGGGAATTTGTGGTCTCGGCGGACTTTGCCATCCACGCTAACGCGGTTCTGTGAGAGAATGATCTTGCTTTCTCTCGTGTTCTTTGCGTAGCCGAGCACGTCTCTCAGCAAGCTTGAAAGCGGTATACATGCGCTCTGTGAGTGAGGGCCAGGAATGGGTCTGACTGCCCATTGTGACTCTTTGGGATGAATCCGCCAGAACCGTGGAGATTTCTCCCGTTTAAGGTGCCTCTTTCCGCCTTTCTTTCCCATTCCTACTCAACCTCGGTCTTCTCGACGGTGGCCTTCGATTCTCTGAGCGAATCTGCTCGCCATTTGTCATCCAGATTCAGTCTTGTTATCATGACTTTTGTGCAGTGAACGGAAACCTTCTCCGACGTACCGGAGACTTTCTCTCGTGTCACTCCTTCCACGAACAGTCTCTGTCTGGCGGTATCGATGTCGGAGACTTTGCCTTCTACTCCGGAAAAGTCGCCGCGAACAATGCGGACAGTGTCGCCGGTCCTGACGGGAATTGATCTTCTACCGTATGTTGTTTTGAGTTCCGTGGACAGAGGTGCACCAAGGAATTTGTGCTTCTTCTGGCTATGCGCGGAATAGCGTGTTTTCCTTTGCTTGCCTGGTCTGGTCGAGTAGCTTGTTGGCATTTGTCGTCACACAACTATGCTTGCGATGTTTGCAACCCTCGGCCATCTTTCAGCTGCCTCATATGAGACAGGACCTCTGATTTCCGTTCCCTTGAGTTCGCCTTCTGGCGTCATGATGACTGCAGCGTTATCTTCAAACTGGATCCTGACACCATTGGGTCTGTTGAATGGTCTTCTTTGACGTACAACTACTGCTGGGAACATCTGGCGCCTAAGCTCTGGTGTGCCCTTTGACACTGAAACCATTATCATGTCACCGACGCACGCCGCCGGAACTCGTCTGAGTCGCCCGTGATATCCCTTCACGTTAATGATCTTCAGCTGTTTAGCGCCGGTATTGTCCGCGCAGAAGATTCTGCTGCCCATAGGCAGACCACGTGCGACGTGCGGCCTGTACTCTACCATTCCCTTTGCGCTGACAGCTCTTGTTCTCGGCGCTGGCATCTTGTGTCACTTCAGGGTTTTGGCAAAGAGCGAGCTATTCTTCTTTAATGTTGTGATGCTAGGAGGTTCAAGCACGGGAAAGTATCTTCTCGACAGCAACAAACGAAACCTCCTTGCTGACTGGGCGGCATTCGATTATTCTCACGCGGTCCCCATCCTTCAATTCCAAACATGGTGGGTTATGCGCAAGAATCCTACTGCGACGACGTTCATACCGCATGTACTTCTTCGCATAGTGTAGATGTCCTCTCTCGACAGTGACCGTGCCACTCATCTTCGTGCTCACGACCGTCCCCTCTAGGATCTTTCCCCTCACGGAAAGGGCTCCATGAAACGGGCAGTTTGGATCCTCACATGCCCTCTGAGGCGGTTTCACTCCAATTCCTACTTCTCGCATTACCATCTTCTCCCCTTAGCCTTCATTCGGTTCTCAGGTCTACCAACCAACCTCGCTCCTTCAACTTCCACGGCAGAACCATCAGACAGATCGAACCTGAACACTGCAACTCCCTTCGGGATGACCTTCACTCCTTTCCTAGTACTGAGTCTGACCGTGTTCCGTGTCTCATCGACAATTTGTCCACTGGTGCCCACCAAGAGTGGGTTTGAGCTTCGCGCAACAATTGCCTTCAATCCGATCAACTCATGTCTCAGAATATTCGCAGGTTTTCTCGGCATTACTCCTTCACGGGCGACTTCGTCGCCTTAGCCTCAACGGTCAGAAGCCTTGCAATTGTCTTGCGCAATTGTCTAATCCGTGCTGGGTTCTCCATTCGACCCCCGGACTCAACAGTAGTCCGGATCTTGGCAAGCTCGGTCCTTAGCTCCGTGAGCTTCTTCTTCCTCTCCTCCGGTAGAAGTTGGGATATCTCACGCTTCCGCAGTATCGGCATTTTCCTCTATCTCCTCACTTTCTTCTTTGGCCTCCGCCTCGGTTGCCTTGGGCTGTTGGGCTGCGAGCTCATCTCGGGTTCTGATTTCGGGCTTGTCAGGAAAGCTTGCTCCAGGCGGTAGGATTCGCACATTGATACCGAACAGACCCTGTTTCAACTGAACATCCACGACCGCGGATTTGACTTGCTTGCGTACAGGTTCGCCCACGCTTGGGAGGTAACCATCCTTGAACCTCTCATACCGAGCACGTTCCGTGGTCAGCTTTCCGCGGATTGCGACGTCGACTCCGAGCGCGCCTGCTCCCATGACTCGTTGAATAGCCCAGTAAGCGGTTCTCCTGAAGTGGATACCTCGTTGCAGCGCAGAGGCGATTTGTGACGCAACGACCATGGGGTCCAAGTCTGGCGCTTCAATCGCCGCGACCGAAACCTGCGGGTTCTCCATTCCGAATGTTTGTTCAAATACTTGGGTCAGATCGCGAATACTTTGGCCACGTCTTCCTATTACCATGCCCGGCTTCGCTGCATAGATGACCACTCTTGTTCCGAGCGGGGTCTTCGTCATTTCGACTTTGCTATAGCCGGCCCTCTTAAGCTCCCCAGCTAGGTAGGAATCGATCTCTGCCTTCTTCATATTGTCACGTACAAAGTACTTGTGGACTGACATCACGCTTGTGCCTCGTATCCGATGAGTTCAATATGCGTCAGAGTATTGTAAGACGGACTTGATCTGCCAAAAGCACGCGGGATAAAGTTCCTCGTCTTCATTCCTCGTTGACTTGCTGCGTGGACTATTCTGAGTCTGTCAACGTCTAGGCCTTTGTATTCGGCGTTCGACTGCAGTTCCTGCAAAAGTCCGAGGATCTTGGTGGCAGCTTTGGCTGGATATCGGCCTGCATGCCACCGTTCTTGGCTCTTGTGAGGTACTTCCGTCTTGTAGCGTCGATACGCGATCGGCCGTTTCTTGGAGACGACATCTTCGAGAAGCCGCTTCGCATCATCCAGCCGCATGCCTCTAATGGCGCGGCAGATCTCTGTCGCGGCTTTGGGCGAGATGCGTAGCTCGCGTCCTGAGCACCTTACAGACCGTTCCGGGTCTATCTCCTTCACTGAATACGCCCAGTTTGGCATGCTACTTCCGCCAGCATCTCCGAACGCATGGACAGAGCACCATAAAAACCAATGCCTTTCCTGTGATTTTGCGAATCAATCGTGCGAGAATAGGTCTCGCTGGGCAATGATTATTACGTCTGCGCTCCCTCACCGAAGGCATCAGCCGAGGTGAGAGCCGACATGGCTTCCGGAGCAGATCGACAAACGATCGAAGCAGAGTTGAAGGGAACTACGCTTCGCGTATACTGGGAGGTTTTCAGGTCATCAAAGCCGGTGGGCGTTAGGGAGGTACAACGTCTCATTCGGTTCTCCAGCCCAAGCACAGCACTCTATCACCTCGAGAAGCTCCGTGAGCTCGGTGTGGTGAGAAAAGATGAGTACGGGCATTATGCGCCTGCTGAAGAGATCAAGCCTAGCCAGTTTCGGATGTTTCTCCGGATCGGCAGGGTAATTCTGCCCAGGTACGTGTTCTACGCAGTCTTCTTTGTGGCGACTGTTGTGATGTACCTCGTTCAGTCGCTGCTAGTTGGCTCGGAGGTTAGCCCGATGGCTCTGATTCTAGGGTCGAGCGCGGCACTGGTCTGCGTCTATGAAGCAGTTAGGATCTGGAAGGACAAGATGATATGATGATGCCGGAGCGCACGGATTGTTTCAAACTCTAGACTTATCTCAAGAAGGTGATTAGGAGGCCTGGAGGCGGGAGCTTGAGGAACGTCATTGGGTTAGCAGCTCTTGCTCTAGTGTTGGCGTTCGTTGCTGTGCAGGGCGCAAGTCTCGTACAGAGCCCTCCGGTCCCTGCCATGTTGAAGGGACAATCGGTAGCGGAAACAGGCGTCCGCTATCAGGCAACTCAGCCTCCTTCACCGTCTCTGGGTGAGAGCTTCCCGACGATCGTGCTTGCTCCGTTGGTCATAGCCGCACTTTGCTATCTGTTAGTAAGAAAAAAGGCATGACGCCACAAAAAGGGGACTCTGTCGACCTCTCGAAGCGGCCTGCTACTTGAGAGGAACGTACATGGAGCTCCTAGATGCTCCGATGCCCGGTGTTCCGTGAACAACCTTCTTGTTCGTAATGACGAACTCCCCTAGGTAGTGGCCTATCATTTCCGCCCTGATGGTGAGTGAGCTAAACTCTTTGCCGCTGTGCACGGAGAGAGTCTTTCCTATCATCTCGGGAATAACGATCATGTCCCTGCATTGCGTCTTAACGGGTTTCGCCGCTTCTTTGCCTGATTTCCGGATTTGCTCAAGGAGTATTCTCTGCTCGTCCGTTAGACCCTTCGTGAGCGATCGTCTCTGACGGGCTGGAAGCAGTTTGATGAATTCGTCCATGGACATCTGTTGAAGATCGTTCATGGTGTGTCCGCGATAAGTGAACTCTTTCGGCATTACCTTATCACTTCAGGGAACCTGTTCAACATCATCTAACTAGGACAAATACGTTTTGACTGACGTATAACGCTGTACAAGCGGCCCGCTGCTCTTGCCTTAGCTGACATGTGTCGAACCTGTTGCGGGGCTCGTAATGCTGGATGAGTCTTTTAGTCTTGTGGATGAGCGCTCGTCACGCCTGAACTCAGCCAAAGTACTCAGGATGATCGACCAACCACTGGAGTCCGTTTGTCTCGATGAAATATAGATAGCTCTTTGCCGCTCCCTTAGCGAGTTTAATTTGAGCGGCACATACCTCGTCGCTGGGATACCGGGGAGGTTCCGAGCTTCCGACAAAATCAACGTAGAACGCTTTGTTACGATACCTCAAAGGCGCAGTGTTGAGTGTCTGGGCTTCGGAGAGTATGCTGCCATTTTCGATTGCTTGGTAACTAAGCTTCGCAATCTCTGAAAGGTCGTCAAGCTCTTTCGACACCTGCAACGCAATCTGAGCACCAGCCGATTTTACCATCCTGATATTGTTGTCTAGCACCTCACCATACTTCGCATTGTGGTCAGAGAATCCGATTACAGTGATTGGATCTGCGGGCGAAAATCCCAACGCCTTCGCAATTAGGATGAACTTTCCGCATTCATCCATCGCCAGAAAGGATAGAACGTACGCTTCCTGTTTCTTACCCATGGAAAAAAGATACTCCGCTGCCTCTGTGTAGGCAATTGTTCGCCTCAGTATTAGGCGGCAACCTGCATCACAGGAAGACCTTGGAATCGAAATTGGAACCGGAGGCATGTCTCTCAACTCGCTCGCTGACTTAGTTCACGTCTTCGTATCGTCTTCGTACGTCACAAAAAATATGAGAAGGGCTCCGATGAAGCCGAGTAGGAGAGAAAACAGCACGGCGAACGGGGCGAAGGTCGATGAGTATCCCATGTGGACGAGGAACCACCCGAGCGAACCACTCTTCTCCACCGCATAGTACAATGCCACGGAGTATTCGTAAAGTGATTTCCCGTCAGAGATCTGGACTACCTGCGTGACGATTGCGCCGTAATACATTATCCTGAAGAGCGTCTGGAATCCTACGGAGAGCAGAACTCCAGCAATAATGACGAAAACTCCCTGCCTCCATTTCTTCCATTTACTGTTCGGGGCTGCCCGTGGTCGCATGTGCGCCATGAAGGTGAATGCGGCTGTCAGGACAGCAAACAAAGTCGCGCCATGTGCTATGAGCTGCTGACCGTAGTAACTCAATAACTCCGCCTGGGCGCTCATCCGACTCACTCGGCTCCTGAATTAGATCCGTCGGTTACAAGTTAAAACCTACGATGAAACCGTCCACTTCCAGACTTGGGGGCGAAGTGATATGCATAGGGGTAGGTTCTGCTGACTTTTGTCACGTAACTTGTCCACAGGGTTTCCGTTAATGTTAGATAGGCACCGGAACCAATGATTACTCTTGCGGTCGAGCAAATGAACGTGTGGAGGAAAGAACTCCCAGACTGCGAAGAAGATCAAATGCACCTGCCGCTGTCACAGCCAGTATCACGGAGCAGCGAACCGCGTCGGCATGGAACCACTCGACAAGCTCCTGCAGAACGAGTTTCCCGTAGAGTCACCGACGCCTGAGGAACTAGTGACCTGGTGACCCCTGATTGTGATCACTAGAAAAATGAACGTGTGTCTTCTGCATTCTGGCACGGCACACCTTTTACAGTTCAACGACTCATCTTCGGACCCTCGCCGATCCCCTGGCTGGAGATTTGCTGATGAAACGCGTGTGTCCATCATGTAGCCGCATCTTTGAGGGTGAAACCGTGAATCAGGTACTCTGCTGGGAATGCTTGACTCTGACCTTAGCGCGAAGCAGAAGATGACGTCCTGTGTGTACAACGTAGTAAGTATCATATAGTTGGAACCCGCCGTATGGTACTGTTTAGTTCAGGGGTTTGGCTGGATTATGCGGTCTGTTAGGTTGTTTGCTGTTGCGGTTCTGGCAGTCATTCTGGCTATTACTTTGTTCAGCCCTGTTGCCGCGATTTCAGGAATCACGATCAAGAAGATAACAACCAACGGCGACACCACAACACAATTCGGGTTCGTTCTTTCCGGTCAAGTCTCCGGCGCTGTTTCCGGCGGTCAACTCCCCGCGGGGTTCAACCTCGTTGGCGGTGGCACTTACCCTATTTATTCTGCTCCCACAGGTGACTATACCGTCACAGAGGTGGTCCCGTCCGGGTGGGTTCTCACGAAAGTCTACTGCGAAGGGACCGTCAGTCTTCCCCCATACAGCACTTTCACATACATACCGGGCGGGGTCGTCATCCATTTCGTGGAAGGTGACTTCGTTATTTGCGGCTTCACTAATTCCCCGGCTGCCCCCGTCGGCGGTCTCGTGATGCCCGCGAACACCTTTGCTATCTTGGCGCCGTGGCTCGCAGTCATAGGCCTGGTTGGTTGCATAGGAACCGTAGTCGTCGCTAAGAAGCGTCGCCCCTAGACCACAACTCACCTAGCCTCGCGAATCTCTTCGTAGAGTTTCGTTGCGTGGACCGAGGCCGCCTTCTGATCCTCAGGCAACGTCTCGAGTGAGTCACGTCCGTCTGACTTCTCAAGATTCATTATCGCTTTTGATAGGGCGTTGACGGTCAGTATTACCTGGAGGACCTGGTTCAAGCCGAAACCTTCCCTGCGACTTGAAGCCGTCTGCCCGTTCTCTTCTCCCCTTGCCGCTGACTTCTCGTGTGTGATCTTCTATATTTCGAATCCGAAGATCTCTTATCTCCTAGAAAACGACTAGTGGATCAGCAGCGTAAAGGACTTGCTCGGTAAGGGCTCAGCGGCCTCATACCTACCATTCCTGCTTGTCGTTCTGCTCGGTTTTGCAAGCCTTCAGGTCGCTTATGTCGCTCCCTCATCGAGTCAGGGCGGAGAGGTAACCAATAGAACGACCACGACGACTGCCACGAGTTACAGCACGTCCAGCTCGACCAAGATCCCTACTCTTCCACGTACTTCCGGATCGAGTGACGTACGAGCGGGAAACAGGACCTTTGGGAATCCAAATGCAACTTACTCGGCAAACCAAGTGCTTCTCAAGTACCGCCCCTTAGCCAAGGTGCACGCTGCTGCGAAAGATCGCGATGTGATATCGGAGAGGAAACTACTCCTCGAAGGAGTTGCCCTCCTGAATGTGACCCAAGGGAAAGTCAAAGATGTCATTGAAGCCTTGAGAGGTGATCCGGATATAGAGTACGTTGAACCCAACTACATTGCGACTACCAGTTTCACTCCAAACGACCCATACTACCCTTATCAGTGGCATTTCGCAGCAATTCAGATGAGCCAAGCATGGGATGTCTCGACAGGGTTAGGAGTCACCGTAGCCGTCATTGACACGGGAGTAGCGTATGAAGACTACTTGGGATTTCGCCGGGCTCCTGATCTGTCCGGGACCGTCTTCGTTGCAGGCTGGGACTTTGTCAACAATGATGCTCATCCCAACGATGACGTGGGGCATGGAACACACGTAGCTGGAACGATAGCTCAAGCCACGAATAATGGCGTCGGCGTTGCTGGAATAGCCTACAACGCACAGATCATGCCTGTGAAGGTCTGTCAACCTATCCCTACCTATCCCTACACAAGTTGCCAATATGCATGGGTTGCAGACGGAATCAAATGGGCAGTGGATCACGGAGCAAAGATCGTCAATCTGAGCTTAGGAGGGCCGAACTACAGCCAGACGCTAGAAGACGCCGTCAACTATGCATACAATCATGGAGTGACTGTGGTTGCATCAAGCGGGAATGACGGTGTTTCGACAGTGAGCTACCCGGCGGCCTATTCGAATGCGATCGCTGTGGGCGCGGTCAGATATGATCAGACATTATCCCACTATTCCAACTACGGGTCGGCCCTGGATTTCGTGGCTCCGGGAGGAGATGTACAGGTCGATCAGAACGGGGACGGCTATGCCGACGGGGTGCTGCAACAAACATTCTGTAATCCCCAATGGGATCCGACCGGATGCTCTGTTACAGATCCCACCAATTTTCACTACTACTTCCTGGATGGAACATCGATGGCGGCGCCTCATGTGTCGGGACTGGCGGCTCTGCTGTACAGTGTAGGTTATACTACTCCCAATCAGATTCTTCAGAAGATGATTGACGGTGCAAAGGATCTCGGGGCTACTGGATGGGACTCCTATTATGGATATGGATTGATTCAGGCATACAATTCCTTGGTGCGCGTGCCATCTGTCAGCACAGACAAGACGACGTATGCTCAAGGTGAGTACATTCAGTTCACTGGATCATGGTTCACGCATGGCGGTTCAATCTCATCTTGCATCTCCACGGACAACGATGGCGCAGATCTGTGCTTGGGGCAACCGAGTGCTGACGGCCAAGGCAATGTTGCGGGATCCATGCTGGTTGGAACAAACGTACCGCCCGGCCCGCAGAAGTTCTGGGTTACGGACCTCTCGACAAGTAAAAACTCGAATGCGGTCCAACTGACGATTACGTCACCAGTCACGGTTACCGTCACGAGGACCGTTACCTCGACGGTCAGTGCAACTTCCTACGTTACGCGGTACACGACTACGACGGTTACGAGTTATACTAGCACGTCCACTTCGACGAGTACGATTCCGACGGTCACCACTGTTGTCTTGGTTCCGTTGACGATTACCTCCACTGCCCAAAGCACCCAGTTTCTAACCTCATTTCTCACTACGACGGTGACTAGCTACACTAGCACGAGCACTTCGACGAGTACGATCCCCACAACCGTTGCTTTGTTACCGTTGACTGTTACCTCAACCGCTCAGAGCACCCAATACCTAACCTCGACTCTCACTACGACCGTCACTAGCTACACTAGCACGGAGACCTCGACGAGCACAATCCCTACACTCACAACCGTTGTCCTGGTTCCATCTACTAGTACCTCAACGGTCCAGAGCACCCAGTATCTGACGTCAATTCTCACGACAACGGAGACCAGTTACACTAGCACGACGACCTCCACAAGTACGATCGTGGTCTACACGACGGTAACCGAGTTAGGAACGGGTGCGGCTGCATCGAGTCCCTTGACCTATCTTGGCTTTCTCTCGCTGTTCGCCGTCACAGTCGGCTGTAGCATCACGTCGAAGGAAGGTTGGAGGATTCCGAAGTTACGTTCAAGGCTAGAAAGGAGGTGCAAGAGCAATTGAGGAAAGACAGAACTCTTGATCGGCAAGGGCGGTCAATGCCCGTGGCGGCGTTGCTTATCCTCGTCGTCGTACTTTCGGCGACTTCAGGTCTCTACGCTGGCGCCTCTTACTTCGCACAGCAGGCACCGAATGTAACCGTGACGACCACGATCTATACAACGATCACTAGCTGGACCATCTCAACCATCTCGTCTACGGTGACATCGGTGGTTTACGGTGTCTGGACAACGGTTCAGTATACGACTAGCACGAGCACGACAACGGTGACGCAACCCTCGTCTACGACGGCTTCAACCTCCTCTATCACCGCTACGGTCAACCTGCGGAGTGGGTTTACTGCCAGAACAGTTACTGCCACGGTTAGCCAAGGATCCAAGGTTGTGGCGATTCAAAGCCACAGTTGGTATACGGGATCGTACGCTTTCGTCTTCGGAGGGCTTGCGGCTGGAACCTACACGGTTACGATGACAGCTCCGATGACAGTTTCCCAAAGCCAGACGGTAACAGTACCACCCAACGCACAACTAACATTCACAATCTAGCACCAAGGTCGGGTCGACAGCCAATCTCACGGATAGTTATATGACGATAGGAGAATCCTTTGATGACTTCGCCCTTAGGGTTGCACAAATTGTATTATAGTTCCTAGACGGCATATGCGAGAGCGTTAGGTGCTAGTGGTTGGCTGGTTACAAGATGATATCGATGGTGTTGCTCGTAGTCTTGGTCGCGTTGGCGGTTGGCTCACCAGTCTTCGCCGCAGATGATGAGGCGTTTCTCATTTTGACCCCGGCGGCGGCCTGTCCGGGAGAGACCGTCACTGTGACTGTCCCCATCATCACCGTTACCACTGACGACATCGTTGGCGGTGGAATAAGCGTCGCGGCCGTGTCACCCTCACTTGACGACGGTAGCCCGTACGTCCTGTCATCGAAACCACTTGGACTCATAGCCAATCAAGTGTGCTCTATTCCGGAGTTTAGTTCCCTCGTTCAGGGTGCTTCCTTCGGACGAAATGTGGAATGCACTTTCAGAGTCAGCGAGTCCGCGACCTGTGGCAGTCACTACACTGTCACCCTCGCACTCTCCGCTGATGAGGCCTCCATTGATCAGGGCATACTAATCGGTTCGGCCCCATTCGTTGTTGCCTGCTGCGCAGTTGGCGGCTGCGTTCAACCGGTGAACACCTTTGGCTTAATTGCGCCGTGGCTCGCAGTCATCGGCCTAGTCGGCTGCATCGGCACCATAGTTGTGGTCGCTAAGCCGTGGAAGAAACCTGAGAACTAGAGCTTACGCTCGCTGATTGTATTCCTCAATTGTCCTGTAGAGAGCAGCGTGTTCTTCCTCAAGGCCTGCCAGCCGTTTCTCGTGGAGTCTCCTGCATTCTTCTCTGGCGATGTCGGCTTGAGTGGCCGTAGGATGAAAGGTGAGCGTGTCGTAGCAACGGGGCTGTCATCTCCTGCAAACTCTATTATAGTTCAAAGACGGCAGAGGTTAGGGTGACAGACGGGGTTCAAAGCATGCCCTCCGTCAAAATCATGGGGGTCGTGGTTCTTGCGCTTATTTTGGCTCTATCGTCTCCCGACGCCTACGCAGCTAGGGAGTCGGTGCAGGTAACGAAGCTTGCGAACCCTGTTACAACTGATGGAAAGTGGACCACGCCCAGCGAATGGTCTGACACGAACCGTGTTTCTATGTACCTGCTGCAAGGGCCCCAAAGCACAGGATACGTGAGACTCAAACATGATGGCGACTGGCTGTATTTGCTTGTTGATTTTGTGTCAGACACTACAAGCGCGAGCACGCAGGGTACGGGAGGCGGAGGCGACACCTACGATGGCGTGTTCGTTGCGATTGATAAACACGTTAACGACACGAAGACCGAGAGCGATGAGAGCTTCATGCTACAATGGAAAAATGGGGAGAGTGCTCCTAATCTTAATGGATATGGCGAGGTGAGTCCTGTTGCACCGACCGTTGGTGGGTTGATGTCATATAACGCCACAAATGATCCAGACTCCGAGAAGACTCACGTTATCTACGAGCTGGTCATTCCGATGACAACGTTCGCGGACCCCTCCGCCGTGAGGATCAGCGTCTGGGACTGGTCTAGAGGGGTGAACATGCATTGGCCAAAGGGGCCGTCGCACTCGTGGAACACAACATACTTTGGCGACCTAGTGTTCTCTGATGTCGTCGTGCCTGAACTTCCATCACCTGCACTTCTTCTCTTGCTATCGCTGGTGGTCACGTACGCTATTGTGAGACGAAGGATGTGCGCTACGAAGCGCCCCGAGTAATCCCCTATTCCTGCTGTTTCTAGCCATAACGCTATATGCAGTCAGGCGCTATCCGGCACGAGACGAGGGCCATTCCCTTAATGGAGGCTAATTCTGGCCCCCGCACTCACACGCGACTCAAAATGCACCCAAAACCCCACTAGCGGCTAGAGACAACTCCAAAGCACTTCTGCCCGCAAGCCCGTAACCCCCCAATCTCTCAGTTTGGGTAACGACGCGCGGATGGGGGAAGTTGTTGTATGTCGTTGTTGTCAGAAAAGATGCACGTTCCTCAGCAGGTGGCTGAACAGCATTGGAAAGGAGCGGGCGCTCGTCTGCGGTCGAGACGGTGGAAGCCAGCGAACTCACAAACATACCATACAAGACGGTGTTCGAGCATACTAGCAAGGCTCCGTCCGACGGATACTCGAGGGAAGTCAGCGTTCCTAAGCAAGTCGCTGAACCTATCCAAGACCTCTCATTGGCAAAAGACCAGGCGAGAAGAATGGAATCACAACACGCTCGCATGAAGAGAGACAGCAAACAGGCAAGAGGCAACGGGAGACCAAGGGCAGGCAGACCCGACCGAGCAAGGAAACCAAGAAGGCGAAGGCCAACAGGAAGCGCGAGCGATGAGTCCGCGCAAGTGAGTCGCTACGATCGAGACGCAACCATCCAATCGCAGTTCATATTCATATCATCTCATGCTGTCACGAGCGAGCCGAGGATCACAGCGCGCAGCCACCCACAGCGCAGCGCGAGGATCGACGCGAGCGAGCCCCTAGAACAAACGGAGCAGAGACAGAGAAGAATCAGACAATGACGAGAACAACATACGATACTACTACTAATACTACTACGTCACCCTACCTTCCTTCCTCTGCACCACACTCTCCACACCCTCCCCAAATATGGGTTGGTGGGGCTGAGGTGGAATGTTTGGAACGTTTGGAACGTTAGCTAGTGTGTGTCCGCTCTTTTGTCTCAGTTGTCTCAGTAGTCTCAGATGTACGTGTGTGTACGGGTCTCTCTCTCTGTTCTACTTGGTAGGTGTCTAGGCTAGGGGGCGCACGTAGTGCCGTGACATCTGAGACGTCTGAGACAAGGTCTGGTGCTTCGTCTAGGTAGAGGCTTTGGCGTACCCGTGCTAGCGCGGTCTTGTCGAGCAGCCATCCGCGAAGCCTTTGTTCCTCATCTTTGACTCTGTACTGTTCAGTGTGGAGGCCGAGGTTCTGCATGGTGCGGCCTATGGATGTGCGGCTTGTCTTGCCTTTGCCTGTCTGCGCGTCCGCGTACAATCGATCATAATGTGCCTTGATCTCCTGTACTGGAACGAAGGTTTCTCCTGTGGGTGCTTCTTTAGTGTCGTCGGCAATTACGGCGGCGGTGAGCGCCTCGACGACTTTGGCCGTGTAGCTTTCACGTTCGAGCGCTGTCCGAGTCTCCCACTCCCGCTGAATTATCGCAGCGATCTTATCGTTGTGCTTCTCAGGCGTGACCTTGTAGAGTAAGCACGCGATCTCGTTGAGTCTGCCGGTGTTGTGTTTCGGGTCGTACCACTTCTGTTTGTCCTCAACCGTTACCTTGAGTTTCACTTGTTCTCGATAGTAGGCTAGTTGGCCTCTGAGCTTCTCAATCTCCTCCGCTGACGGCTCAGGCAGAAGCCCTGCATACTGCATCATGACGACTTCCACAGCGCGGTCTCTCACCATTTCGTCTTTGAGCGCCTGTGACGTGATGAGGATGCGGCCGCCAAACGACATCTTGACCGTTGGCATATTGTGGGTTTGGCCGCCGATTGTGACGGGTTCGACTACCCCGTAGGGGTTCCGACGGTCTGATGAGCCTCGCAGATACTTCGTGACGCGATCATCACCTGCGATCAAGTCAAACTCATCGAGAACCTGCGTCATACCGTTGAGGAGTTCGTTCGCTCTCACTAAGAATGGAAAAGTTGCGCTGCCCGTCTTGAACCCTTGATAGCAGACCGCCTCTAATCGCTCCCCGCCTGTCGATTTGCCTGAACCCTTCAGCCCCGTGATGTAGAGTTGAAAGATGAAGTCAAGGTTAGGCGTCTGATGCGTCAGCAACGTGTAGCTTGCGAACAGGTATGCAGTCAACGGGTCAAGTCTGAGGGTGGTCTGGTAGAATCTGACAAGATCCTCATAGAGCACGTCGAGGCTCACGTACGCCTCAGCGGGGACTTGAGCGCCAACTATTCTGACACGAAGATCCTCAACGTATTCCTCTAACGCCTTCAGCGCCTTGGGCGGTCCGTCAGACTTGCCGGAGCCCTTAGACAGCTCCTCAACCTTGCGTATGATTACCGGTGGACTTTGAGGCTGATCATCCGCTCGGCTCCGTTCTTCGTTGAGTATCGTCCTCTTAGTCTCCAATTGTCGAACGCTGATTGCCTTAGTGATTTCGGATTCATTGACCTTGTACTTCTGCGTAACTCTCTCCGGGACATGATACGCCAGTTCTCCCGGCTTAGCGTAGAGAACGTCCTCATGCGTCCACGTCCAAGAGAAGACTGGTCTATCTTCGCCAAAACAGTAAAGGTCCGTAGAGTAGATTCTGCCGCACTCAGTGGTTTCTCCCAGGGTCCACGATCGAGTCAGCTTCGGCCCGGAATCCTTTTCTTCTCGGTCTGTAGAATTAGACATGAGGACCACACCTTTCGCCGGGACGTGAACTCCTCAAATCGCGGGTCGGGCTCCCACTACCCGGCCCAAGTTCCGTTTTCAATTTCCGTTTCTCTCCCTGTCCCTTCGTTTTCCCAGGTTCAATGGTCAGGGTCCCGTTGAACTTCAGGGTCACCGGATCAGACTGGCGTAACCCATGTGCGTCCACCCACATTTTTGGCAAAAATACGCAGTAGGAGCCATTCTGTTCCTGTAGTTTTCGAGTCGTTTGGTATTCCAATTTTGGTCATTAAAACGGTCTATAGGGAAACCTTATAGTGTATTATGCTAAACTGATTATTCCAGTGGTTGTGTTGGCACAGGCATCCAAGGAGCGAGTTGCGAAGGCGCTAATACTGGAGGCGATCAGGCGCGGCCAAGCGACGGACCCGCGTGGCATAAAATACAGCGACCTCGCGAGGGCAGTCTCAACTGAGATCCGCAGTCGACCAACATTCGACAAATACCTTGATCAACTCGTGTATGACCGCCTCGCCACGAAAACAGTAGACCCGGACAATCGAAGGGTCCGCCGGATACTTCCAACACCAGACGCAGAGTTAGAGGCCTTGTTCTTGGATCTCGCCAAACGGATAGATAGACTGGAGCATCCCACCGAGCAGGAACGTCGAGACTTCCACCGACAACTAACCGCCATGATCGCTCGGGGCGACGGGGCAACCAAGCGCCTTGAGGCTCACCCGGCCAATGTTAAACTCTTCAGGTTCGCGAAACTGCTTGAAGTCGCATACTCCGCGTTCTGCCACGTGCACGCCCTAAACCAGCCAGGACAGGCAACGCTGCATGGGAAACGTGAAACCAGTATACCCGAGCCGATTTGGATGCGCGTCAAAGATGGCAAAATCGAACTCCGGTCAAGCGGGGTCCTCGGGGGAAAGACTGCTTGAATGCTCTTGTGCGTTGGCTTTGTTGGCTTTGTGCTACTTACGCACTAACGATCGCCCTGACCATTTCGGTTCCGTTGCTGTCGGGTCTAGGCTGGCACCCGTGAGGCCATCTTCTTTCTCAGCCTCTTAGCTGCTTCCGGCGCACCCGCTTCCAGCGCAACCGACCATTGGCCCAGGCTCTTCACGGCTTCGTTCACTATCTCCATCTGAAACTCTAGCTCTTTGATCTTCTCAGCTTGTGATTCTAGTTTCTGCGTTTGCTCTTGCAGCGCCAACGTGGCCGGCTGGCTGATGATGTTGAGGTGTGGCTCAGCGATCTTGTACTGTTCCAGGACGTAGTTTTCATCATCCATGAACTTATCATAAGCATTCGGGTCTCTGCTTTCGTGCCCCATCCAGAAATCCACACAGTCAATATCGAGACCATGCGCCTTCGCGTTCGTGTGCAGGTAGATCTTGGCGCAGTCGCGAAACTCGTGAGGCGACATCCCTGACCGGCTGCTCTGGTCTCCATTCGCTTCCCCGATCAGGCCTTGCATGCGTAGCAGCTTCAGGTAGATGTCACCGTACATGACATACTCGTGAGGCTTACCGAACTTGTTCAACCAAATCGCTTCCCCCGGCTTAGGCCAGCCGCGCTCCTTCTCGAAATATTCCGCAAGGGCGCCTATGGCGTCTTTGCCCATGAATGTGTAGAACTCTCCGCGTGGCTGATTCTTGGAACCTTTGCGGCCATGCAGGTCCAGTCGTATGATTGTCTTGCCTGCTCGTATCTCAGAGACGATATGACCGGCAAGGTTTCGGTTGATATGGTCGAGTGCTCGTGTGTCGCAGAGGCTTTGCCACTTGACTAGGAGCCAGCTCTTCTCTCGCAGGCGAGCGGCTGCAACGATCCGCCTAACATGATCTATGGTTAGGTTCGATTTGACCGGCGGCGTGTCCGACCGGATCTTCAGAGTTGGGTCTTGGGGCAGAGGAGCAAGGTTGTACTTGAAAAATGATCGGACGGTCGCCCACTTGGTGAGTTTGGTCTTGTACCTGCCGTTAATGGTCCCAAGATAGGCCTTGAGTAAGCTAGGGATCTCATACTCAGGGTTCGGATCGTCGTCGGTCGGCTGCCTTTTCAGGTTGCCTCTATGGCGGACGAGTAACTGTGTTTCGGTGATTGTCTCGAAGCCTTCCTGTTTGTGCAGCCAATCCATCCACGGCTTCCAATGTTCACGATAAGTTCTACGTGACCCCTCGGCTACAGAGTTCAACCAGTTGTCGACAGGGTCGGGTTGAGCCATGACGTATCTGGCATAAGGCAGCTTATCGGCAGCATAAAACAGTTGTTATCCTAAGGTTCTAAGTAGCGACAAATACGTTTCTAGAGGATACCCAACCTGACGGCTAGGTCTGAGGCCTTGTAGTCTGCGGCAAGCTTGACGTAGGCTTTCTTGCGCCCTTCCGGAGTGATAACGGAATTCACACGATCGACCCTCACTTCATATAGCTCCTCGACGGCTCGGCGTACGTCATTCTTGGACGCGTCAGCGTCAACGATGAATGTAATCTTGTTCTCAGCCTCGATCAGAGTAACCGCATCCTCCGAAACGAGCGGATACTTGATCACTGCTTGGATGTCCTTCGCTGGCATTCTAGTTTCCCCGTCCGGCGAAACGATTCTCAACGAATTCGAGGGCGGACTTAGTCCACGCCGTAAGCCTACCCGGATGAGTCCCGGGTGCGAGATCCTCAACATTCAGACTTGATGCCTCCACAATATCGACGCCAGTCAAATTGCGAGCTGCCTTCACGATCCCTTCGTCCCTCAACACAACAAGCAACGGCCCTCGTGGATGCTTAAGCCGTCTCCCCCTCGCAGGTCCTTTGCCAGCACGAACCTTCACGCCCTTGCGAGCCCGTGTCACATCATCCCAGAGCCCGAGTCCTTCGAGGGCGTTCTTGGCTTCTGCTGTGGTCTTGAGTTTCTGAAACTCATCCGAAACCACAAGCGGGATATTCAATACCTTCTTGACCTCGTGACCTCTAGATGCGACAAGATCACTAGAGGCGGTTGCCGCAACAGCTGACCAAAGAGCCAGAAGGCGCTCCTTGGCGTTGATGCGTTTTGCAAGCCTTCTTTGTGGCGACGGTGCATGGGTCAAGCGGCCCTTGACGGTCATAGGCGCAAAAGCACCTTGACCGGCCTTCGGAGAGCGGTCCCCCTTGACTCTTGGAACTCGAGCCAAGTCTTTGCCGACTCCGACAGACTCGGCAGTTGTTCGCTTTCCTGCCATCGGGTCCCTCCCCTGGGGTTGGTATCTTCTGCTGTGAAGCGCAACAACGACCTTCTGTATAACATCCGGGCGAAACGGCGCTGAAAAAACGGAGGGTAAGCTCATGCTCTCATACGGTTTGCCGGTGGTGTCAAAGACTTGGATGTTCTTGGAAGGATGTGTCAAGTTCTAGCGCCCCTGAGCGGATTCTAGACCTAGATGATCGAACTTCGGTGGAGGCGCATCCGTGCCTCTGGCTCCGTGTCGGAGGGTTATCGCTCTCCTCGCGGGGCCTGGTACCGTGCCGCTTAGCATGACGTATTCGGCCTTGATTTCTCCGTATCTGATGAATCCTCCCTTTGGTGTGACATCCTTGCCTTCTTGCCCGATCTTGACAACCTGCTTGTTGTATTCGGTTCTCTGATGGAAACCCGTTTGTCCCGCACGTGGGACAGAGTACATGACATAGTGGGGATGCCATCCGCCAATCGAGCCGACTGCTCTGACGGTCTTTCTGGCCTTGTGGAATTTTCTGCGAATTCCAAACCGTTTCACTGGTCCTTGGATTCCTTTGCCTTTGGTTATCGCGATGACATCGAGCCAGTCGCCTTCTTTGAAGGCGTCGGAGACTTTCACTTCTTTGCCAAGCTGGTTTCGTGCATACTCGAATTGCTCCTTCAGCGCGACACCACCGAGTTTCACCTCAAGGAGTTCAGGCGTCTTCCTGCCGAGACGTGCGATCCTTGGCTGGGATGCCAAAAGTAGCCTGATCTCGCTCACCTTTCCTAGCGAAGACTCGATCTTCGCGAGCTTCTCGGCGTGGTTGATCGACTCTGGCAATGTTAGAAGACGCATCATATCCTTTGGCGGTTTCTCCATCCAACCCTCAGCGAGAGTCTGAAGCCCTTTCGGTGTTTTGACGTAGGCCCTTAGCGCGACTGCGACCATCGGTGGGGTCTCAACGATTGTGATTGGGAACGAAATCTCTTTCCCAAATGTAAGCGAGCCTTCTCTATCGTCAAGTCCGACTGCAGTTCTCATTCCCGCCTTGTATCCGATGAATGCCAGTGG
>Ga0208321_1000523_pt1 | contig 22156 bp, 18 predicted proteins | sample June2015DPH_4_15_FD_184692 | JGI IMG/M metagenome (GOLD analysis project Ga0208321, IMG submission 184692) | Peatland microbial communities from SPRUCE experiment site at the Marcell Experimental Forest, Minnesota, USA - June2015DPH_4_150... | ecosystem: Environmental > Terrestrial > Soil >... | reverse complement strand
CGGCAAATAACAGCCCCCGGCCATACATCCTCGCCGTCATCCACTCGTAACCCGCCACCATCAGCATCGGCACCGCCAAGCCCACCAACCACCAGACCCCAAACTTCCGGGTCCGAAGCAGGCTCAACAGGGGCAGGAGGGGCAGCAAGGTTAACGCGCTGTATTTGGTCAGCACCGCCAGACCCGCCAGCACTCCCGCCACCACAAACCACCACCCGCTTCGCTCCTTCCCCAACGCATGCTCCCAAACCACCAGCGCCCACATCCAGAAAGTCAGCATCAGCACGTCGCACATCAGCGTCGTGCTCGACACCAGAAACACCGGCGTGAGGATGCCTATCAGCGTCGCCAACAGCGGCCGCTCACACCACAGCCGCGCCAGGGAATAAAGGCCCAGCGCGGCGGCGAAAGCCACTGCCAGACAGCCAAGGTGCAGAACGTTTTCGTTCCAGCCAAACAAAGTGGCCACCCCCGCCAGAAAGTAGGACATCAACGGCGGATTACAGTTGGCTTTCCACATGGGGATGGTGGAATCCCAAATATTCACTTCGGAACCGAAAAAGTCCGTTGGATGATGCTGAATCCATTCCCCAGCCCAAACGAAGAGCACATCATCCACATGGATGGCCTTGTTGATAAACGGGCCCAGACACACGACCAAAATGAGACCGATTACGATGCGGGGATGTGTTGCCAGCCAGGATTTCTTCACAGGCACGGGGTCTGATTCGGCATTCATCGAAACGCCGTAAACGTTACCAACGAATCAACCTCCAAGCAATCTTCGGAAGTTTGAGCGGAAGGATAATGGTCGCCAGGGTCGGGACCATCACCCAAACATTTCGCAGTATAATGGAATCGGTTTGACGCAGTGGATGGCAGCTAGTAAATTGTGCGTCCTGTTGGGTTCCGAAGCAGCTCAATGGTTGAGTCCCGACGGGTCGGGATTAACCGGCGGGTTGCGGGAATAGATTAGGGTTCCAGAGTAGCTCAATGGTAGAGCAGCCGGCTGTTAACCGGCGGGTTGCAGGTTCGAGCCCTGCCTCTGGAGCCAATTTTGGCCATAGAAAGAATTTCTTCAGATCGGCAACTCTTTGAATATTGAATAGAGGGTAAAAATATGCCTGACAGAGAAGTCGAAAACATTCGCGATCTGATTTTCTACCAGTACGCAAAGATCATCGCCCGTAGTGCGTTCTCGGTGAAAAATGGGAAAGAAGCCAAACAACAACATTACGGTTTCATCAAGAAGACCTTCCGAGAACTGAAAGCTGGGGACAAGTCATGGTCCCAGATCACTCGCGAAGACTGGCAATTCGTTGAATCGGAAAAGAAGTGCATTTATTGTGGTACCACCCAAGACTTGCAACGCGAGCATATTATCCCGAAGTCGCTGCGCATCAAACTGGAGTGTGCGACCTGTGACCGCGTCCAAGGAATTCACAATCAAGTGTGGGCCTGCCAGTCGTGCAACTCTGCGAAGGGCGATTTGGGTCTTTACGAGTTTTTACAGAAATTGCACATGGGAGAACCAAAATTCTACGACTTGATCCCACCATTGGTGGAGAAAAAGTATTTGAAGACGATTGCCAATTGCCACGAATGTGCGGGTACGTTGGAATCTCGTGATTTGGATGGAGATGGTGAGATCACGGTGCTGGACATTGATCAAATTCTTCACAAAAGTGCCAAGCCTCCACTTCCTACCAATTCAGCAGGAACGTTTCAATGAACCCGAGTGTTCACCGTGAGCTATCGAATCGTAATTTCAACTTCGTATATCAGCGGGTGCAAATGGCGGGCGAGCACTTCGACTTCCGGGAGTTCAGGCATGAATGCAGAGGAATGACGAATGACGAAACCCAAAATGCCCCATGAGCGCGAAGGCACGGTGATTGGTTTCGGAATTGGGTCATTGGGATTTCTTTCGTCATTCGGGGTTCGTTATCAGTCATCGGTTCCTGACTCCGGCGATGAATCCACTGGAAACACCGAAGAACCCAAATTCTTTATTTCCGCTTTTCACGTCACACCGTCACCAGCGTGCCCACTTTTTCGCCCATAACCACGCGACGAAGATTGTGCGGCTTGAAGAAATCAAAAACGATGATGGGCATTTTGTTGTCCATGCAGAGTGAGAACGCCGTCGAGTCCATCACCTTGAGCCGCCTTTGCAGCGCTTCGAGATACGTGATTTCCACGAAGCGTTTTGCCTTCGGATTATTCTTCGGGTCGGAATCGTAAACGCCGTCCACCTTCGTCGCCTTCAAAACCACTTCCGCGCCGATTTCGTTGGCGCGCAACGCGGCCGCGGTGTCAGTCGAAAAAAACGGATTGCCCGTGCCGCCGCCGAAGATGACCACGCGGCCCTTTTCCAGGTGCCGCACCGCGCGACGGCGGATGAACGGCTCGGCGACCTGTGACATCACGATGGCGCTTTGCACGCGGGTGGGCGAGCCGAGCTTTTCCAGCGCGTCCTGCAACGCCAGCGCGTTGATGATCGTGGCCAGCATTCCCATGTAATCGCCCGTGGCGCGCTCGATGCCGTGTTCGCTGCCGGATGCCCCGCGAAAAATGTTCCCACCGCCGACGACCACGACCACCTGCACACCGAGTTCGCGCACCTCGCGGATTTGCTCGGCCATGTGGCGCACCGCACGGGAGCAAATGCCGACGCCGTTTTCGCCGCCGAGCGCCTCGCCGCTGAGTTTGAGCAGAATCCGGGAAAATTTTGGTTTTTTGGCAGTCGTCATAAAATTGGAAGCGCGCGCGGCATCGCGGAAATTTCTAACAGCCAGCGGGCCATCCGTCAAACCAAAGTAGCGTGTAAAAACAAGGACGGCGTCCGGACGAACGCCTTGGCAATTATATTTATGCAATTTTACGCCGCGCTTTAGCCAAGCGCCGGAGGCGCGGCAGACAGCAGCCCACGGTGAACCCGTGGGAAAATGGCGTGGGATGGATCCAAGCCCCGGAAGGGGCGAAAGAAAAGGCCTTGCTCATGCACGAATCTGTCGCCCCTACCGGGGCTTTTAGCTATTGATTAACGAACCCACGGCTTTTCGCCGTGGGCTACTCCCGGTCGCCGCTCCGCGGCTAAAAACAAAAAGGCGTTCGGGATGGACGCCTTTTGAATGATTTATTTCGCAGTTTTACGCCGCGCTTTCGCCGACCTGAAACCGCACAAACCGGCGGATGGTGATTTCGTCGCCGAGCTGCTTGGCGATTTGCGCCACGTGTTCCTTCACGCTGATCTCGGAATTGCGCTTCACGAAACCCTGGTCCACCAGACAGTAGGTCTGGTAAAATTTCTCCAATATGCCCGACAGGATTTTTTCCATGGCCTGTGCCGGCTTGCCCTTGAGGCGGTCGGATTGCGCGGCGATTTCGCGTTCCTTGGCAACGACCTCCGCCGGCACCTGCTCGCGCGAAACCGCGTGCGGATGGCCCGCCGCGATCTGTAGCGTGATGTCCTTGACGAGCTGCTTGAATTCTTCTTTGGTCGCAGTTTCCGCCCTGCCCGCGCCGACTTCGACGAGCACGCCGACCTTTGCGCCGGTGTGAATGTAACCGGCGATGAGTCCATTGCCGCCGACCTCCATCCGCGCGTGCCGGGCGATTTTGATGTTCTCACGGATTTTTGCGACGAGCGCCTCGCGTTCGGTTTCCAGACTGGCTTTGGCATCGGCGGCCAACCGCTTCGCCGCTTCCTCGCAAAACGCGCGGAACAGTTCGTTGCGTGCGACGAAATCCGACTCGCTGTTTACTTCCACGAGCACGCCGAGCTTTCCGCCGGGCGCGATATATTGGGTGATGGAGCCCTCCTTCGCTTCGCGCACGGATTTTACGGCGGCGGTGGCCCGGCCCTTTTTGCGCAGAATGTCCACGGCGGCGCTGAGGTCGCCCTTCGCTTCGGCCAGCGCCTTTTTGCAATCCATCATGCCCACGCCCGTCATTTCACGAAGTTTGGCAACGTCAGCAGCAGTAATTTGAGACATATTAATCGGTTCTTGGTTGAGAGTTGAGGGTTGAGGGTAAACAGACCATGACCCGGGCCGCGGCAAATCAAACCGGCGCCTGCGGAGCGGCCTCCACCGGCGCGGTTTCGGCGGGCGGCGCTTCAGCCGGCGCGGCTTCTTCCGCCGCCGGACGGCGCGAATGTTTGGATTCAAACTCCGCCTGCGCCAGCGTGATGGCCTGGCCGACAGTGGCCAAAATCATGCGAATGGATCGGATGGCGTCATCGTTCGCGGCAATGGGAAAATCCACCAGGTCGGGATCGCAATTCGTGTCCACGATGGCAACGAGCGGCAGCTTGAGTTTGCGCGCCTCGGCGACGGCGTTGTGCTCGCGTTTGATGTCCACGACGAACATCGCGGCGGGAATCTTGTCCATGGCGCGGATGCCGTCGAAATACTTTTGGAGCCGGCCGGCTTCGCGGCGGATGACCGCCTGCTCCTGTTTGCCGTAATTGGCCAGCGTGCCGTCTGCGTCCATCTTCTCAATTTCCTTCAGCCGCTTGATGGAGGACTTGATCGTGTTGTAATTCGTCAACGTGCCGCCGAGCCAGCGCTCGGTGACAAAAAACTGGCCGCATTCCTTCGCGGTCCCCTTGACGCATTGCTGCGCCTGCTTTTTGGTGCCGACGAACACCACCTTGCCGCCCTTGCGAACCGTTTCAGACAAAAAATCGCACGCGGCTTCGAGTTGCGTGAGCGTCTTGCTGAGGTCAATGATGTGAATGCCGTTGCGCGCATCGAAGATGAACGGCTTCATCTTGGGATTCCAACGCCTCGTCTGGTGTCCGAAATGGACGCCCGATTCCAACAATTCTTTTACGCCAATACTTAACACGATTTTCCTTTGGTTGAAAATTCGTCCCGCACTGCGGCGACGAACCATCCCGCGGAACACGGGATTGAGTTTGATGTTGTTATGGCCGTTCCACATTCACTCGAACGCGGAAATCAAGGCCGTTTTCCTTTGCCAGTTGACCATTCAGCATCTTGCAAAGGGCTGGTTAAAATAGCAAATACGCGTGTAATGGCAATAGTTATTTTCCATCTGGACCTTTATTGGGTGCATCTCAATTTTTGAACAGCGGCGGAAAATTCTCATTAGCACCGGGCTTCAGCCCGGTGATGATGATCGAAAAACATCGGAAAGCCGTTTTAACGGCTTCGGTGTGCAGGGAAACCCGTTGAAACGGGTTTTGTCCTCGTGACAACTGGTTTCACCCGGCTGAAGCCGGGTGCTAATGAGAGCGTCAAACCGGTTTGCTCCGGCAGACTTCTCATTCCCGTTTTCGGGTTACAAATTACTCGGCGGCGGGGGGCAACCGTGATAGATTTCCTCCGGCGATTCGCCAAATCAGCGGGTCGCCCCAAAAGCCCAACGAAAGGGTAATTTATGGCACAGGCAATCATGGATCCCGAAAAGGTGCGGCGGTTTGCCGATGAACTGCAACGGTTCAACACCGACCTGGAGAACCGGCTGGTTTTGCTGCAAGCCCGATTCACGTCGCTGGGGGACACCTGGCAGGACCAGGAACACGAGAAGTTCGCCGACGAATTCAAACTGGCGATGAAGGCGCTGAAGAAGTTCGTCGAGCTGTCCAAGGAGCACACGCCTTATCTGTTGAGAAAAGCCCAGCGCATCGAGGAATATCTGAACCAACACTGACCGCCGACACCAAACGATGCCAATGAAAACCACAGCGAAAACATCGGAGTATTGGAGTGTTGGAGTGTTGGAGTGTTGGAACATTGCATCACTCCATCACTCCTCCGCTCCATCTCCCCGTTTCGTCTGACCATGGCCGAACGCGCCCAAGTCACCTCCTTTGAAGCCGTGGAATCCTTCCGGGCCGACCTGATTGTATTCCTGAGCCGGGCGCGCGCCGTGTTGGAGGAGGCGAGCGACGATGTCCTGCGCACCCGGCTTTGGGTGCAAAATGATCAACGCCGGCTTTGGGAAGGTGAAACGCGCGTCCGCTACCGGAAACTGGAGGAGGCGCGGTCGGAGTTGTTCAACGCCAAGCTTTCCCAATTTCAAGACTCGACGGCGCTGCAACTGATGGCCGTGCAACGGGCGGAGCGCGCCGCCCGGGAAGCCGAAGCCAAATTGGCGCTGTTGAAAAAGTGGGACCGGGACCTGGAGAACCGGACCGACCCGCTGGTCAAGCAGGTGACGCAGTTGCATGGGTTCCTGACCATTGATATGGGACGCGCGGTCGCTTACCTGGTCCAGGTGGTGAAGGCGCTGGAAGCGTATGCCGACGTCGCCACGCCGGGCATTTCAACTGGCTTGACGGCACCGGGAAACAAGGCGGACATTGGCGGGTCGCCCGGCGCGCTGCCAACCGGAACCTGCAAACCGGACGGCGGAAAGGGAAAACGATCATGAGCTTGAGCGGAAGCAAAAACCGGCTGGTCGCCATCACGAAAGAACTTTCGAACCGGTGGGATGAAACCAAAAATTACTGGCGCGACGCCAAAGCACAGGAATTCGAACAGCGTTACATGCTCGAACTCTTCGCCAATGTGGACAAGACTGTCACGGTGATGGAAAAGCTGCATGAACTTCTAACCAAGGTCAGGAACGATTGTGAATAGTTGATTTTTTGTTTTCGCGCGAAGGGGCCGAAGGGGAAAGCCCGTTAGGGCTGACATATTTGTAGCACCGCACCGCAGTCATTTTCAAAAGCTCCGTTAGGAGCGACATCATTGGAAATACGGACGGAATATGCCGCCCCGACGGGGCTGAATTATATTTTGGTTTGGAGTTCTACAAAGATGTCGCGCCTGACGGCGCTGGGGCGAGTCGTCCGGTTCGCCATTCATCCGCACCCAAAACTGGCGCGACGCGCAAACGGAACCTGCGTCAGTTGGATTTTGAAGTTTTTGTTGCGACGACAATCCTTGATTGAAATTCGCAAATCTGCTTTCATAAATCCATGCTAAAAAAGGCCACAGCAAAAACAACTGTGCATGCCGTTGTGTATGCACTTTGGCCCAATAAATACTGTTAGCTCCACACGAACGCACATGGATACTCCAACAACTCAAACCGATACGATGGACGAGATCACGAACCTCCGACTTGTCGAGAACGGGCTGTTTCACATTGAGTTCGAGTGTGATCGCGCAGTGCCTAGCTACTTTCGCATCGCGCGCGAAGCGCACCTATTGCTCTATCGCAGTATGACCGAGGCTTTGCGCGGTTCAGCTAACCTAGCGGTGACTGCCCAGCTACCAAATGACCGCAGTGTGTGTTACCAACGCGGGACTGGACAGTGGCAGGAAATCCACCGTACGGTCATTCCCGAGTGCAAGAAAGCGTGGCGTTTCTCGGAACCGGCCCCCTGCGCGCCACCGAACACTTCGACGCGCTGCTCTGCACAACCGTCTGACCGAAACTATCTCATTGGGTTTTACGACACTCTCGCCATGATTCAGACGGAGTGCTTCATGGGCCGATTTGTTCACAGCAGATGGCGTTTCCTCCCCGATATGGACATGAAGCACCTAGAGTGGCTCCACGAGCGTATCAGAAACGAATACGAGCACTTCGTTCCCAAGTTTTACATCGCCCCGGCAAGAGACCTGCTACAGGCGTCTCGTATATGTATTGATGTTTCTGACAACGTTCTCTTCGAGTCCAACAATGTTCTGTTTCACGGAATGTCCCAAGAGCCTCTACGCAGTTTGCTGAGATCAGTCTTTGGAAAGGTTAATGATTTACGAAACTAGGTGCTATCAAATCGCTACAAGCAACAGCCACCGTGCCGGACAGTTGGAGCGCGAGAGAAGTCACGCCGCTACGATTGCCGTCGCGAGTGCGGCTGCCAATGGCTGTGCCTGATCGGACGTTAGGCTGCCGCGCACACCGCAAGTTATGAATCGGATACAAAAGCAATTGTTGGTGTATGGAGCCGCCGTGATGCTTGCGATGGTTAGCGAAGGGGTTGTGAATTCCAGCCCAGTCGCCGGCGGCAGCTCAATCGCCAGCGGCACAGGATTTTTCATTACGGACAATGGTTATTTGATTTCAAACAATCACGTCGTCAAAGACGCCGTGAAAGTTAGTTTGCTCACCAGCGCAGGTTTGATTGGCGCAAAAGTTGTTCAAGTGGACGCGGACAATGATTTGGCTTTGTTGAAAGCGGACGGAAAATTTTCTTCATTGCCCATCGTAGCGAGTGACGCTGTGAAATTAGGCGGCACGGTGGCGACGGTCGGTTTTCCCAACATCGACTTGCAGGGATTCTCGCCCAAGTTGACCAAGGGAGAAATCAGCAGCCTCAACGGCGTCCAAGATGACCGGCGCTATTTTCAAATCAGCGTGGCGGTACAGCCGGGCAATTCAGGCAGTGCACTGGTGGATGCACACGGCAACGTGGTGGGCATCGTGTCGGCTAAGTTGAATGTGGCGGCGGCGCTGGCGGTGAGTGGGGTGTTGCCGGAGAATGTGAATTATGCGGTCAAAAGCAGCTTTCTTTTGAAATTTCTCGAGTCCGTACCAGACGTGGCAAACAAGCTCAAAGCGCCGGTCACGGCTGACCGGAAGTTTGAGGATGTGGTGAAGTCGGCACAGGATGCGGCGGTATTGGTGCTCGTGGTCGGAAAAGGTCGAGAGAGCAACACAGCACAGGAAAACCCAAGTGGCAGAGTGGCGTCAGGCAACACTCAGGACGACGTTGGAACACAATCCGCTGCTGAATTTGAGAGAGAGTTTTATGCCAGATACCCATATTTGAAACCGTATGCAATCATCGCTAGTTGGGCTGCAAACCAAGTTGCTGCTAATGGTCTGCGAGGGACAAAGGATGAAGTAATGCAGGCGTTCGCATCGGCCACGATGGGAGAAATCCGGCAATTCAACTCGCGGGTCGAGCAATTAGAGAACATCGCCAACGGCATAACACCTTTGCCACAATTTAACGAAGCACCACCTGATGCCAGAGACTCGTATGCGCTGGCGAATTACTATTTACGGCAAAATGCTGCGGTTGACAGGTACGAACAACAGAAGGCCGCTCTCAAGCAAGTTCAACAAAAGATTAAATTAGTGAAACAACAGGAGACTGAGAAGTGTGTGCAACGTGGACAAATGGAGCTTGGTCAAGCCGGGATTCTAGCCTTGGCAACGCCGGAAGAAATCAAAGCCGCGCAAGATGTTGCTCAAGCCCGCGCGATTGCGGATAAAAAAAGAGCCATGCAGGGACAAATAAATGCCGTCCGCTGGCTGCAACCGCAGGCCACCAATGGCGATGCATCCGCGCAATGCAGTCTCGGTATGCATTATCTGAACGGTCAAGGTTGTGAGACAAACCGAGAACAGGCTATTTACTGGCTACAAAAAGCTGCCGAGCAAGGCAATCTTGAAGCCTCGAATAAACTCGTTAGCCTCCAAAAATGAAACGCAAAGCCACCGGCGGCGACGACAGCGGCGGTCAGCAATAAGTAGTTGCTTTTCCGCAAAACAGAAACGCGCCATGCTGGTTCGCATGTTTCGCACGCAGGATTTGCACTCACAAACACACTCGCGCACTGGACGGGTTTCGTTTAGCTTTTGAGGGACAACGTCTGTGAATAGGCACTTGGGAGTCAATGAAATGCTCGCGCTTTTGGACCGGTTCCGAAGCGCTATCCAGGATTTTGCCGACCGGGAGGAAAAATTAAACGGCGAGTTTCGCGCCCGGACCGCCGCGGAAACGAAGGCATTTGAAGCATCAACCCAGGAACAGGCATCGCAGTTGTCCGAACGCATCGCCGACGCGAAAACCGGCTTGGAAGCGGAAAGGAAAAATTGCCGGTCCAAATTCGAAAGGCGAAAAGCCCGCATCACCCAGGCCCACCTCACGTGCAACCGGCAGGTCATGGAGGGAACCGACCGCGAAGGACGCCATAAGCACTGGCTACAGAAGAACACCGTGGATGCGGAGCGCAAACGGGACGCCGAACTGGCAAATGCCGCCACAACCCTGGAAAATTTCAAAAGCAAGCTGGCTGAAAGGCGGGAGCCTTTCGTGCTTCTGGAAAAAACGACCCGCAGCGCTTTTCGCGGTTACGGCGCCTTCCGCCGGCTGCTCTCCCCGCACCGGCCCTGGCCGGAACCCGCCCTCCCCGCCGATGAAAACCAGTTGTTCGAAGAGCTTCGCCGGTTGGAGACCGACATACGTAATGAATTGAGTCACTTCGAAAAAATTCCGCTTCCGAGGTTTTTCAAATACCTGCCGTTGTGGCTGATGATGATTCTACTGCTGCTGGTATTTGGCGCCTCGGTTCCCCTGTTCCACTACCTCGGATTGAACGCCGTCGCTTATTGGGTGACAGGCATAGCGCTGGTTTTGCTTGGGGTGATCGCGTGGATGATTCATCAACACGGAGAGCGCCAGGCCGGGCAGGCCGCCAGCGCGATTGCCGCCAATCTGGGGAAGGCGCGTCGGCTGCATGACGGCTCGCTGGACCAGGCCGAATTGCGGTGCCGACAGGAGCAGGAACGAACCACAAAAGAGTTTGAGAACATTAACCGCAACCTCAATCAACAATGGAAGCAGACCTTGAAGGAAGGTTATGATACGCGTGGCATCCGGGCCCGGCAGGTTGATGAAAAGGGGATTCGCGCCCTGCAAAAAAACGAGCGGCTCCACTTGGCAAGACTCAAACGGATTGAACGCGATCACGACGACAACGTCACGCGTCTGCGGCAGGAGGCGGACGCGCAGGCGGGACAGCTCGCGGATGCTCGCGCGGCGAAAGTGGCGAAGCTGAACGCGGACAACCAGACCCGGTGGCAGGCGCTGGAAACGGAGTGGAAAGATTGCCTCCAACCGATTTATGAATCCATCCGCGCGGCCAACGCCGCCGCGGAGGAACTTTTCCCCGACTGGCAGTCGCCCGCATGGAAAAAATGGACGCCGCCGCAGGATTTCAAAAACGCGGCGAAATTCGGACGCCTGGAAGTGGACGTGGCGAAATTTGCCGAGGCGATGCCGAAAGACCGGCGCCTCGCGCTTCCGGGACCGTCCACGTTTTCCGTCCCGCTGGTGCTCGCCTACCCGCTCGAAGGCTCGATCCTTTTTGAAGCCGCCAAAACCGGCGGCGATGAATCGGTCGAGACCATCAACAACATCATTTTCCGGCTCCTTTCCACCACCCCGCCGGGAAAATTGAGCTTCACCATTTTCGACCCGGTCGGTCTCGGACAAAACTTCGCCGCGCTGATGCATCTCGCCGATTACGAAGAGAGCTACATCAACAGCCGCATCTGGACGCAGACGAATCAGATTGAGGAAAAGCTCGCGGAATTGAACGAGCACATGGAAAAGGTCATCCAGATGTATCTCCGCAACGAATTCGCGACGATTACGGAATACAATGCACAGGCGGGCAGCATTGCCGAGAAATATCATTTTCTCGTCATTGCCTCGTTTCCGGTGAACTTCAGCGACACGGCGGCACGGCGGTTGCGAAACATCGCCGCCAGCGGCGCCCGGTGCGGAGTGCACACGCTCATTCATTGGGACCAGCGGCACGCCCTGCCACCCGAATTCGTTCCCGATGAACTCCGGAAAAACAGCATCGGGCTCGTCCGCACGGAAAAGGGTTTTGAATTGTCCGGCTGGCGCAAGGCCGGAACGCGATTGGTCCTCGACCGGCCTCCATCCCCGGAATTCGCGACGCAATTCCTTCATGAAGTCGGCCAGAGCAGCAAGGATTCCAATCGCGTCGAGGTGCCTTTCGAGCAGGTTGCTCCCCCGGACGCCAAACTCTGGACGGAGGACACCACCGATGAACTCATCGTGCCCATCGGGCGTTCCGGCGCGACCAAATTGCAACAGCTCGCCATCGGCAAAGGCACACGCCAGCACGCGTTGATTGCCGGCAAGACCGGTTCCGGCAAGTCCACCCTGTTCCACGTCATCATCACCAACCTGGCGCTCTGGTGCAGCCCGGAACAGGTCGAGTTCTACCTCGTGGACTTCAAGAAAGGCGTGGAATTCAAGTGTTACGGCAACCGCCGGCTGCCGCACGCGAAGGTGGTGGCCATCGAAAGCGACCGGGAATTCGGATTGAGCGTGCTTCAGCGCGTGGACGGGGAACTGCGCCGCCGCGGCGACCTCTTCCGCAAATTAGGCGTGCAGGATCTCGCCGGTTACAAGCGCGCGGGCGGCACCGAGCCGATGCCCCGTTCGTTGCTGATCATTGACGAGTTTCAGGAATTTTTCACGGAGGAAGACCACGTCTCGCAATCCGCCGCCGTTCTCCTCGACCGCATTGTCCGGCAGGGCCGCGCCTTCGGCATTCACGTGCTGCTCGGTTCACAGACCCTGGGCGGTGCTTACACGCTGGCCCGCGCCACCATTGGCCAGATGGTCATCCGCATCGCGCTCCAGTGCAACGAGGCGGACGCCTACCTGATCATGGACCAAGACAATCCGGCCCCGCGCCTGCTCTCGCGTCCCGGCGAAGGCATTTACAACGATGTTGCCGGTTCCATCGAAGGCAACAGTCCGTTCCAGACCGTGTGGTTGCCCGAAGAAGTGCGCGACGGTTATCTTGCAAAAATCCGCGCGCGGGCCGATCAAAATCAGAATCAATACCCGGGGCCGTTTGTATTTGAAGGCAATGCGCCGGCAGACGTGAAGGAAAATCCGGCCCTGCAGACGGTGTTGCAGGCGAAATCCGTGAAACCGGCCGCCCAGGCGCGCATCTGGCTGGGCGCGCCCAATTCCATCAAAGGACCGACCGAAGCCGTTTTCCAAAAGCAAAGCGGCAGCAACCTTTTGATTGTCGGGCAAAGCGAAGAACGGGCCTTGACTCTTCTGGCCGTCGCGCTCGTGTCACTGGCGGCCCAGTATCCAAAAAAATCCGCACGTTTCATCCTGCTCGACAGTTCGCCTCCGGGATTTCCCCAGCGTGAATTTCTGCAACGGGTCATCAAGGCGGTTCCGCACGAAATCATTCAGGCCAACAACAGCAACCTCGCGGAAATCATGAATGGCCTGGCGGGGGACTTGAAACGCGGCGATGAAAAGGGCCGCGCCCTGGAAACATTTGTTTTGATTCACGGCCTGCAAAATTACAAGAAGCTCCGGCAGGAGGATGACTTCAGCTTTTCCAGCAGCGACGCCGGAAGCGCCGCCAACCCCGCCGCCGTGCTGCTCAACCTCATCAACGAAGGCCCCAGCCACGGATTTCATGTCATCGCCACCTGTGACACCTACAACAACGTGAACCGGTTTCTGGGCCGGAAGACGCTGACCGAATTCGAGATGCGCGTGCTTTTCCAGATGAGCGCCAGCGACTCCGCCAGCCTGATTGATGCCCCGGACGCCAGCACGCTCGGCCTGCATCGGGCGCTCTATTACAACGACCGGGAAGGATACATCGAGACGTTCCGGCCGTACGCGCTTCCCGGCAACGATTGGATTGAGGAAGTATCACAGGACCTCAAGCGGTTGCTGGGATAATTAGACTCCTGTATCGTTTGGCTCTTCATCTACCCACTCTTCTCTAACAAATTTTGGAAGGTTATATTTCACATCCACCGCGCCAGATTGTTCGATCTTCTCCTCGATTTTCCAGATTTGGAGTGCGGTGACATGTCACCGCTTTCCAAAGCGCCGACGTGTCGGCGCAGTCCCAAATTTTCGGAATTCGGCTTTACTCGTCACACATACAGCGCGCTCTGCAAATCGCGCACGAGCACGCTCATGAACGGATAGCGTTTGTCCGGGTCGCGCGCGATGCACTTTAAAATGACTTTTTCGAGCACGAGGGGAATATCCGCGTTGTGCTCGCGTGGTGACGTGGGGCGGGAAGTGTCCATCTGCGCGGCCAGGATTTCCGAGGGGGTCTCGCCGGGAAATGGTTTCTGGTTGGTCAGCAATTCGTAGGCGGCAACGCCGTAGGAAAAAATGTCCGCGCGCGGGTCAATGGGTTTTTGCTGCAACTGCTCCGGCGCCATGTAACTTGGCGTGCCGGGGTTCTTCGACATTTTCTTCGGTTTCTCGGGGATCGGCTGGGCGAGGTCAAAATCAATCAGCCGCACATTGCCGTTGCGCGTCACCAGCACGTTTTCCGGCTTGAAATCGAGGTGCATGAAACCGCTCTCATGCACGTGGCTCAGGCCCAGCGCCATATCAATCAGGATTTGGGCGACGTTTTCCGTCAGGATGGGGTCGTGTTGCGCGAACAATTCCTTCAAATTCGTCGCCTCGATGTAATCCATGACCATGTAAAGCGTTCCGCCCTGCCGGCCATGCTCCACATAGCCGACGACATAATCGTTTTCATTGATTTTGGAAAGCACCTCGCACCCGCGCAAGAACCGGCGGCGGGCCAGCAGATTGAACCGCAACCGGTCATTCAATTTCCGCAGCGCAAAAGGTTTGCCGCGATTATCGGTCACCAGCCAGATCTCGGCCATGCCGCCGCGGTTGATGAGTTCCTGCGTATAATAACGCCCGAACCGTTCCTGCTTCACCGGTTCGGCTGCCACTGCTTTCTGAGATTCACGCACCATTCTGTCTATTCCTTAACACGTTGCGTCCGCCAACGCGAACAAAACTTTTTTCATCACCCAAGGATACGGACGAAATGGGATTGTCCCTGGTGACGAAAAATTCACGCGATGACCTTGAACTCCGTTTTTAACCGCTCCCCCATCCATTTCAACGTCATTGTCGTCTCTTGTGCGCCCTCTCGAAGCCAAGGCCGGACCAAGGGGGTGCATCTCACATTTTGTGCAGGTTTATCTGGCCCTCATTAACACCCTGCTTTAGCGGGGTGTCGATGGCTGACCTGACGTCGTAACCGCTTCAGCGGTTTTCTCCACACGGGAAACCGCTTAAGCGGTTGGTGGGTCTGGGCTTCGCTCCACACCCCGCTAAAGCAGGGTGTTAATAAAATGGCCGCAGAGGCTGCGGTTTCCGATGTTGGAGCCAGTTCATAAACTGAGATGCGCCCCAAGCCCGGATGGCGTCGAATTCGCACTTGGCTTGAATTGCGTGAAAACGTATTGTCGCGCCATGCGACCGCTCCGGGCGCTGGTCATTTATCTGGTCGTGGTGTTTATCGGCGGCGCTTTGCTCGCGCCGTGGCTTTACCGGCTCGCGCAAGCCGCCGGGCATTCGTTTCCTCAAATCGCCGGCGTGCCATTCCACCACTTTGTGAATCGCTCGCTGCTGATTCTCGCGCTGGCCGGACTCTGGATGTTGCTGTGTGCGCTCGGCGCGACCTCGTGGCGCGAAACCGGCCTAGTCCATATTCACGGCCAGTGGAAAAAGCTTTTCGGCGGCCTGCTGCTGGGTTTCGTTTCGCTGGCTGTTGTCGCCGGAATCGCCATCGGCGGCGGTGACCGCGTTTTTGTTCAGGGCCTGACCGCCCACAAAATCGTGGGAACCATCTCCAACGCCATCGCCACGGCAGCCATCGTCGCCACCATCGAGGAAATTTTATTTCGTGGCGGCATTTTTGGCGGATTGCGGAGGATTCTTTACTGGCCGCTCGCTTTGATTGCCAGCAGCATGATTTACGCGCTCGTCCATTTCCTGCAACACGCGGAATTGACCGGTCCGGTCGCCTGGGATTCAGGACTGATTCTGCTCCCGCGGATGCTGGGCGGTTTTGCGGATTTCCACACGCTCGTTCCCGGTTTTTTCAATCTCACGCTCGCCGGCATCCTGCTGGGCCTCGCGTACCAGCGCACCGGCAACCTCTATTTTTCCATCGGCCTGCACGCGGGCTGGATTTTCTGGCTGAAAACTTACGGTGCATTCACAACCAGCACGCCGCGCGCCGCGACCTGGTTCTGGGGCACGGACAAATTGATTGACGGCTGGCTCGCCTTGATGGTGCTCGTCGTCACGCTCGTGATTTTCAAGTTTCTGCCCCTCAAACCGGCGCGCGAACCGTTTGCGATTTCGCGATGACCGCGCTCGTCGAACCATTTCAAAATTGGTTCAGCGTTGGCCTGGGTTTTTTCTATCCCGAAATCTGCCAGCTTTGCGAAACCGAACGCGCTACCGCGAGGGACGGCTTTGTTTGCGCACGCTGCTGGTTGCAGGTGCGCTTCATCAAACCTCCGTTTTGCGGACGCTGCGGATTGCCGTTCGAGGGCGACATCACGACGCCGTTTGAATGCACGAATTGCCGCGAAATGGAATTGCACTTCCGTTCCGCGCGCTCGGCGGTCGTCGCCCGCGGCGGCGTCCTGGAAGCAATTCACCGCTTCAAATACCAGCGCCAGTTGTGGTTTGAACCTTTTCTCGCCGGCCTGTTTTTGCGCGAAGCGGCGCCCGCGTTGCGCGGTCAAAATTGGGATTTAATCGCGCCCGTTCCACTCCATTCAGTGAAACAGCGCGAACGCGAATTCAACCAGGCCGGACGTCTCGCCACGCGCTTGAGCGCCGCCCTGCAAATTCCGTTGAACGAAAAGCTGCTCCGGCGGGTCATCCCCACGGCGACCCAGACCCTGCTGACACGGCAGCAGCGTACGGCGAATATGCGCGGCGCGTTTGCCATCCGCCCCGGCGTGCGTTTGAACGGCGAGCGGGTGATTTTGGTGGATGATGTTTTCACGACGGGCGCGACGACGAGCGCGTGCGCCCGGGTGCTTTTGGCCGCGGGGGCGGGCGATGTTTGTGTCTGGACAGTTGCGCGCGGACTTTAGTACTATATTGTTCAACAACTCATGGGCACGACTACTTTTACCAAGAAATCGCTTGGTCTCGAAACGGTCGAGCCGGCATTGACTCCGACGACGACCGACAAGGCGGCGACGTTGCCCAAAAAGCCCAGGCTCGGCGCCGGCAAATCCAAAAAACGCGACATTCCGGAGGGGCTGTGGACGAAATGTCCGAAGTGCGAAACCATGGTTTTCGACAAGGAACTGGACGAAAACCTGAAGGTTTGCCCGAAGTGCAATTACCATTTTCCCATTGGCTCGCGCGAACGGATTCACTCGCTGGTCGAAACCTGCACGTTCGAGGAAATGGACGCGCAGATGACGAGCACGGACGTGCTCAGTTTCACCGGCGTGGACACGTATGCGTCCAAACTCGAATCGCATCAAAAAAGGACTTCGTTGAAGGACGCGGTCGTCACCGGGATTTGTAAAATCGGCGATGAACGCGCCGCGCTCGGCGTGATGGATTTCAATTTCCTCGGCGGTTCGATGGGCTCGGTCGTCGGCGAAAAATTGACGCGGCTCATCGAACGCGCGACGGAAAAGGAACTGCCCGTCATCATCATCTCCAGCAGCGGCGGCGCGCGCATGTATGAAGGCATGTTCAGCCTCATGCAAATGGCCAAGACCGCCGCCGCGCTCGCCTACCACGCGCAACAACGCCTGCCCTACATCAGCGTGCTCACGCATCCGACCACGGCGGGCGTGATGGCCAGTTACGCGAGTCTGGGCGACCTGATTCTGGCCGAGCCGGGCGCGATGATCGGTTTTGCCGGCCCGCGCGTCATCAAGGACACCACCCAGGCCGAATTGCCGCCGGGATTTCAGACCGCCGAATTTCTCCTCGATCGCGGTCTCATTGACGCCATCATCCCGCGTACCGAAATGAAACAGCAACTGATTGAGTATCTGAACTTCCTCGCCGTCCGGAAAAAAGCCGCCGCCGCGGCGTCATAATATTTTCACCGCCTGCCGTCATACCACAAAGTGCAGGATTCGCGGCGGGTCAGCGCCCGGCGGTTGAAGAGCACGTGTACCAGCAATTTGAGGTGATCCCGCATCGTGTAAAGCCGCATCTTCCGCGCGGACGTCACCAGCGGATGCGAGTGTAAAATCACGATTTCCCTGCCCTTTTCCCGCGCCAGACGCTTCAGCCGTTTGCTCAAATCCAATTCCTCCGCTGCAAACAGTTCGTTGTTGAACCCGCCGATTTCCCGGAACGCCGCCGCCTCGACAAAAATGAATGAACCGGCCAGCCAGCGGCCCATCCGGCTGGACCAGTTCCAGGTCCACGTGAAAAAACCAGCCAACAAAAACTTTTCATCCATCCGGACGGTTGAGCCGCCAGCCAGACAGCAACCGGAACTGATTTGCCCCGCAACTTCGGCAAACAGGCCGGCACTGGGACGCGAATCCGCGTCCACAAAAATCAGCCAGTCGCCGGTGGCCGCCGCCGCGCCGGAATTCCGGGCGCGGGCGATTTGATTGATCGGCTCGAAGACGACGGTTGCGCCCGCCGCTCGCGCGATTTCGGCCGTGCGGTCGGTGGAATTGTTGTCGCACACAATCAATTCAAAGTCCCAACCGCGCTGCGCGAACGCATTGGCCGCTGATTTTATCCGCGCCAGCGATTCGCCGAGCAACCGCTCCTCGTTAAAGGCTGGAACAACGACGGAAATCTTCATTGCACGCAATTTGCTTCATCCCCTGCCCGGTTTCAACCAACGACTCACGCCGGCAGCGTCCCGATTTATCTGGTCGGCGCGCCGTTGCTGCAACGTCAGGATTGGGGAATGGCCGGGTTCTAATGACGAATACCTAAAGAATGCCCAAGCCCGAAATTCCAATCGCGCCATTGAGTCATTGGACATTGGAACATTCCTTCGTCATTCGGGTTTGGGCATTAGTTATTGTCCCGATGCAGTTCACCCCGACATCCAATGTCAGGGCACATCACCGCCGCCAAACAATATCGTGCTCAAGCTGCATTTTCCGCGTGCTTTTTTGGCCAAATGGTTTTTATTTGTGGGTATGACCATTTGGATTCTGGTTTGGGGGATCATGCTGTCGCTGGCCGCTATCGGTTACCGGCAGGGCGCGATTCGCGTGTCGTTCTCGTTGATCGGCATTATTGTTTCCGCGTTGCTGGCCGGGCCGCTCGCCAAATACGTCAAGCCGATGCTGCCGCACGTGGGCATTCATGACCCGACCGTCATCTGGCTGGTGTCACCGTTGATTGTGTTTTGGGTTCTGTTGATTCCGTTCAAGTCGGTGGGGTTTTTTGTGCATCGCAAGGTGGAAGTTTATTTCAAATACAAGGAAGAAGGCGTACAATTGATCCGGTGGAACCGGCTGAATGCCCGGCTCGGCCTCGGTCTCGGCCTGATGAACGGCCTCGTTTATCTCTTGCTGATCTCGTTCATCATTTTCGATTTGAGCTACTGGACGACGCAAGTTGCCACGTCCGACAATGAGGGCATGCTGGTCAAACTGCTGAACCGACTGGGGCGTGATTCGGAAACCACCGGGTTTGCCCAGATTGCGCGCGCCATTGACCCGATGCCGGACAGTTATTTCAAGTATGCCGATCTCGCCGGACTGCTCTATCAAAACCCGCAGTTGCACGACCGGCTGGCGGATTATCCGATGTTCATTTCGCTGACCGAACGCGATGATTTCAAACAGCTCGGCCAGAACACCGAGTTTCAAAATGCGTGGAAGCAAAACGCACCCATCCGGGAATTGCTCGGCAACGAACTGTTCAAATCCATGTGGGAAAGCCGGAAGGCAGTCAACCTGGTCTGGGGCATTATCCAGGACAATTTTGACGACCTGTACGCCTATCTGCAAACCGGCCAGTCGGCGAAATATGGTTCGGAAAAAATCATCGGCCGTTGGGAGTTCAACATCGCCGCGACCACAAGCCGGATGCTCGAGACACGACCGGTCATTTCGTCGCGCGAGATGCGGGTGCTGCGCGCATGGGTGACGCAGTCATATACCAAGACCGCGTTCGTCGCCGGCGCTGATGGCCAGGCGTTCCTGAAAAATCTGCCTCATCTTAAATCGCAGCCCGGGCAGCCGCCGATCACCGAAACCGCCACGTGGAAGGGTAAATGGAAAGGTGACGGGACTGATTACAAATTGTCGCTCAGCACCAGCAGCCAAAAACAATCCATGCCTGCCGAGATCGACGACAACCGGTTGACGATCAAAGACGACAAAACCACGCTGGTGTTTACCCGCGAATAATTAATTGCGGACGGCCTGGTCATGAAGGTTGTCATCCGGCCCGCCACGACAGTTTGAAGTGGATTTCGGCAGTTGAACCTCACGTTGACGCCGCAACTGGTGGAAGAGTGAAATGGTCGGGGCGGTGAGATTTGAACTCACGACCTCTTGCACCCCAAGCAAGCATTTCGGTTTCTGTCTCGTTGTTCATTGTTGCCTTTCGTTGTGTTTGTTTAGCCATACCTATACGCCAGCATCCCTGTAATTGCAAGGCTTTTTCGCTATCTACGCCCAAGTAGGCGCAAGAAAATGTTTGGCGACGTTTGGGGGCCTCGCCCGGCTTTGGGGAATGTTTGGGGACATGAAAACGAGCTGAATGTTTGGAGAACCTTTGGGCATCCGGGGTGGGCGGGGATCGGGGTTTCGGCCACGCCATATTCATTCAACGGCGGCGCGGACGGCTGGCGGGAAGGATGCCTGCAAGCTGGCGCGGTGACTGCCACGCGGCGGGGGCCGCGTGCCGCCGGGGGACGGCGGGAAGCAGTCACCGTGACAGCGCCGCAGCCGGTGGCCGCACAAGACGCTGTTATCTTCAATGAACCGGGCCGGCGGGCGCGTGTCGCGTGGGGAGACGGCGGGGACCCGATGCCGAGGGTTCACGCGCCAGCGGGATACGGCATGGGGGCGGCTTTGCAGATAACAGCTCTTGTGTGGCTACCGGGTTCGCATCCTTCATGCCAGCCGTCCGCAGAGCCAATGTTGAACTTTCGTGGCCGGGGTTCGTCGGGCGAGTCGCGCCAGCGCGAGCGCGGTTTGCGCTGACTCCTCGGCCAGCCAGCGGAGCGTCGGGCGAAGTGCGGCAAGGGAAACAGGGGGGCGCAGCGTAGCACGGCGCGTAGCCGGATGAACGAGGTGTCAGCCCATTGCCGTTTTTGGAGTGAGGGCGGACTGTTTCGTGTAGCGCAGCGAAACGAAAGCTGGCCGCGCTCACGGAATTTCCACCGGGGCAGCGCACGTCTTTCCCGCCTGTCTCGGCAGTTTGCGACCGTCGGAATGCAGCGAAACGTCCGCGTCGCCTGCAAAGCGGTTCGTGTAGCGGAGTGAAGCGGACGCAAAGCTGGCGAGTCAGGCCGTGCGCGGGCCAAACCGTGCCGAGGCTGGCGCGGTGCCAGGATCGGCTCGGTGCGGCCGGGTTCGTTCCGAACACAAACTTTCTGCCGTTCGCGGGGCGCGGAGCGCCCCGTTGCCCCGTCGAGTCGCGCAGCGACGAGGTTTCCTGCCGGGCACTCGTGCGCCAGAAAACCGTTGAACGTCGTGGCCGGGTGGACTGGCACGGTGACGATCAAACGTGATGGGACGTTATCCGCGCACGAGTGCAAGCGTCCGCACGCCGGGGGTGACGTGCGGACTAACCTGTGAAGGCGTGCGGCTCGCCGCGTCAGCGGTCGAGAGCGACCGGCATCCGTGCGCGGGAACCAGCATTCAACAAGAATTGACGTTCGCTGGTTGCGCACCCGTTGGTTTTGAGCGCGACGCAGCGCAAAGCGCGAACTGATTCAGCGGGATTCGCCAAAAAGCCAAGCGACAGAAACTTTCAAAGCGCGGGCGATGGCGGCGGCTTCGTAGTCCATCGCGTAACGGGATTGATTTTCGATCCGTGAAATTGCCGTCCTGTCCATGAGTATTCCCTGCGCGGCGAGTTTCCCGGCCAAATCGTCTTGGCTCACAACGGGGTTGCGCTTCAGGCGGGCTTCTCGCACCCGTGCGCCAATGATGTTTCGTTTCGTCGCCGTGATTGTTTTCTTCATTGCGTGTGTTTTCCACACGCTTGACTTTTACCGTGTTCCGGCGTCGAATGAGTGTGAAGTCCACACAGAGCAAGCGGGCTTTCCCAAAACTAAAACCGAATATGAAAACGAAACGACTGACGGCGGTAGCAATCTTGGCTTGTGTTTTGGCATCCGCTTCACTGGTTGACGCGCAGTCTTTGCAGACACTCTGTTCATTCAACAGCACAAACGGGGCGGAGCCGTATGCCGCGCTGACGATGGGCAATGACGGCAATTTCTACGGCACGACTTCGCAAGGCGGCAGCTATACTATTGGCACGGTTTTCAAAATGACGACCAACGGCACGTTGACCACGCTGGCTTCCTTTGCCCAAACCAATGGAGCGTCTCCGTATGCCGCGCTGACGATGGGCAATGACGGCAATTTCTACGGCACGACT
>Ga0208321_1000515_pt1 | contig 22478 bp, 18 predicted proteins | sample June2015DPH_4_15_FD_184692 | JGI IMG/M metagenome (GOLD analysis project Ga0208321, IMG submission 184692) | Peatland microbial communities from SPRUCE experiment site at the Marcell Experimental Forest, Minnesota, USA - June2015DPH_4_150... | ecosystem: Environmental > Terrestrial > Soil >... | reverse complement strand
GGTCATATACTGAATAAGACCTATATTGTAACGGTTATGCCAATCGTGTGGCTGAAGATCAAACAAGCGCCGGAAAATCGGCTCCGCAGCGCCGAGCTGGTGACCATGAGCCAGGCAGATTCCGTATTCCGCCACCTCGGCGGAAGGCCGAATCTTCCACCTAAGACGAAAGTCTCTGTACGGGGAGAGATTCCAACGCACGCCGACGACTGGCCCAAGCAAAACGAATTGTCTGTGCCTCCAACAACCTGCCTCAGAGAGCGCGTGTTTGCCCCACCGCCGTACGAGCTAGCTCAGAAACCCAGTGTCTCATAGAACTCGACCCAAACTTTTTCGATAAGCGGACCTTGTTGGTCGAACAGGGCAACATGCTCGGCATTGGTTTCAAACAAGCGCAGGGCTTTTTGGGCGTCGCGTAAATCTGTGAAACAACCCTCCCAAATCAAGGTGTTGCCTGGCTCATGGGCCGCAACCGGTGTCATCCTTTGACCTTTTGGAAGAACCGCCTTCTTTTCCAGTTCAGCAAATTTCTTCTCCAGGTCCATGAACTCTACCTTTTTGGACGGCTGAAGCCTCTGCATGAGTCGCATGACAATTGCCATCCCATTCCTCCTTATGAACAATTGTTATCCTCGTTGAACCTTTTCGAGTTGTAATGGGATTTCAAAGCCATGCTGGGCTGCAAATCCAGTAACTTCATCCAGAGTTCCCAAGGCTCCATCTGGCCACGTCAACGTGGCCTTCCTCGCCACCGCCAACAGCAAATACTGGTTCCTCAGGAGACATCGATGGTAATGCTCTTCTTGCCCGCAAATAGCGAGGCGGGCAACAGCACACGGTCCGGTTGGAGCATCCCCAAGGAGGTTTTCTTGAGAGCCCGCCGATCCGGGGGATGAATGTGCACGATGAGGTCCGCATTGAATGAGACGGCGAATTCAACAGTTGTCCTCCACTCCGGGTTCTCCACTGTTCCCCTGGCCTGAGTTATCCAGGTAATATGGCCGAACCGGGTGGGACAACCTTCGACATGAATAGTCTCGCCGGGGCTAAACCAGTGTTTAGGTGCCGCCTTCTGCAGATGGACGGCCTCCCGGTCATGTTCTTCATAACACAGCAGCCAGCGCAGGCCAAGCGTAGGTAGCAGTTCGCTGTTGATGACCGCCGCCCACGCGTATTGATTCCCGTCGCCCGGGAAGCTGCCGGGGATCAGCGCATCTTCAGGGGCGTAGCGGTTGCCGCAATCCATGGCAAAGCAGAGGTTCGCGTACAAGGTAAGCAGAAAAGGCCGGTAGTCGTCTTGCCTGATGCGCCCTGCCAGCGTCCCGTGCTCCATGAAGTTTGAGGTCATCGGGTATTCGTGATTTGTGTTCATCCCTAGAATCTGCAAACCCGCCAGAGCGCGATGTCGGAAGTGTCCCGCATCCAGTTCGGGATCACCCCAGTCACTTGACCACCAATCCATAATGTAGCGATGGTTTTCATAGCTCCCCAAATCTGCGGGCTGGCGGTGGGTATCGAACGCCGTTACGGGTGTAATCCCCGCTCGCTTCATCTCCGGGCTGCGGTCGGCCAGCGTCTTTCGAAGTGAGCGTTCGATATCAGCCCGCATTTCGCGCACCACGCTTGCAACCTCTGCGGCCTCCCTCTGCAGCGCAGCATCCTGATGTTCGGCGCCGGCGCGTTCCAGGCAACGCCCATGCTCCACCAGACCTCGCCAGGTCCACGAGGCATTCTGGTAATAGTAAGCCTGGGATTCGGGATTGTCGTCGCGTGGATCTCCGTTATCGGCTTCGGGAGAACCCCAGATCAATCCATGGCGTGGGTCCTCCGGCGGAAAGTGGTCCTTCGTATACCTGTAGCGCCGCAGCACAAAATCGATCATGCGACGCAGCACAGGCAGGCGTTTCCTGAGGGCGCCGATGTCGTGAGTGTAATCGTAGGCACGGGCGGAAACTTCAAGAAATATGCCAGTATCCGCCGTGGCATCAACCTGATCTTGGGTGTTGAACAGGAAATTTCCATCCAGCAGAATGAGATGCTCGAGGTAGTGCTGAAAATAGGGTTCGACCTCTTCTGTCAGATTCCAAAGCTGCTGCGCCCAGACAAACAGATAATGCGCCACAGGAAAATTGCGCAAAGCGACACCCCTGCAATAGGGCCCTTCGCCGATCTGGTAAGTTGGTTCCAAGCCGTGATAGCTGCAGCGGCATAGAGTGATGCCGGCACGCGCCGCGTCCAACAACCATTCATCCGGTATTTCGACCTTCATTTTATCCTCAAAGAAATGTTGCCAATGACCCCATATACCGGCCAGGTTTGTGAAAAATTCCGCCGCCGTCCCATTCCAGTAATGTTCAACGCACTCGCCACACTGGAGACAACCCTCCCCTTCATAAATGCCACCAGGGTCGGCAAGGCGCCCGGCTCCCTTTGGTGGGAGCGTTGCTCGAATGCGTCCCAACGGCCGTGCGTCTGCTCCCGCCGGGAGAATTACCATAACCTCATAACCTACCTGCGTAATGGGATTCCATAAGCCAATGTCAGCAGCAGGAAGGTAGCCCCCCAAGAGTGTTCGCTTGCTGTAACCGGGCACGTACCCGTAAAGATCTGGGTATCGCATATAGGCCCGAAATACGGACGGCAGAAAGTTGCTGGGAACAAACACCCGCTCGATCAGATCCGGAAGCCAAGCCAAGTCTGGATTCGCCACAAATTGGCGTGAGGTCCCGTCTGCATTCAGCCACAAGGACTTCTTGGTCCCGCCCTCCTCATTGCCCACGAATGTCCAACCGATCATTTCCGGCCCTAAGGCTGCCAGGTTCTCATAGCAAGGATCCTCAGCCGAGTTCAAGATGTAATCCCCCCTAACGTCGGGCCCAGGGACGTACGGCTGAGGACGCTCGAACTTGACTCCATGCGGAGAGTCTGTCGGCCGGGGACGAATTCTCGAGAGATCACCAACCCGCTTTGGGATATGGGCGATCTCGCCTGCTTCGGTAACATAAACGATGGCGCCTTGATGAGTGACGTGCTTTTCGAACACGGCCGTGGCTATCCCATTCAGCCAAGGCAAAGCGGCAACAAGTCGCCATCCTCCAATCGCATCGCCTAGTTTAAGACTCTTCTCCTCCCCACCCAACCGCGCCTTTACCGAGCAAGCCTCGATTTGGGAAACGCGCGGCGAGTTCTTCAGCGCCTCGCGTTCGCCCGGCAGGAACAGGCTGTATTCGTTTTGAATCCGGCCTGGGTGATAACGTCCACGTTCAGAAGTGGGAGGAAGCTCTGGTACATCCTTCGGTCCTGTGCCAGCCTGCCCCCCAGCTTTGGCTGACCAGTTCTTCGCTAGCCCAACTGCCGGAGCAATCGCGGCATGCTTGAGGAATAGTCTTCTTTTCACGGTGGCAACCTCCGAGTGGGTAGGATGTTATTGCTTCAGCTTGTCTTCGGTCCATCGAGCACCGACGGTGTCCGCAGCGCAATCTTGCGGCTCATTCTCGATTGCCGGGCTTGGTTTGTCCTTTGTACTGTGGCTACTTGTTCAGCAGAATCAGAGTTCCGAATAGCTTACAGTCGCGCCAGAACATACCATTCATTCCTGACCAGTGAAGCTGCTGTTTCAAGAGCCCCTTTCCCGCATCATTATCATTAATGGCGATGTCAAATCCGATCGGATGCCCTCCTTCGTTGACAGCCGCCATCGTGGCGCCGGGCAGTGACATGCGAACTTCGAGGTTATAACCTTTGGCTGTTCGCCTGAATGCATAAGCGCCGTTGTAAGGGGGTTTGGGGAAGACGTCCGTGATTTCGTTCTTGACCATGACTTCGCCAGGATAGGCCAGGGGCTCCGTCGAGCCATCCGGAAGCGTGAACAGGGGCTGGGGCGCGCCTGGCTCCTTCCTCCAAAAGTTGTCAAAGACGAAGGGGCGGCGGCTGCTGTAAACAAAGTGGAACTCGTGATGCATCGTGTCACCGATGTAATATCGCGACATGCCACAGCCGTCGTTGTCGAACATCAACTCCACCCCATCGTCATCCCAGGACCCCGTCTCCGTGCCTTTGACCAGCGAGCCGTGCGGCTCTGTGACTACATCATCGAGCACTTCGACGGCTATGTAGATGTACTGTTCATCCCACTGAACCTTGAAGGTGGCGGAAAGATCCGCATGACCCTTCCACTTTGCGGAGGACATCCCCTGGCCAACGAAGAAGAACTTCTCCTGGTCCATGGTGAAGCCCTTAACGTCGGACCAATCGGACAGGTCGCCATCGACCGTCAGCGTGTGGGCTCGCTTGGGCGCGTAATAGGTCCCCCAGGAGTAAGGCGAAAAAGCGCGGAGCGGGTGCGTAAGAAAACCTGCAGCACACGCCAGCGCCGTCAGCAGTAAGGCGACAGAGCACGTCGTATGTTTCCTTATCATGGGCATCTCGCATCTCCGGTTTCCCATTTGCCATCCAATGCGGTCCAAGGCCGGCCACGACGAATTCAGGGACCGGAGTTGGCCGGTTCTGCTTCCACGATGCGGAACCGGCTTCTCTCGGCGTCGTTCCTGGTTTCCGCTGCGGCCAGGTCGCGAAGTCGAGCCGTCAAGGTCGCGACCTCTGATTTATCCCCGCTCGCGCGCAGCGCGCTGATCAGATGAAAAAGCGCAGTGCGGTCCGTGGGGTCAAACTTCAACGCCAAACGGGATTCCCCGACCGCCTGCGCCGCGTCTCCGGCCCGCAGGTAGAGGCGGCTGAGCACATCATGCGCTGGGGCAAAGTCCACTTTGGCTTTGACAGCCCGCTGGGCGGCAGCCTTCGCCTCCTTGAACTCGGGTGTTCCTGGAGCGGCGCCGCGCCGCGTGAGAACCTCAGCGATGAGGTAATTCAACGTGGGCTCGTCGGGAGATTCTCTCAGGCGGGAGCGAAGGACCTTCAGAGAGCGCTCGGAGTCGTTCCTTTCGAGCAGCGAAATTCCCAAGCCCACCGTGGCAAACTCCTGCCGCGGCTCCAACTGGTTCGCCTTCGCAAAATCGGCGTCGGCTGCATCGTATTTCATGAGCTGAGCGTTCAAAACTGCTCGTTCAGCGTAGAGTGCGGCAGAGTCGGGAATCTGTTTCAAGCCGACGCTGGCGATATCAACACCCACCTGGAACGCGGCATGGTCCATGCAGAGGGTCGCCAGATCGAGGTAATTCCGAACGTCGCGCGGCGCGAGGTCGATCGCCCGGCGCAGCGCCTCGGTGGCTGCCGGCGTTTCATGGTTGGCCTCGTATGCAGCGGCGATGAGATTCAACGCGTCGACCTGGGCGGCCGGGCCATCCACAATCGGTTTCAGGGTTTCGACCGCCGCGGTATTTCGACCGGTCATATACTGAATAAGACCTATATTGTAACGGTTATGCCAATCGTGTGGCTGAAGATCAAACAAGCGCCGGAAAATCGGCTCCGCAGCGCCGAGCTGGTGACCATGAGCCAGGCAGATGCCGTATTCCGCCAGCGCCGGCGGATTACTGGAAATGGCCTTCCGCGCCAGGGCGAAATGCGCCACCGCCTTGTCGCACTGGTTTTGCTTGAAGGAGAGGGAAGCCAGCATGGCGTGCGCGGTCTCGTTCGCCGGGTCGATGCGGATGATGCGGTCCAGCAGATTCTGGGCCGCTGGACTTCCGGCCGCGTACTCACACTGCGCCGCGCCTTCCAACGCGGGAAGGTAGTTAGGCCCGATTCTGAGGGCTTGCTGGTAGGAGCGCAGACTCTCCTCGCCCCGACCGAGGGCGGAGAGCGCCGATCCTTGCAGTGTCCAGACCCGCGCGTCGTCAGGGTGCTCGCGGGCCAGGGCCTGAGCCATTTCCAGGGCGCGCGCGTAGTCGTGCGCGCGAAGCACTTCGATCGTTGACTGAATCGTAGGGGTAACAGACTGGGTCCGAGCCAAAGGAGCGTCGGCAAGGCAGGCGAGCAGGGTAACCGAGCAGAACCAAGCGAGCTTTTGCCGAGGTCTCTCCACGCTCATCTTATTTGACGGTACAGAGGCAGCCCTGACGGATGTCCAACGCGCCCAGCGGGTCGTCGCCGCTTCCAATTCATCTCACATGTGCCTTGCCCGACCATTTCTTCCAGGTGGCGGCGTCCATCAGGACCTTTATGAAGACCCCTCCCACCACCGGCCGAGCCTGAAATCCGATCTCTCGCCCAACCCTCGTGTGGTACAGGCACTGCTTGCCCTCAGTAGCATAATACCAGTCCGGCAGCGGCACACGGCTGGGAGTTTGGTTTACAAACCCGAACACCGGCAGCATCAGTTTTCGAAAATCGGATTGGGAATCTGCCAAGCTCACGCTCCATACCTCCCATTCCGGTTTTGTGTAACTTCTTCGACTGTCAAGCGGCCAGCCGAACTTCCGTAACTCGCGCTCGTAATTTGCACTTTCCGTGCGGGCGACCTCTGGGGGAAATAGATTCAGCCCAAGCAACCTGTCCCAGCGGGCAAACTCTCGCCGACGGGCGGGAGGGGGGCGGGGAAAGAAGATTTACCATAGAGCCCGCAGCTCTGAAGGTTCGAAGGAATTCGGAATGTGTCATCTTTCGCTTCGCTCGGTCGAAAGTCAGGGCCTGTGGTGCGGGACGCCCACGCCCGCACCACAACGCCGGGCCGACGCCACTCTAGAAGCTCACCTTCATGCCGAATTGCACCCAACGTGGATTGAAAGCTGCCACCGACTGGCCGAACGTCGCATCAGGCAAGTTGCCGTCGACTCCGTTCAGATTGGGACGGTTGAACAGATTGAAGAATTCGAAGCGCAATTGCAGGACAATCTTCTCCGAGATGCGGTTGTCCTTGATCAGTCCAGAATCGACGCAAGCAAAGCCAGGACCCCGGTAGCGCCCTGGTTTCAGGTTACCGTAGGTCCCCATGGCGGGCACGGGAAATGCCGACGCAGGGAACAATCCGTTCAAGTAGGCTTGGCGGCTCCTCGTGGGCATCTTGTACCCAAAGGAAGGCACATCGGGGAAGGCGTAGTTGTAACCGTCGGCCTGAAAGTCGCCACTGCCTGGCTGCATTCCGATCACATTGCCATTGGCATCCTGGATCGGCTCGAAGGGCGCGTTGGTTGAAACCACAAATGGATATCCGGCCTGCAAAATGGTGTTCGTGGATAGTTCCCAACCGCTCAGCAGATAGCGTAAAGCCTGTGGACCAGTCTTCAGATCCGCCGGCCTGTAGGTTCCGCTAAGAGAGAAGCGGTTTGGAGCGTCAAACAGGAACGGCTGCCAGTAGGAGTGGATGGCGTGCTGGTTCGGATAATAATCTCCATCGAACCAACCACTCGAGCGTGTGTACGCAGCCATAAACGTGGCGTGGCTGCTATACCGCTTCTGTAAACTCAAGATCAAGGCGTTGTAGGAGACCGTGTTGCCGTTGGTGGTGTATTGAATGCTGCCGAACGACGGGAGGATCCTCGTCAAGACATTCTTGTTTTCGATTAAATCGCCGGCAAAGCGATTGATGTCCGTCCCGATGCATCCTTGTTTCTCGACACATCCCGTCAACTGGTCCACCGAATGGGAACCGCTGTAGCCCGCGCTGGCCACCAATTCACCAGGCAAGCGGCGCTCAACCGAGACAGAATAGTTGTAGGTTCGTGGAGCACCCATGTTCCGATCAATTGCACCGACGCTCAACTGATCGCCCACCAAGCCGCCGTGGGCATCCAGTGTGGCGGGTGGCAACTGTGGATAGACAAACCCAAAGGGCGGAGTATTGCTTGTGCCCACAACGAAGAGCGGCGCCGCGGTGGTCCCGCGAATAAAGGTGGGGAAAACACCAGCCGGCGGATTGCCCGTCAAGCTTTCTTGGTCGATTGCCAGCGTTATCCAGTCGTGATACACGCCGAAGCCCCCGCGCACCGCCCACGTTCCTTTTCCAGTGGGATCCCAGGCAAGACCGATCCGGGGACTGAAGGCGTTGATGGCGTGGTCATAAACGTCTTGAACCTGTTTCATGATCCCGCCGGCCAGCTGCTCAGCTTGCGTCGAACCGCTGCCAAAGAAGAAATTGGCAAGTACCGTACCGTGCTCGGGATAAGCATTGCCAAAATTATCCCAGCGGAAACCTGCCGTCAGGGTGAGATTGGGTTTCGCCTTCCAGACGTCCTCAGCGAAAGCTCCGTGAGTGGTCTTCGCTTCTTCATAATTCCCAACGGCCGGCTGGCCCGTCAATGGGTTAAACACCACGTTGTTTTCATAGTGGGGGTTATCCTGAACCAGATCCAAAAGACTATCGAACTGATAGTTAGGTATCGACCAGGTGTTCGCGAAATAGCGCAAGTCATCGCCATGCCATCCCTCGTAACCGAATTTGAAGGTATGGGTTCCGCGTACCATGGTGAGGACATCCCTCCAGCGATAGTTATGCTGGATGAAGTTGCCGTCCGCAAAACCGATTCCCAGGCCGGCACTCATCCCGACCACAGATATAAGAGGCACTTTGATATTCCCAGTCTGGCCGTTGAGCCCTTGGACACGCAAGAACCCCGCCATCGCCTCATTGAGTGTCCTCCCGCTGAAAGTATGGGTCTCGTTCAGCTGCAGCGACTCCGACCTATAGCGATTGGTGGAGTCAAACCCAGTGCGCGCTGTCGAGGTTTGATCGTCGTGCGTCATGCGATAGAAGTTTCCGTACAGCCGGTCTTTGGCGAAGTAGGTATCGATTCGCGTGTTCCACTCCAAGCCATTCCGGTACGGACTTGCCTCATAAGTCCCGAAATCGACCATGGGCAAATCACAGGGGATATTGGCCGCCGCGGAGGTGCCGCAGGTGCTGGGGAAGATATCCTGCGCCGTTTGGGAGACTGTTCCTACGGCTGAGCTTTTGATGGGGTAAGTCGTGAGCAGTTTCGTGCCGACGGTGTTGGGGAAGTTCTGCTGCGCCCATCCAACGAATCGAGGATTCTCCCACGCGAAGGCTTGATTTCCCGTCGAGAAGCTTGATCGCAAAGGTTCGATGGAGAAGAAGAAATAGGTATGCTTGTGCGGGACCACCGGCCCGCCAACCGAGCCGGAAAAATTGTTGCTTTTGAACGGCGCATAGGCGGGCCCAGTAAATTCCGACCGCGCCCAAAGATGCTGGTCGGTGAAGTAGTCACTCACACTGCCGTGATATTGGTCCGTGCCTGACTTCGTGGTCATCCTGATGATAATGGCGCTGTTTCGCCCGTACTCGACGCTGAAGTCGTCGGTCTCAGTGGTGACTTCCTGGATAGAATCGGGGTTGGGGGTCAGGTTCAGATTTCCACCATCAATGTCGCTGGTGACGTCCAGGCCGTCAATCAGGAACATGTTGCTAAGCAGGCTTTTCCCATTCGCGCTGGCTTCTACAGGCAACTCGGTAGCAAAGTTGTCCGGAATCGTGCTGGCGAGACCACTCGAGCAGGAGCCCGGCGCAGACCCCACAAGGACGCCCAACCCGGTGACCCCAGGGGTAACAGACGCCAAGCCCAGAAAGTTGCGCCCCTGCAGTGGCAACGTGTGCAACTCTCGGCCCCCGATGGTCGCCTGCATTCGGCTGTCAGCAGTGTCCAGCACAGTTGCTTGGCCAGTCACCTCTACCGACTGCCGGGTTCCGGCCAGCGTCAAGGTCACGGGGAGGTTCACGGTTTGGCCCGTCTGCAAGGTAACCTTGACCACCGTAGGATTGAAGCCGGTGAGTGATACCGTGACTTGGTAATCCCCTGGAGCCAGACTATTGAAACGGTAGTTTCCTCCAGTGTCGGTAGTCAGCACTTGGGAGACCTGGGTTGCCGTGTTGGTCATCTTGACCGTCGCATTGGGGATTACTGCGCCGGTCGGGTCCTTGACCTGCCCCTCGAGGTTACTGCTGTACTGGCCATAGGCTAGTGTGGAGCAGCATAGAATTGTCAGCGTGAGCATGCATAGACCGGCGAAGCGCGCCGCCATGGAAATGCTGTCGTTCGGCCGCCTTGAGCGAATGGCTACAGGCAAGAGCGCGGCGTTCGCGCCCCTTCTGGTCGGAGATGATGCGAGCCTGCTGTTCATGGTGTTTCCTCCCTTCCGTTACTGACCCTATAGACGTTCTCTATCCTTCTTAACGGCCATCCGAGTGAAGCGAGAGAGCTACCCACGCAGCAACCAAAAGCGGGAGGGTGGAATCCCTACTCACGCGTTCGCTCTGCAGGTGGCTTGGCAATTTCGAGCTCGCTCTTTGAATTCCTGCATTTCTCAAGATCAATCTGCGGTACCGGTACCGTGAGCGCAAGTCTAGCCTTCGAAGGCGACAATGTCAAGTACTTTTTTTGTTTGAACTTAGTCTACCTCGTCCTGCCGATTGTGGACGGTTTGCTCGGGAGCGCCCTTCCACGCAGCGGGGTGGTCGACGGATGCAACGGTCGATCTGGAAACCCCGTCTGGGTATCGGGTCTCGCGAAAAACATAGAGGTTAGACCTCAGCACTATATGGGGGGAGACGTAGTAGAACGGCGGGAGGGGACGATGGTTCACAATATGGTCAATTACAATCCGCATGGCAAGTTCGCCCTGCATAAAGGGACGCCCATGGATCGAGGCGCGAATTGTGCCCTTCTCGAAATACGGAATCATGCCTCTAAACAAATCCGTCGTGATTAACGCGATCTTACCTGAGAGTCCCAGGGCGCAGATTGCCCGACAAACGGGAAGGCAGTTAACAGTGTTGACATAAAGACCTGCTAGAGAGCTGCATCTCTCAAGAAGCTCACGGCACTTTTGAAATGCCTCCTCTTCCTCTTCATGGGCCTCAATAACCTCGACCACGCTGCCACCGTTGCTCAGTTGAGGATACAGTTCGCAGAAGCCTCTAGTCTTTTTGGCGTGGTCCTCCGTCTTCAACATCCCTGTGATGATCGCCACCTGGGCCTGGGAAGCCACGAAGCTACTCATTAGCTCTGCCGCCAGCTTGCCAGCGACCTCCGCATTTACACACACTACAGTTGAGCGGCGGCTGGCAGGCGCATCGGTGTCTACGCACAGCACACGCACGTTCTTCTTCTCAGCCACATCTAGGATCGGAGTCAGTTTCGCAGGATCGCCAGGAACGATCAGGATGGCTTGGACCTCCTCTCTCAACAACTCGGAGACCCTTTCGACTTCCTCGACGCCCAGTCGCGCGGTCGGACGACAGACAACCTGGACCCCGAGCCGCTCGAGTCGCTTGGCTTCTGTCAGAATCCCGTTCAGTAGCTGGTCGAAGTAATATTGAATCTCTTGCGGGATACAAACGCCTATGCGAATCGGTACCCGACCCGTCGAGAGTGCTCGAGCCGCCAGATCAGGTTCGTAGCCCGCACTCTCCGCGATTGCCAAGATCCGCTTGCGCGTACTCTCAGTAATGCCCTTGCGCCCGTGCAGAGCGCGATCGACCGTCCCCGGAGAAACGTCTGCCAGCTTTGCGATTTGTCTGACGCCGATTTTTCTCATACGCTATCCACCAAGGCCATTCTAGGCCACGCGACATCAATAGTAAAGGAAAAACTCTGTGGCGTTCTGTATGCTGGTCTGTTCGTTTTGCCTTCCCTTATTCCGCCATTGCCGCCAGTGCAGGAGTTCTCTCTTCTCGTCAAAGGCATCGTACCGGTCATTTTCCAGCCATCTTTCCTGTTGCAAACAGCGTTAAAGTCTGTTACCGTTGGCAGGTGCGCGGTACCGGACACGAACATCCTGAAACCTCCGGAGTGACATGGTAATCAATGAACGGCCAGCGAGACCATCCCGATTGCATGTCAAGGAAACTCTTGAACAGACCACCAGACAACCCTACTCTCGTTGTTGAGCAGAGCTCTCCGAAAACCCAGTTCCGACGGGAGCTAGGGCTCCTTAACGCAACTTCCATCAACATGTCCAATATGATCGGGATCGGGATCTTCATCACTGTCCCTCCGATCATCGCCACATTGGGGGGGCCTCAGTCGCTACTAAGCTGGTTCGTAGGCGCGGGGCTGGCTGTGTGTGATGGCTTGGTTGTTTCTGAACTTGGAGCTGCTCTGCCTGGGTCAGGAGGGTCTTACGTTTTCCTCCGGGACGCCTATGGTCGAGAGCATTTAGGGAAGCTGATGGCGTGGCTATTTGTGTGGCAGTTTCTCTTCAGCGGCCCGCTCGAAATTGCGTCCGCGAGTATCGGTATGGTGCAATACGTAAGCTACGTGTGGAAAGTGTTGCTCGTTCATAAATGGTTGACCAAGTTGATGGCAGCAGGTATTTCCGCACTCGTGATGATCGCACTCTACCGGAAAATCCATGACGTGGCCCGCCTGATGATGATCCTATGGATTGCAACGCTGGTTACAACAGGTTGGATCATTATCACGGGGCTTTGCAGGATGAATCTTGCCCTGGCCCTCGACTTCCCGCCCCACGCTTTTGTTCTCAACCTGGCATTTCTCGCCGGGCTCGGGAACGGAACCGTTCTGGTCATTTACAACTACCTGGGGTACAACCAAGTCTGCTACTTGGGAGGTGAAGTAAGAAACCCTGCGCGAACGATCCCCTATGCTGTAATCCTTTCAATTCTCGCCGTGAGCGCCATCGATTTCATTGTTTCCCTTAGTTTTGTTTCGGTGGTTCCGTGGAAGGAAATGGTGAAGGAGGGTTCTGCCGCCCATAACGCGGTAGCCTCAGTGTTCATGGCACGGGTGTATGGCCAATGGGCAGCAGTGGCTATCACGATTTTGATACTCATTACCTCCTTCGCTTGTATATTCGCACTTATGTTGGGTTATTCTCGCATCCCTTATGCCGCTGCACTCGACGGTGCTTTCTTTCGTTGGTTCGGAGTGCTACACCCCAAGGCGGAGTTCCCTCATCGGTCCCTGGCCCTAGTGGGAGTGCTGGCCATCGTCGCAAGCTTCTTTGAATTGGCGCAGATCATCACGGCACTCGTTCTGGCCCGGCTTCTCATTCAATTCGTTGGCCAGATCGTCGGACTTTTCCTCTGGCGAAGGCGCCATTCTGATATTGAGAGGCCGTTTAAGATGTGGTTCTATCCGGTTCCAGCGGTGCTGGCACTGGTAGGGTGGCTCTATGTGTTCTGCAGCCCGCTGGCGGAGCCGGGCGGCTGGAGGTTCATTCTTTACAGTTTCGCAACGGTCGTTGCCGGCCTCAGTGTGTATCTTCTCCTGGCGAGGCGGCAACGGCAATGGCCCTTCCAAGAGGAGCCTGCCTGTCTTGGAGGAGGGTCTTGATGACAGGTTATAACTTCCCGAGGGCGCTGCCCATGCGACTTGTCCTCGCAAGATTAACAGTCGTGATGACCCCACATACATACGGGGTGCGAGTTGCTCCGCCTAGTTCTTGTATGCCGAAGCCCTCCGCGTTGAGTGCACCGGAGCTGAGAGACTACCACACATCGTACCTTTCGAAACCACCTAACCTTAGGAGGACCAAATGCCTTATATCGTGCGATTCGTTCAACGTTATACTCCAGAGCAGCGATGTGCCTTTATGAAGGTGGAAGAGAAATTCGCCGCCATGGAGCAGCGCCGAAGTGACTTCCCCAGGGGGCGACGTTCTCAGCCCTATGCTGGACGTGAACCATCGAACACGCTCGTTTGGGAGTCGGAATTTCCGTCCCTTGCCGCGGCTCAGGTAGCTCTGGCGAAAATCTCAGGCGACTCGGAACATAAAGCTCTATTCCGCGAACAGGTACCTTATATGACTGAGGCCTATACAGAAATCGACGAAATCCTTGAGCTCTAGTCTGCGAACTCGTACAAGATCTCGAGGAGGGATGACATGAGTCACGTTGACTCTAGAGACCTATATAGGTGGTGCAGCATACCCGCTGAGGAACTGCTCAACCGCCCCGACTCGCGCGTTCGTTTCCGAATCGTCAGGGATTCTGCCGAGATGGGTGAATTGATTGCCACGGAGTTCCTCCAAGTGGTTGCGGACAACAACACAGTGGGGCGCGCTACCCGGGCTATTGTTCCATGTGGGCCGAATTGCTGGTACGGGCCCTTCACCGAAATGGCGAATTCCCGGAGGATTTCATTACGGTATTTGACTGTTTTTCACATGGATGAGTGCCTGGACTGGCAAGGACGTCCGCTCCCCACGAATCATCCGTACAATTTTCGTACGTTTATGGAGAAGTACTTTTACGGTGGCATTAGTCCTGACCTGGCCGTTCCAGAGTCACAGAGGTTTTGGCTGCTGCCGTCAACCATCGAACGTGTGCGCGTGGCGATAGAAGAAGCTCCGATCGACATCACGATCGGCGGATGGGGACAAGACGGTCACATTGCATACAATCAGGCTCGGCGTCATCCTTTCAGCCATATAACTCTTGAAGACGTAGCTGCTTCCAGCATTCGCGTTCAGGAGAACAACCTGGATACGGTTCTGGCTCTCGCCCAGCGGACTCTTGGGGCAGCTTACCAGTTCGTCCCCCCGATGTCCGTGACCCTCGGCGTCCGCGAGTGCTTATCCGCTAAACGCGTTCGAGTATATAGCGACACCGGTGCATGGAAACAAACGGCGTTGAGAGTCGCACTGTTTTCCGACCCGACACCTGAATACCCGATGACTCTGCTGCAGAGGCACCCCGACGCGATCGTCACCGCAACATTCGAGACAGCCCGTCACCCTATCAGCGAACATCCCGAATGGGAACTTCTCTGATTCCGACCCTCAGGAGCTCAAAATGCCTTCTCGAATCCTGCAATTCAATTCCCACTCCCCCTACCGGCAGCTAGTTGGAGTAGGTGGTATCGGAACTGGCCTTTTCTTCGAACTGGAAGGCAATCACACGCTAGGCCGGAACGAAAGCCGTCCGGCACGATTACTGAACATTCGTGATTACTGCAAACTCCACATCATAAGCCATTACGTCGCCGTCCTGCTGGGCGCGAACCCGAGCGGCTCCCCTTTTCATGTGCTTCCTATCGGGAAAGTAGGAGCCGACGATGCTGGTCGCCGGATGATTGAAGAAATGGCTGCTGCCGGCATAGACACGCGATTCGTTGACGTCCGCCCAGACCAGCCAACCTTACTGAGTGTATGTTACCAGTACCCCGATGGTTCAGGCGGAAATATCACGGCTAACAATTCTGTCAGTTCCCGATTGACCAGCAACGATATCGATGGGTGTGAGGCACTTCTTGCCGACCGAGGCTCCGGTACTATCGTCTTGGCAGCACCAGAAGTCCCACTGGAGGCGCGCCATCATCTGTTGAAGTTTGCCACGATACATCACGCCTTTCGCGCAGCCGCTCTTACGTCAGCCGAGATCGACACGGCCCGTAGGGAAGGGTTCTTCTCCGATGTTGACCTGATTGCTATGAACGAGGACGAGGCTGGAATGCTGATCGGTGAGGCCTTTAAAGCGGCCAACCCGCGCCCTTTTATTGACCGCTGCGCAGACACGCTCAGAGCCGAACAGGAACATATTCAGATCATCCTGACCGTTGGAGAGCGCGGAGCCTTCGCCTTTGCCCAAGGAAGTTGGGACTACTGTCCGGCTGCAAATATTCCCGTGGTCAATACCGCTGGGGCCGGAGATGCCTTGCTGGGTGGTGTACTGGCGGCACTCGCGGTTGGGATGCCCTTCATCGGGTCAGGTCCCACTCGGGTATCTCTACTCGATCGTCCGCTGGACAGCGCCTTCGATTTCGGGATGCTTTTAGCTGCTTACACTGTTACCTCACCTCACACGATTCATCCATGTGCGAATCTCGATACTCTTCTGTCTTTCGGTCAAGGCTTAGGCATTACCCTTTCTAGCGCGATGAACGGTTATCTTGGACCTCTAATCGGCGACGAAGACGCCCACTAATGCCCCGGCATTATCCGCGATGCAAATGAAAGCTTGGTCTGACTCCCCTTGTGGCAAGGCATTCAAGGCTCCCAACTTCACTGCGGAGTGCTGAGGCGCAGTGCCCCGCGGTGGAGTACTTGACAATCTGCGAACTGTTTCCGTGGAGTATGCCGGATTGTTCACAAATGTTGCGATAAGTTATTGTTCTGGCTCGTGCCCTGAAGGGGACGTGCTTGTTTTGAATCCTAGCTCGTAAGGGCGCTTATGCATTCAAGAGAACAGCCGAAGGTTATAACCTCGAAGTTCGCATGTCACTCCCGGGCGCCACAATGGCGGCCATCAACCAAGGAGGCCGTCCGATCGGATTCGACCTCGCCGTTGATGATAACGATGTGGGCAAGGGGCCGTTGGCTGGTAAGACCAAGACCACACTTGAGGCATCGTAACTGGCCTACAACTGTCTAAAAGGATTGTCCGTCAACGGCCCGAGGGTGTACAGGTTTCACAGGTGCTGGTTCCTGATGATCTCGAGGGACTGCAGAGCTTTAGTCGCAACAGAATCATTCGGATTCAGTTTCAGCGCCTTGCGCAGTTCGCCCTCTCCACTTTCGATTGCCCCCTGGTGAGAGTAAACGAGCCCAAGTTCGCGGTGAAGGTGAGCACTCGAGGCGCAATCCCCACAAAGCCGAAGCGCTTCTTTAAATTGCACCACAGCCTCAGGCCAGTTCCGGGACTTTGCGGCCTCCATACCGAAATCATCAAATTGAAGGACCGGGTCGGTGAGACGCTGGCTCTTCTGCAATGAATCTAACCGGTCGGCATACACGGTCGCTTGCGGGCTCCCCACCCTGCCAAGCAGATCGGCCAAGTCATGGAGGACCTTCAGGCTGTTTGGGTTCGAATCCGCAGCAGTTTCCCAGTGCTCAACAGCCTCCTGTGTTTTACCGAGGCGCAGCAAGGCTTGGCCGAGCAGATAATGAGCGTCCGAATCACGCGGGTCCAACTGGACCAGCTTGGTGAGCACTTCCGCCGCGCGAGAAAAGTCACTCATTTGCGCTTCGGCCAACGCGAGCACGTACAGGGCGCTGGGATCATCCGGCGCGAGTCGGCAAGCGGTCTCCAGTTCGGCTGCGGCTTCCTGAGGCTTCCGTGAATCGTACAGCACGCGTCCCTCGCTGTAATGTGCCAGGGCAGACTCTGGAGCCAAGCGCACAGCCTCGGCGAACTCTTTCGCTGCCCCCTCCAGATTGAATTGTTCCGCGAGCGCGTTGCCCAGGTTCAGGTGGGATTCAGGAGAGTTCGGTTGTAGTTCGACAGCTTTCTTGAGGAAGTGAAGAGCTTCTTCGTCTCGTCCGGTTGTCTCCGCCATCAATCCCAGGGCAGTGTACGCCGCGGGATTTCCAGACGAGGCAGCAACGGCCCGTTGGAGTTCGCGCCGGGCTTCGTCGTATTTTCCCTGGTCGGCGAAAGCCAGGCCCAGATTGGCGAGTGCGTCAACATATTGCGGGCTGTGCTCCGTGGCTTTTTGGAAGAGCCGCATCGCCTCATCGTTCTTCCCCAGCCGAGCGTACAAAACGCCTAGGTTGTTCTCTGCTTCGGCAAACTCCGGTTTGAGATCGAGCGCTTTCTTGAATTCTCCCTCCGCAGCGGGCAGTTGGTCGGCCGCCATGTAACTCAGGCCCAATTGATTATGGGCTTGCGCAAAGTGGGGATCGACCTTGATCGCATCCTGAAGCGCTCGTTGCTCCCCTTGGTGATCGCCAAGCCTTTCCAGGGCCAAGGCAAGGTTGTAATGGAACGGGGCGTTTTCCGGATCCAATCTGATAGCTTCCTTGTAAGCCTCAACAGCCTCGCGCACTCGCCCTTGTTCCATCAACTCATTGGCTTGGTTATTCGGAACTCCGGCCCTCATTCTCTGGTCGATTTGCTCCCTGAGTTGCCCGAACTTTTCGAGCTCACCTCGTGCGGCCTGCTGCGCGTTCTTTTTCATCAGCAGCAAGCCAAGCTCATAGGTAGCCTCAGATCCATCCGGCTTCAGCTTCTTCGCCTCCTGCAACTGTTCGATTGCCTTGTCGGTCTCTCCCAACCGCGCCAGGCTGGCTCCAAGATCGTAGCGGGCCTCATAGCTTTCCGGGTCTAGCCGCACTCCCTTGAGCAATACTCCGGTTGCTTCCGAATATTGCCCTTGCCTTCGATAAGCCCGCCCGAGCAACTGGTATGCATGAGCATAGTTGGGCTTGTGTTGAATGTAACTTTCGAGATACGGGATGGCGTCCTTGAACCGGCCATAGCTCAAGTAGACATGCGCGATGGCAAGGCGCGCGTTGTCATCCCCCGGTTGAAGCTTGAGCGTCTGCTGAAACTCCGCCACGGCTTCCGAGTACCGCTGAAGGTGGCCGTATACCACGCCCAGATTGAAATGAAGCTGAGCGGACTCGGGCCAGAACCTAAGCTGCTTCTCGAAAATGGCGGCTGCTTCGTTGTCTCTGCCGCTATGCGAGTAAGCAACGGCCAAGTCCATTTGAACCGAGCGGGAAAGATCCTCCGAAGGCGAGGATGCCAGCGCCTTCTCCAAGTGCGTGATGGCAGACAGATACCTGTCGTTGGGGACGGTCGTTCGGCCCTCGGGCAAGCTCTCAAGTTGCTCCAGGATTCGAACATCCTCGGGCCGGGCGAGTTCGACCTCGCACTGCCCCAGGGCGAACAGCCTGGCTGCATCCGCGGGCCGCACCTCCACCGCCGCTCTCAGATTAGGAAGCGCCTCGTCGTATTCTGATTGAGCGTTCAGCGCCAGTCCCAATCCGTAGTGGGCATCAACGGAGGCGTTGTCGCCGAGACGAATCGCCGCTTGAAACTCCGCGCCAGCCATCTCGGGCTTGCTCGATCGAAGATACATGCGCCCAAGGTAAACATGGACCGCCGCGACGGAGGGATCCAGTTTCACGGAGTGGAGTATCGCCTGACGGGCCTCCTCGTGCGCCCCTTTGCGATCCTGGATCATTCCCACCAGGAAATAAGCGTCCGCAGCTTGAGGATTAAGATCTAAGGCTTTCCGGCACTTCAGAAGCGCCTCCTCGATCCGCCCCGCTTTGAAGTCTGCTTCGGCTTGGCTCAGGGTCTCCTTGGCTTGCTGAACCTTGGGGTGTATTGGCAGGCCCTGTGATCGCCCTGGGGTAGCCACAAGCGTTGCCCCCGCAATGGCTAGGCAAAACACGCGCAGAAACGCAAAGTGCAGGCATGTCCCTTGCGGCCACTTTGGAGCAACCGAACGGCTCGATCCATCAACACTTAGGGATCCCACTTCAGCCGAGATTCCTGTCTTCCGCCTCCACATCAATCAATAACGTACACCAGCGTGCCCCTGAAGGCAATCCGCTTGGCCGTCCCAAAGTAGTGCACACGCTGCTCAGCGCCACGATTCGAGCGCACGCGGCCCCTAAGAGTAGGCAGCTAAGTTTTCCGCCAGCGGCTGGCCGCAGACGATGTTCTCGTCCGCCACGTGTTGGTTATCGGAGCCTGTTTCGTCCGTGGCGAAGCCGTTCTCCTCGGAAGCGATATCCAGGGACGCCGGGTCGGGGTCGACGCTGGCAAAGTCCATGTCCATGGCGTTGGGGATTCCCTCGACGGCACGGATGGCCATCTCGGTCTTTGCCTTTGTCGGTCACATTGAGGAGGGAATCTCCCCTGCAGTCCGTCCCGAGAATCTGTTCTTAGAACTTAAGGTGGCACACAATTCGCACACTTATGATTGCAGAGTCCAGGATTCATCACAGTTTTGCAGGGGTGTCACTGATCGGGAAGTCAGTGACACCATTCCCTGAGTTCACACCAGATCGCGCCGAGGCGTAAACGCCCTGGAGCGGAATGTCCGCGTAAGCGCCTGCATGTGGCCGTCTGGACGCCGCTTTCCCAAGTGATCACAATCCTTCGCCGCTTTTCGTCTGGCCCCCGCGCTCGCCGCCGATGTCGATGCGGGCACACTGCCCCGTGTCCGACTTCAGCGCAAATGAGACCGTCGGGTGAGGTTCGTTAAGCTACGGTTTTTGCTCCCTGGTTCACCCCCTAACCCGCGCTAAACTGTGCGGCACTCGAAAGGAGTGAACCATGAGTGAAGAACCTGCCAGAGGGGAAGGAAGCTCCCCCGCCCGGGCGGGGGAGCCGGCGCGCCAACTGATCCGCCGCACCCGCCAAGTTACCCGCCGCAAGCTTCCCGCCGAAGAGAAGATCCGCATCGTGTTGGAAGGGATCCGGGGAGAGGTCGCGGTCTCGGAGCTGTGTCGGCGCGAGGGGATTCACCCCACGATCTACTACAAGTGGCTGAAGGACTTCATGGAGGCCGGCAAGGGGCGACTGCGCGGAGACACTCGGCGGGAAGCCACTTCGGAAGAGGTCCGGCAGTTGCGCGAGGAGAATGAACGGCTCAAGCAGTTGGTGGCGGAGCTGAGCCTGGCCAATCTGACGCTCAAAAAAAGCCTCTTTTAGGGCTCCGCGAGCGGAGGCGGTATGGACGCATGGGAGCGGAGCGAAAATGGGAAGTAATCGACCTGGTGCGGCGGTCCCCCTGGTCGAAGGCGCGCACGCTGGAGGAGCTGGGCATTCCTCGCTCTACCTACTTCCGGTGGCAGCGGCGGTTTCGCCAACAGGGCGAGGTGGGGCTGGTGGATCGGCGGCCCCAACCCGGCACGGTGTGGAACCGGCTGACGCCCCAGGAGGAAGAGACGATCTTGCGGGAAGCGTTGCGCCAGCCGGAGTTGAGCCCACGCGAGTTGGCCTGCTGGGTCACGGATCATGGGGGCTTTTCGGTATCGGAGTCGAGTGTCTATCGACTGCTGAAGCGCCACGGGTTGATCCGGGAGGTTCAGGTGCGGGGCTTTCCGGCGGGCCAGGAGTACCCGGTGAAGACCCCGCGCATCAATGAGCCGGGGCAGTCAGATGCCAGCTACTTCTTCGTGGTGGGTTGGGGCTGGTATGACCTGATCTCCGTGCGGGATGACTACTCGCGGTTCATCCTGGCCTGGGATCTAAAACTGGACATGACGGCGGAATCGATCAGCGAGGTGGTCCCGCAAGCGGTGGAGTGGACGGGCATGGAACAGGTACCCCTCGAGGATCGCACCCGGTTCTTGAGCGATCGCGGACCCGGATTCTTAGCCCGGGGGCTGGAGGATTACCTGCGGAGGCTGGAGATCCGGCACATTTACGGCTCGCCGTACCACCCGCAGACCAACGGCAAGCTGGAGCGGTTCCACGAGACCCTCAAGGCCCGGCTGAATCTGCTGGTGTTCAGCAGTCCGGAGGCTCTGCGGGCGGCCATGGCGGAGTTCATCGAGTTTTACAACTACCATCGCTACCACGCAGGGATCGGCAATGTGACGCCAGCAGATGTCTCCTTCGGCCGACGGGAAGAAATTCTCAAGCGGAGAAAGGAGCAAAAACAGGAAACCCTGGACCGCCGGTTCCCGTACAATCTGGGCCAGGCGCCAAACCAAACCCGGGGTGAACTGGCGACTCAACTATAGCTTGGAAAAAGGCTAGATAAGTCTCAGAGGTGCTCAAGACGCACACTAGCTTATTATTGCAGAAGCAACCACGATCGATCTTCCGGCAACATCGTATTGTACATCACGTGGCAGCGCCCCTCAAAAATGCTTGCTCTCTCTCCGTGTGTGACCTTCTGCAGGGAGCTCCCCTCCGCTTGCCGATGTGTTTGCGAGCCTCGGCAATCACCCCACGCCCCCACTTAGTCTGGGATCGCGCGCCCCCCTCCTCCTGCAGCTCTGCTTTCCCCGGTCAGAATCCTTTTCTATCGCCCCTTCATCTCGCGGACACGGCGAGCTGGTGACTACCCTTGCGCGCTGGCGGCTCGGCAGGCTTCTGCTTTCCCGCTTTGGCAAGACCGTCCGGGTTTGCGGTTCCCCAAGAAGGCAGACCGAACCACGAAGTTCTTTGGATCCCCCGCAAAAAGCAGCCCTGGGCTTGGCGAGCAGGCCCCACTCGCTCCTGAGTGCTCCGCGAGAAGCGGGGGAGAAGAGGAGGGAAACCCGTGACCGAGGGAATCGAAGTTCAGCAGACAGCAAGAGAAGCAACGAGCGCGGTTCCACAGGTCATAAGTCCTGAATCTATTTCGATCCCTCCGAGTTACACGGTGCCACGCTTGATTCGTCCATTGACACTACACGGCAGGCAAGCGTTCACAGGTGATAGTTCCCAAGGTCGAAGGCCGTGCCAAAGGTAATCCTTTGGTACGGCCGAAACCCGCCAACGCCGAGATTGGTATCTCAACAGTTTGGCGGCCCTGTTTTCCCGACCTTTTGATACAGTGTAATGGTTCGAACAAGCGGGCTCGCGCAAGGAAACAAAAAAGAATCAAATGCTGTCGGCGCTTTACTCCCCATGGATCGGACGCGGTGACTCGCTACGGGACGATTCTGCGTCCAGCCGTTTCCGAGGTAGCAGACTTCAAGAAGCGATGGCCCCGGCACCTGCCAAAGTCGCAAGAGTCTGGACCTCCTGATCTGCCCCCGCCGAGAGCCATGGTGTCGAGAATTTCATCGCTACTGGAATGTGAAGGAAGGGCATGCAGCCATGGATGCGATTGAGGTGTTGAAAACACGCCGCTCTGTCCGCGCCTACAAGGGCGAACCGGTGCCTCGAAAGATCATCGAGGACATCGTTGATTGCGGACGCCTGGCGGCCA
>Ga0208321_1000514_pt1 | contig 22496 bp, 17 predicted proteins | sample June2015DPH_4_15_FD_184692 | JGI IMG/M metagenome (GOLD analysis project Ga0208321, IMG submission 184692) | Peatland microbial communities from SPRUCE experiment site at the Marcell Experimental Forest, Minnesota, USA - June2015DPH_4_150... | ecosystem: Environmental > Terrestrial > Soil >... | reverse complement strand
TTGATTAAGCAGGGATTGGTTGAAGTGAAGATCATTGGAAAAGGAAGAAAAGTCTACGCGATCACGCAACTCGGCGTGACAGTGCTCGAGCAGTTCAGAGAGCTCAAAGAAGTGCTTCCCATAGTTGAAGTAATAGGAAACGAAGCGAGAAACCAAGAACCCTATCTGTTCTAAAGAACAAATTCTTTAGACGTAGCCAAATACATTATTCTGCTCGTTTTCTATTCTGAGAAGAAAGCAAATGTAGAAGATGCTCAGGGGACTCAATTTGTTTTGTCCGTTTGTGCTTACGACTTTAGTTAGCTTCTCTTTCTTTGCGTTTGTTTTCCAGAAAAGTCTTTTGTTCTTTCATATCTTTTTCGTTCAGTTATGTCTCGGATTAGAGCTAGGGAGTACAAACGATTGTTTTCTTCGAAAACTGACACGTGTATTTCAACAGTTCTCTCTTCGCCCGAACCATCTTGAAGAGGCAGTTCAATTTTCTTTCCAACCATTTTGCCTCTATTTTCAGCTGCAAATTTCCTGATGCCCTCAAGCACATATTGCTTGAATGTCTTTGGGAATTGCTGGTTGAACCGTTCAAAGAAAACTGACCAACCACCTCTCTTGAGCACCTAAACATTTGCAGTGCGGATTCGTTCAGGTTTGTTATTTTTCCTTCGTCATCTATTACGATGATGGCGTGCCCTGGTGCTCCAGAGATCGCGCGGAATCGTGCCTCGCTTTGTTTGACAAGGTTTTGTGCCTTCTCGTTGTCTTGTAGCCTGTTGAATATAGGCTGTAAGTTCCGTATATACTGTCTCGGTATCACCATATTTGTTCAAGTATCTGAACGCGCCGAGGGTCAGCGCTTTGTCTGCCACTTCCTCTCTTCCTTTTCCTGTGAAAAGTATGAACGGGGGGCTTTTTGCAATCTTTTTTAATTCTTCGAGAAATCGGAGTCCGTTTTTTTCAGGCATTTCATAATCTGAAACAATGACGTCATAATGAAATTGTTTCAGGTTCTCGAATGCCTCATCAACGGAGGTTGCTGTTTCAACTTTGATTTTGCCCTCCATTTCTAAAATTTGCTTGGAAACGTTCAAGAAACAGTCGTCGTCATCGACATGTAAAACTCTCAAGAAACGCTCAGTGTCAGTTAACTGCAACTCAACCATTGGTCGAGAAGCTGTCTCAGCCATTAGGCATGTCGGTTCAAGTTTGATTGTTACTGCTGCGTCTTGGTTTCTCTGTAGTTGTGTTGTACTGTTCATATGTTGCACTTCGCTACACATAGGTGCTATAGCAAGTCTTAATATATGTGTTATTTTAGGATTCGATATATTCCTAAAACCGATATATTCATAGAATATAACCCGACAAGGAAACAAAGCAAGGGCTGGGCTGTTTTCGGGTGATTTCTTGAAAGGCGACGATTTTTCAGTCATTGGTTCCGACCCACTTTTGAGAGTGTGTGAAAACTCAAATTTAGACCCAGACCACTTCGGGCTCGAATCCAACTAATTTTGTCAAGGCTCTGCGAAAAGGAGTTTCGATATATGTCTGCTTTTGAAATATTGCTTATATCACGTTTAGCAATAGATGACACTTGGTGTTGAGATTGCAAAAACAACTCTCACAAATAGAGCCTCAGAGAATGCCAAGTATTGAATCCCAAGAAAATTTTAGGAAAGAGGTCAATGGCGCTGAAGAAAAGTTCAAACAAGATTCAGTAGCATACTTGCAACGGTTAATAAACGAACGAGAAAAAACAAAACCAAAATTGACAAACCCTTGATTTCTCAATTTTCCCAGGTTTCAGGATTTTGCTGGAATTCTCCGTTGTTTTCTATTAATTCCAGAATGCTTTCAATACAGAAAGAATTTGTCCATAACAAAACATTTGTAACATCTCGCAAGGTGGGGCGGATTCGCTTGTACCGTACGCTATATGGCAAGAAGGGTGATTAAGCGGATTTAGCCAAGTGCTAACATCGATAAGGCGCAAAAACAGTGAGGGACGCCTTATCTTATTTAGCAGCCAGACCCGCCCAACGTGGCTCTTAGTTAATTCCTTCTTCTTTCTCGTTAGCTGGTTATAATTTAAAGAATATAAAATAATGCTGTTACAAATAGTTAGCCTTTGTCTCTATATGTCCACTTTGACACTGCGCTTTGTTGAGCCTTGCAAAGCACACTATGCTTTGTGAAGACTTGTAAAGCACAGCCAAAAACGAGTCTTAAGCTAGGGCGCTTTCACAAAATAGAAAAAAAGAGGGTTGTGTGGGTGATATCTCCACTTTGGTGAGGGTTCAAATCCCCCCGATCCACTTCAACAAACAGCAGTCATTTTGGCGAGTGCATCGAAAAGTGAGGAAGGTGATCTGCGTTGGTTTGTTTATGGATGGATTATGGGAAATCCTTAAGAAAGGCGATGTAAACTGACAATGGCTATGATTAGTAGCTGCATAGTAACCGCGTAAAAGTTGTTTATTGGGAGTATGATGTTGATTGCCAAAGTCTTTTTTCGATTCACTAAACGTTTTCATCCGGAGGCGGTACCGCTGGGTCATCATAGCGTGGGTGGTTGCGGTGCTGCTTTCGCTTGTTCTTATCCCAAGCTTCTTTTCAGCTGTTTCCTATGACCTGACCGGCGGGTTTGGGGCGCCTTCCAACAGCGAGTCCGAAAAAGCAGCCAGCATAGTGCAGGCTCAATTTCCAGCATCTGCCAATGGTAGCGGAAGCAGCATCCTCGTTGTCGTTCAAGGTGCTCAAGTATATTCTGATTCGTTAAAGCAGAGCGTGCTTGCACTCAACGACACTTTAGCCTCAGACAAAGATATTGGCAATTACACTGGAGAATCAAGCCTTTACTCGCTAGAGGATAGCCTGCTTAACTCATCCTTACCAAGCATAATTAATCAGACGGCAAGTCTTCAATCAAACATAATCACCATTAACTCTGGACTATATACCCTGCAGGACAATCTTTCTGCTTTGAGCACAAACCTGTTTCAGCTGCAAACAGGGATTAACCAAACAGCCCAACTAGTATACGGCGTACCAGCAGCATTCGTCGGCGTTTGGCAGGGAATCACTGCTCAAGGCGTAACGGACCCATATATTGCGAATATTCAAGCGAACGCCACCGTGTACAACTTAACCTCTAATTTCGGAGGCGACCCCCAATCCATCGGGTACTACCAAGCATTCTTTAACACTTGGATGGCCAGCTTCCAAGCTCTCCCAGACAGCACAACGGTGCTTGACCGCGAAGCCTTTGCCGTAAACCAGTCCGTCTCGGCGCTTCTAAGTAACCCACAGCTTGATAATCAGACAAGTCAAATGATGAGCACTGTGGCGTCCGGTTTGAACGCTACAAATTGGAACCAACCTGATGCAGTAGCGAACTTGACAATTTCAACCATGTCTTCAAGCATCCCTGCAGACCTCTCAGCTTCCCTAGGAGCCTCACCATATAGCCTCGTCAACCAACTATACAGTTTCGGATCATCACCGTTAAACGCAACGCTTGGAAACTACGCAGTCACGCTCTTAGAAAACAGCTATACTAACATGACAACTGCAGACGCAGGCTTTTCAGTTTCTGACCTAATGCAGTCCACTTATCTGCTTGGTTCATCACCCAACGGCGCCCAGACATGGAATCTAGCCTGCAATCTTGTTTCAAACGCTACCCAAAGCACCTTTTCAGACTCCCCGCTCTTTTCCGTAAACGGCACGTCTCTGGGCAATCTCCTTTCGGGTCTTTCGCCGAATGCAACAGTTGCCGACGTGAACCGCGCCATCGAAAACGTGATTTCAACTCAACCATACACGGATTATCCGTACGTGCCCTCCAATGCGCTGACTAGTAATTTTGTTAATTCGGAGAATGATTCGATGCTAATTGTTCTCAGTTTCTCGTCCAGTCCAGACGCCAACACGATTGCTCACGTAGAGTCAGATGTACAAAATTCTGGGTTGCAAAGCTTTGGGGCGGTTTATGTAACTGGCGGCTCAGTTTTGTCTAAGGATATGGAGAACGCGTTTTTGCCTGCCCTTGAACTCACCGTGGGACCAGGCATCGCGATTTCCCTTTTAATCGTTGGACTACTGTTTTTGGCGCCGGTGGCTGCTTTGATTCCGATTCTGCTTGGCGGCGTTTCGATTTCAGTTGCGCTTGCCTCCATCTACGTTGCCGTTGTGAAAATTGGCCATGGAAGCTTGACTTTCCTCACCCCAACATTAACCATACTGCTGATGCTGGGTCTCGCCGTCGACTACGCGGTGTTACAGCTTAGGCGGACAAGAGAAGAGAGGCAACAAGGCAAATCCATCGAGGCTAGCGTGGGCATTTCGATTAAGTGGGCAGGGCAAGCAGTCCTAACCGCAGGCGCAACCGTAATCGTCGCTTACATCGTCATGGCAGCCGCTAACGTACCCATATTTAGCGATGTCGGAACTGCCATAGCACTGGGGGTTTCAATTTTGCTCGCGGCGTCACTCACGCTGCTCCCAGCCCTCGAGATTGCTTTAGGCGACAGGATTTTCTGGCCCGGACTTAACAGGCACGGCAAAGCAAAGTCTGACCCAAACAGGAACATACTAAGACGCGTGGCACAGGGTACGCTTAAACGAAAAGTGCCCATCGTAATCCTCATCAGTGTAGTAGCCTTAGGCGCCTTTTTCGTCACATATAATACTCCTACCAGCGAAGACTTTCTAAAGCTTATTCCGAACTCCCCCAGCAACCAAGGACTCACTGTCATAGCAAACAGCTTCGGAAGCGGAACAATAGAGCCAACATCCATCGTCGTCACAACTCCCACACAAATAACCTATGGAAACAACCAGTTTAACCAGACACTGCTGAACCAGCTTGAGCAAATCACAGCTGCCGCCGCAAACTCCAAGGGTGTCACCAGCGTTGCAGGCCCAACTAGACCCTTCGGAAACGCATTCAACTACTCGTCCATCGAGAACATGTCTGAACCACTCAGCATACAATATGAAAGCCAAATGTTTTCAACGATTGGAAAAGACAACAAAACCGCGGTAATTGACGTAGGTCTTTCCGATTCCGCCTCCAGCCAAGCGGCCATTGCCTCTTTGCGCGGAATGGAGAAGAACATCGACCAGCTGCCCCTCGTAAGCGGCGTAACGGTTTACTTTGGAGGACAAACTCAGTCAACCTATGATAGCCAAGCGTTCATGGCGAACCTGCTTCCCGAGGTCGTAATAATTCTCGCAGTTGCGGTTTACGTGATTTTGTTTTTCCAGCTCCGCTCAGCCTTTACGCCAGTTCGACTGATAATTACCATACTTTGCAGCGTAGTTTTCTCCTTAGCCATAATTTCACTCATATTCTACGTTGACCTTAACCTGCCCATCCTAGACTTTGCGCCTCTATTCGTAGTTGTAACCATGCTGGGCGTCGGAATAGACTACGACATTTTCTTTGTCACCCGCATCCGCGAAGAAGCCCTCAACGGCAAAACCGACAACGAAGCCATAACAGCCGCCATCGAAAAAGTCTGGGTAACCATCCTCTGCCTAGGACTCGTACTCGCCACAGTATTCGCGTCGCTGCTCATAACAAACATAGCCATTCTTCAAGAAATCAGCCTCGCCGTCGCCGCAGCCATCCTCATAGACGTCAGCGTCGTCATCCTCCTCTTCGTACCCTCACTCATGGGACTCGCGCAGAAACTCAACTGGTGGCCCTACAAACTCTCCCGACCTCAACAACCACAAAGCACAGCAGAACAGAAGCCGCAAAAAAAGCAAGCATCCCAAGAAGACAAAGCAGCCAAACCCAAAGAGAACTGAAAGAACCAGACAATTATAGAGACAAACGGGCAATAGCGCCGCGCTAATGGTAAAATTCCATTTTAAGAAAGGGTTCAGTAATGGCTACGGCGTCCATCCGAATAAACCCCGGGTCACTTTTTGCTTGATTGACTTCTATTTTTCTTCGAGGTCTATTTTTTGTTGTTCTAGCCAGTTTCTTGATTTCATCACTGTTTTTCCAGCAACTTTTAATTCTAATGCATCTTCGTAGGGGCAGATTTCAACGCATCGTGCGCAAAGTATGCATCTTGATTCAGTTACGTCGCCCCCTTTCTTTTCATAAACTTGCGTAGCTTGAGTTGGACAGACACGTTTGCAGACTCCGCACTTGGTGCATTTTTGTTCGTTCTTAATTAAGCGTGTTAGGGCGATTTGTTTGAAAGGGGTGAAAGTGCTGAATAAGGCGGTTAACGCGCCTAGGGGGCAGATTCTGCACCAGAATCGCCTATAGGCTAGAGCTAGAATTGTGATTGCAATTAAGATAGCTAAGTTTATGGATGTTATATAACCGCCTGTTATCCACAGCGGTCCATAGGTTATTTGCGAAACATACGAGAACTTCATTGAGCCTAAACCGCATTCGATTAACACGCAAAGGGGCCTCATGGGGCAAACCAAACAGAAAGGCTCGTTGATGTTGCCCACAATGCCAGCTTCAGTTCCTTCAGGTCCGCTGGGTCTAGTGCCTGAAATAAGCTGAGTGCCAAAAATAGCGTACGAGGCAAAAATAACACTTAGAATCAAAAAAACCGCAATTATGATATACCGTGATTGTCCAAGCGCCGTATTTGTCTTTTCGGAAAAACGAAAATGCCGCAACCGTAGGGCTTTGCGAGTTCGTGTTAACACATCCATGTAAAGGCCGAAAGGACACAGCCAACCGCAGAAAAACCTCCCTAAAACAACAGACACCACAGCCACCAAGCCAAAAACTATAGCGAGCTTCTCCAAACCAGAAGTAGAGTAGAAAACCTCATAACCTCGCGGATAATTCCAAAAAGGGAAAATGTAAGCTTGAATTTGCCAAATTGGACAAGTAACTGTTCGCCCATTAGGATAGTAACATGCTAAAATAGGAACAGATAAGCCATCTGGAAATTGGGTCCCAAAAAAATTAGTCCCAACTAACCGGTCGCGCGGCGAAGACCCTAAAGGCTGGAATATTGGTACGTTGAAGGGGCCTAATATGAGCCCCATAAACACAGCAAAGACGGCGGCTACTTGAATAAAAAGTCGCAGGGAGCTGACTTTACGGGTTTTGTTTTTGGCGAATCTAAAGATAAGATAGATTCCAACCAACACTATCAAAACGTATACAGGTAATACGATTGCACTGGGAGTCTCCCACGACATCTTTGCGCTTCCTACTTTTTATTTAATGCCGAGCCTTTGCTAATTAGCCTAAAGCACTTTCACCAACTTATTTTTCACCCGAATGCCCTTTGCTTTTTACTTTAATTATAATAGCGACAATGACCGTGACAGCCACTACCATTGCTATTACAATGGCTACTGAATGCTGCAGGTAGGAAGGCAAGTTTGAACTTGGCAGGCTATTTTCAGAAAAGCCCCAGTGCACGATGCTTACATTACCAGTTACGCCAGTTACAACCAATGTTCCGTCATTCGAAATGGTCCAGCCCTCTCCTTCAGCCATGAACACATTATTACCTGTGATAACACTCCAATCAACACCACTCCATTCCCCCCCTTGAGAGCCAAGACCAAAGTTAAAAATCTGCTCACCTTTACCTTCAACCGCATATCTTAACCGTGCGCTCTGAAGCGTAGTGTTGAATGCTATGTAAGAGAAGACTGTAACGTTGGAGTTTTGAGTTGAAATCTTAAAATTTTCAAGCGGCTGCGACCTATTAAGGCGCAAATTCGTAAAAGTCCAAGTGTCATTTTCAAATGTTGCCTTGGAATAGGTGCCGTTTACGGCAAAACTGATGGCGCCATTATACGAGGGGATACTAAATTTGTCTGCAGAATTAAACGTTATGTCCGTTTCCGCTTGCGTATTAAGGCAAGTCCAAGGAAAAATTAAGATAATGACAATTATGGCAATTCCAGCTGAGACTTTCTTGCGGTTAATTGTTACCAAGCCTCACTGCCTGCATCACCATAAGTAATTATTAAGTTTGGCTATAAGACTTTTCTATGGTTCCAGAAAGTTGCGGTTTAGCTTTCGGTTTGCAAAGGAAAAAGGGCGGGTTTGTCCGTTTTGCCTATTAATGAGAACTGCTAAATGAAAATGCAATGAAGAAGCCGTTAGTCATAGCCGCGCTGCTCATAGTAATCATGCTTGTTCTGAGCGCTTCAATACTAGTTTTCCTGAACAACAATAAGTCCTCAGCAAACTCCGCTGGGACCCACTACACTTACACCATAGTTGGCACGTATCCGCATGACCCGAATGCCTTCACTGAGGGGCTCGTGTACTCGGATGGTTTCCTGTACGAGAGCACGGGACTTGACGGCGGTTCATCTTTACGCCGTGTGAACTTGACCACAGGCAATGTGCAGCAGGAGGTTATGTTGCCGACTCAGGATTTCGGCGAAGGTATAGCCATCGTCAACAACACCATTATCCAGCTAACTTGGCAGTCGCACATAGGCTTCATCTACGACAAAAACACCTTTGCAGTGCTGGGGAATTTTACTTACCCCACGGAGGGCTGGGGTTTGACCTTTGACGGCGAACAGCTAATCATGAGCGACGGCTCAGACAACCTATACTTCTTGAATCCAACAACGTTCCAGCGGATAGGACAAATCCAAGTGCATGACGGAAATACAACTGTAGTAAACATTAACGAGCTAGAGTACATCAACGGTGACGTTTACGCCAACATTTGGCAAACAAACACAATCGCCATAATCAACCCAGAAACTGGACAAGTCAAAGCTTGGATAGACCTCACAGGACTACCAGGCGCAAACAATTCAAACCCAGGAGCCGTACTCAACGGCATAGCATACGACCAAAAAAACGACAGACTTTTCGTAACAGGCAAAGACTGGCCAAACCTCTTCCAAATAAATCTAACACCCCAAACCAACCAATCAACCTAAACGGCGTATTCAGAGCAGGCTATAGTCTTGACGGGCAACAAAACGTAACCATCACTGGCAATATTATCGTAGCTAACATAACGAGTGGTTTCCATAGCATTATAGTCTACGCCAATGACACGTTTGGGAATATTGGCGCCTCCGAAACTATCGGTTTCACCGTAGCGAAGCTGGAGCCTTTTCCAACCGCAACTATCGCCGCGGTTTCTGGCGCATCAGCAGTGGTGGTTGCTGGTTTGTTAGTTTACTTCAAGAAACGCAAGCGCTGAAAATAAGTTTGGGTTTGGGGTTTAAAATTATATATAATGGTTGTTATAGTCTCTTGGAAGCATAGTCACCGTTAATTTGGGGGAGAATAGGTTGGATGAAGTATTAGACATGCTAGATAAAACTGCAAAGCGAATACAGAAAGTTGTTGATGAAACAAAAGAAGCAACTTGGAAACAATCAGCCCTGTACGAGCAAACCATGCAGTCACCTGAAGCGTCCGAAGAGCAAAAAATCAAGGCGTTTATTAGGAAAACCCGTTATTTAGACCAGCTTGAAGCCTTAAACTCCCAGCTTAGTTTGCTATATACTCTTCAGATTTTCGCCTTTAAAGTTAAAGTGCTTGAAGTAACCGTCGGCAACATCAACGACCAACTTGCAAAAACAGGGGTTCTTCTCAAAACAGCAGAAATAGAAAACATAAAGACAAACATTGACTCCCTCAAAATTTTAATCGAAGCCCAATACGAATCAATGAAGGAAATCCACGAGAGCCAAAACAAAACGTTAGACTACATTCATTAAACAACTAAAAAGTAAACTAAAACATTACTTTTTTTGTTTTACCTTGTGCATTTTAGCATATTTCTACACTATACAGATTTAAGACTTAACTTCATGAAAACTTTCCAACACACATAAGGCATTCAAGTGGGAACTTTTTGGCTGAACATCAATCATATGAGCATACAATGCAGAAGCAAATTTGACATTTAGGACAGTGTTTGAAGCCACCACCAAGCATCTTGTCACAAGCATCACAAGGTCTGGATAAATTGAGCATAGCAAACTCATAACTCAATTACTTCTCTGTTGAACTCTCAGACAAACACCAGCAAACAACCTAAAGGTGAGGGTTAGTTAAAGTTCAAATTCTAGTGACCCCGTTAAGCAAAAACAAACAAACTTTAGAGTTAAAATTACGGCAAGTACAAAAGAACATAAAGAAAATTTTTTAACCTGCGCCATGTAAAACAAAACGACCATCAACAAGCCTATAGCAGAGAAGACGCTTTTTTACAGGTTTTCCCAGTCTATTAACTCCCTGAAACATATCATTTCCGTTCTCAATATTAGCTTTAACTGATGACGAAAGTTCACCAGTATAGAATAAATAGCCTTCATACGGTCTTGCAATGTCACTATAGTTCTTGCCCTGAGTTAGATCAGCGTAGTTAAGAGTACCATATTTGCATTCCCCAATAATCCACGCTAATACAGTTTCGGATATCGCAATAAGTCCAATCAGGTCGGGCTCTATGTGGAGCGACCCATACCGTGGAATGATTGTAGGGTTAGGAACATTACGCCTTACGTACTCGGATAACGTCATACCTTTGCCATGAAATATCATTAGAGGTATTTCGAAACGGAAATCCTTATAACGGTTGCAAAGCCACGCCAAGGCATCTCTACGTACATTTCCCTCGTCCAATTTGATATCTGCCTTCACAGTTTTTTATTCTTGTATAATCTCCAACATCCTTTTGACCTGCACTTTTTTATGAACTTAGCAGAGCTCTTCCTTGTAGACCCAAGACATGGCGTTGGGTCAGGGATTCCGCCTTCTTTAGCGTCGGTCAGATGCTCAACAAATTCCAATTTTTTTCGTTGATTATAGAAAAGGTCCTCTATCTTCTCGAACGCTCTAATGTTTACTTTGAGCAAATGGTCCCTACTTCCACGCTTCCCGCCGGCCCAATCGATATAGTGAATTGGAACAGAAAGGCGACTCTGCAAGAGTTCACAAATATCGATAGGCAGTTTTTCATTTGGTCCTAGAATACTAAACTGAACTCTCCACGCGTTATCCTGACCCCATGCCTTATCGAAATCGGCTATAGTATCTGCTATACCTCTTATGAATTCTGCGATGGCGTCTTTTGAAAATTGAAATACAGCTCTTGGTACAGGATAGTGTAAATGAATCTCGCCTTCTTCTAAACCGTATTTCGCTTTCAGCGTCTCAAAAATCATTGGAGTAATTTGGCAAACGACAATATGGTTCATAATGCCGAATTTGTAGGGTTCTGCAGGTTGCGTTACTGGACTATTGGAAATGTATTTTGCCGAATCTGCGAGGTGTTGTAACACGAATTTTAGACTATCCGTTTCCCTGTTGTGGAGAAGGTTTTGTTCCTCCAAAAACATTTTAGCCATTTTCTTGCTTTTGATTCCCCAAAGCCCTTTCCTCTTAACAATCGGTTTTGGCGTATTCATAACATTTCGAGGGTGCCACAAGCTGAGTGTTCTTAATATGAAACCAAGACTTCTCCCGTCAATACCAGCAGACCTTACTTGTGCTAGACTTTGCAGCTCTGGTAAATCAACATCATGATTTTTAGAAAGAAGATGGCTCACTATAGCAACCTTGACCGGAGAAAATTCTTTGTAAGGCAGACGAAGGATTACATCATAGTTCTTTCCATCTTGAGATTGATAAATCGAGCCTCTACCAAAAAGACAGCCAAGAAGATAAGCTTCTTGTTCAACAGTACCAGCCAAGTCTTGCACCATTTAAGTGTTGGCGGCAGGCCCTTAAAACTATTTGCGAAATACCAATATGTACTCTCTGTTAATAGCTCCGCCGCCAAATTCGTTTGGCGCATTGGCGTTTTGCTTTCGCCTTGGGTCAATAGTACGTTCAATTGATTCGACAAATGTGAATCCAATTTGCATACCTATCTTGCGTAATAAGGCGTGTGTTGGAACCAAGACATTTTTTATGCAGGATGCCCCTATAACCAAGCAACAGGTTCCGCCATCTTGGAGAGCTTCGTAGTATTTTTCTAAACAAGATTTCATGTTTTCGAAATAAGCGGAGATAACCCTAGCTCGCTTCTCATCTTTTTCTACTATGTCATTGAGAGGTGCATCTAATTCAGGTATTCCAAAGCAGTGCACTTCAGGATACGTTCTTTTTGTTATCAAATCTGTGCCTACATATTTTCTGGCAAGATTAGGCAAGTTCTCTGATGTTGCGAAACCTAGCCAGTAGAAAGACAATTTATGGATTCTTGGATAATCAACTGAATTTGCATAAGGCGGGGACGTCACGATTAGGTTGATGCCGGTAATGTCTGAAGGAGGGTTTCTAGCGTCACCCAAAAATAGTTGGGGTTGCCAAGATTTATCGGCACATCCTAAACTGTCGCAAAGGCGTTCGAAAGCATGCATCCTTGTACGCATAGATTTCAACTTAGATTCAAACACTTTCAATGTGTCTGGTTTGTCCAACCGCTTTCTTTCTGGTGGAGGGAGTTTAGGCTCAATATCTCTTGGGTCGCAGTTGGATACGGTCTTAATGATTGCTGAAAAGGCAACTAAACAAAAATTTCGCACTTCCAAGTCAGAGATTTCGTCAATTCTCGTCTTAATTGTTGCTAGTTCCTCAAGCACGGTAGCTTGAAACAATTCGTCACGCCGGTAAAAGTCTGGAATTTGTATATTTAGCAGAGAATTTTCTTCTGAGAACAGGGTCGGCAAAATAACCTTGGATCGTTTTTCTGTAATCTTACGGAAGTCCGAATGCAATTTCGTAAGTAAAGAGTCTTTTCCACCACTGAATTCTCGGTCAAGTCGTTCATGCTCAATGGGTGTTGTCTTCACAGTTGCTATTAAAAGTGCAAGAGGGTCGATGTCGAGCCCGAAACCATGCCTCTTGCAGAGACGTGCTTCGACTAACGCCGTTCCGCAACCCATCATTGGGTCTAAGACCTTGTCACCTTTTTCACTGTATCGCTTAATCATCCACTCTGCTAGTTGAGGGATAAATTTTGCTGGGTAACTGTGGAAATTGTGAGTGAGTGTAGTAGTATTCTTACCAGTAAAGTTCAGGTCAATATTTTGAGTTGTTGTTAATTTTTCTTCTAACAAGGATTACGTCACGCGTTAAGTGACTTAATAATCTTCAACCAGATACATTTAAATCATTATCTAGATTCCGAACACTTTATTTCCAAAGCTCAGGTAGAGGAAATCCAGAAAAAGGCTAACGACTTCAACAAAAATTCCCAAAGTGCGTGAAAAACAAGTAGTGATTAAATTATAAATTAAAGAAAAGGGCAGCCTGGTGGTTTTCACCACTCATCAGGTTGTACTGCCTGCAATGCATCGTTGTCCTGAAGGCTTATTCTACGAGTTTTTCCCAGCTTGTAACGAAGTCAAGAACTTCTTGACCTTGTTTGCCGCCATAGCTCTTTAAGCGTTCTCGAACGTCAACCTGCGCTACTGCAGCTTTCTGGAAATCCTGCATCTGTTTAGCTTTGTCGGTTAAGTAAAGAATTCCGTCTACGCCTGCTCTTGCCATACGGACTGATAATGTTAAGAGTTCACTTGTGGTTGGCGTTTCTCTCGGGTCATCACCTGGACCGATAACGTATAATGCAATGTTGAGAGGTACGTCTTTGAAGAGTTTTTTGAAGTTACGGGTGAGCATTTCCCAATACCAAGGTGTAGCGTAGTTTTTACTGAACATGACGACGAGGAATTCGTCGGTTAACGGTGCCAAATCATCAAAATCGACGCCGAAGCGTTCATAGTTTGTGACTGGGTCTGGGAGAACGCCGATGACAAACTTTTTCTTTGCTCGGTCGCGTACTCGTTCGCTTACTTGCGCCATGTAGTCGGTGATTTCTTTTCTGCGCCATTCATACCAGCTTAAGCCACTTTTTGCGTGGAGTTCTTTGCAGCGCGGGCAAATGCAGTGACCGTGTTCTGCGAAGTGGATACTGTTTAGCCATATTCCCGGGCTCTTTCTAGCAACGTCTTCAATGTAGTCTAGTTGTTCTGCACGATGCTCTGGTTGGGTTGCACAGAGAATGTCCCACCGAACATTAAAGTTATCGTTTGTTCTCCATGCAGGACCTAGGTCTGATTGTGAAATCCAATCTGGATGATTACGGGCAGTAACGTTGTCTCCGAAAATCGCAATGTTGCTGTGCATGTCAGGTTGCGGTGGCAATCGTCTGCCTACTTCTGGTTTAACTCGGAAAAGGTCAAAGTCAAAGCCTGGAACTTTCTTTGCTTCAAACATGTATGTGCCGAATTTCAATTTGCTTCTACCTTTTTAGAAATCCAAAACGCTGGGCGCTGTAATAAAGTTTTGCATAACAAGCACAAAATTGGTTTCAAAAAATAAATACCTGTTTGGCGATTGCTCCGATGGCGCCAATACATGCTTACGCATAGTTATTAAGCATTAAACTATGGATTAGTCGTTTATTTAGAGAGTATTAAGCTAATTAGTTTAATCCTAATTACTACTTACTACGTACATGCTAAGGCTATGATGTACGTAGTAACCCCAGAATGTACGTAGTAATAGAAATTTTATTTACCTAAAGAAACTTGGTGATTTAACAACAAAAAAAGAAAATGGAAGATAGTTCTATTGCTTCTTTAACTGTCCGTTTGTCATAGTGATTCTACAAGAAGAACCACATAGCCATCATGAACCTTGGATACTATGACTTCGATGCCCAGAACATCATGTCTTTCCTTGCGTTGCGGGAAGGTTTAAATAGAGATTATCAAGTTTGCATTTTATTGTAGAGTATTTGGAGTGTTTTTTGATGAATGTAAAGCAAATTGTAAGAGCGGAACCTGTTTTTGTGGAAGTAGCTAAAACCGGTGAAGTCGAGAAAGGCAAAATGAAAAGTGTAGAAGTAAATGGAATTGACATTTTAATAGCAAATGTAGATGGGCGTTTCTACGCTTTAGATGATAGATGTGGACACATGAATGCTTTGCTTTCGATGGGAACGTTGCAAGGAAAGATTGTGACCTGTCCGTTTCATTACGCTCAATTTGACGTTACCACCGGACAGAAAACTAAAGATCCCGTGCAGGAGTCATTTAAGGGCATGGATAAACTGCCTGAAGATATGCAGAAATTCTTGGTTTACGTGGAAAAGTTGGTGGATCCCGTTAAAACTTTTGACCTGCAAACGCATGAAGTAAAAGTGGAAGGAGACAAAATATTCATCAGAATTTAGAGAACGGTTTGTGAACATCAGCCAAAAAAAGGAAGCAGCTCTCTAACTCGCCTATTATGTTAAAATGCTTTAAGCCTTGCTTTCATACTGTGTCTTAAGCTCCTTTTAGTTATTTCATACTAAAAAGTATGATTAACCATAGTTTTCTTGTTATTAACCGCTGTTTTCAATGCAAGCCTAACGTCTACCATGACATAAACAGTGAAAAAGGAAAACAGGGAGTCCACTAAATTCTAGCGATTGCCTACGCAATCTTTTTAGGGCAAAGTCCCTTTTAATCGCAAGTCTGCAATTATACAGAATTAAAATTGGATTCAGGTGCTGCCAATGAGCCAGTGGCATTCGCGAGAAACAGAAGAACTAATTCGTTTATCAGGCGTGAATCCTGAAAAAGGCTTATCAGACCAAGAGGCAGCACAGCGCCTAAGCAAGTACGGAAAAAACACTCTTGTAGAGCAAAGGGAAATCCGCTTCTTAGGCATTTTAAAAGAAGAAATAACTGAACCCATGATTCTGCTGCTAATCGCTGTAGGAGTACTCTACAGTTTCTTAGGCAGTTTAAGCGACGCCTTAACAATAATCGTAATAATAATAGTCCTTGTCTTAGCCGAAGTTTGGAATGAATATAGAGCCAAACGTTCAATCGCTTCGCTAAAGCAACTGGCGCCACCAACTGCACTAGTGCTTAGAGATGGGCAACCAAAAGAAGTTCAAACTGCATTTCTTGTTCCAGGCGATATCTTACTTTTTAAAACGGGTCAAAGAGTCCCAGCAGACGCTAGATTACTTGAAGCCTTCGGATTAGAAGCTGATGAGTCTTCGTTAACCGGCGAATCATTCCCAGTCTCTAAAGATGCCACTGCAGTGTTGGCGAGCGAAACCAGAATCACAGATCAAACAAACATGCTTTTCACCGGAACCATAATTACCAGAGGAAGAGCCAAAGCTCTAGTAACTGCAACTGGAATAAACACGGAACTCGGAAGAGTTGCAGGCATAACTAAAGCGGCAAAGGAGCCAAAAACAACCCTTCAACTGGCTATGAAGCAGCTTTCTAAAACGCTAGTGTGGATTGCGCTTTTCTTTAGCATTCTTATTCCAGTTTTAAGTTACATCAGAGGTTTACAGCCTAATCCGGGAGAAGCAGTACTTTACGGGTTGTCGTTGGCTTTTGTTGTTATCCCTGAGGAACTGCCCATCATTATCACCATGGTTTTGGGCGTTGGCGGTTACGCATTATCCAAGAAAGGCGCTATAGTGAAACGTTTACGAGCAGCAGAAGCTCTTGGAAACGTAACAGTCATAGCTACAGATAAAACTGGCACCATTACAGAAAACAAAATGCGACTAGAACACCTCTATTTTGACGGCGCGATTCATCGTGCTCAAGATTTCAAAGAAAATGAGAAAGCAGCATTAAAAACCGCGCTTTTAGCCAGCGACGCCATCAGAAACATGGCAGGAACCACTGCCTTAAGCAATCCTATGGCTCAGGCAATCCTGGAATGCATTAAGCAAGAGGGAATTGACCAAAACATAACGAAAGACTGGGTTCTAAAAGACGAGTTAAGCTTTGATGTTAAACGAAAACTCGCTTCGTACGTCTACCAATACGGTAATTCCCTAGTGGTCTTATCCAGTGGCGCACCAGAGAAACTCTTGGCTAACTCTACAAAAATCCTAGTTAAAGGTGAAGAAACACCGCTCAATGACACCACAAGAAACGAAGTAAACAGAGTCATGGCGCAAATGGCCCAGTCGGGTGAACGCCTATTAGCTTTTGGTTACCACAGGTTACAGGCTGATTCAGCGTTTAATGAGCAAAATCTTGAAAGAGACATCATTTTCGTCGGCATCTTAGGCTTCATTGATCCACCAAGAAAAGAAGTCAAAGGAGCCATACGCACATGCCAACAAGCAGGCATAAAGGTAATGATGATTACTGGTGACCACCCAGAAACCGCTAGAGCCATCGCTTCTCAAGTTGGAATAAACAGCGCCAACGTTTTAACCGGCAGTGAAATCTCAAAAATGACTGACAATGACTTAAAGAAAGCATTAAAGAACACATTTGTCTTTGCACGAGTAACCCCTGAAGATAAACTGCGGCTAGTACGGCTCTTAAAGGAGAACGGCGAAATCGTAGCCGTCACAGGTGACGGAATAAACGACGCTCCAGCCCTCAAAGAAGCACACATTGGCGTTGCAATGGGCATCCGTGGAACCGACGTTGCCAAAGAAACGGCAGACATGATTTTAACCGATGATAATTTTGCCACTATCGAAACTGCTGTTAAAGAAGGACGGAAGCTTTATAGCAACTTAAGGAAGGGAATTCGTTACTACTTAGCCTGCAAAGTAGCCTTAGTTTCCATTTTCCTTGTCCCAATCATATTGGGCATTCCTCTTCCTTTTGCCCCAATACAAATCATAGTGCTTGAGTTATTCATGGACTTAGCTGCATCTGCCACTTTCGTCGCTGAACCCGAAGAAGCAGGCATAATGAACAAGCCACCGAATAATCCAAACGAGAAATTCATAAACCAGCCCATGCTAAGAAGCCTCTTTTTGGGTGCATTAAGCCTCTTCTTAGCAGTCACTGCTACGTTCCTCTTTGCATGGTACACAACACAAAACATACCTTACGCTCGGACAGTAGCGTTTGCAACATGGATGTTTGGACACATTTTCCTTGCACTCAACTTCAGGTCTGAGCGAGAACCATTGGTAAAGGAAGGTTTGCTGTCAAACAAAGTCATGCTTCTTTGGGCACTGCTTGTGTTTGTAACTTTGCTTATAGGCACTTCATTGCCGTTTACACAGACCGCTCTGCAAATTACGGGTTTAAGACTTCAAGATTGGGCTCTGGTCATCGCCGTATCGTTTGTAGCTACATTCTGGATGGAACTTAAGAAAATTCTTCAAAGGGGCACGTAACTTTTAAAACTCTAACCACTTATACAGTGCCACATAGAGACAGAGAGGGAGGACCAGTGCCGATAAAGTATTTTGAAGCCCCAGAAATCAAAAAGCAAGTAGACCAGTTAGCCCAAGAATGCGAGTTCTACCATGTTGTGCCACAATTCGTTTTCTGCGTCAGAAGCAAAGGCTCCAAAGCTAGGCGCACAATCGCGCGAATTCACGGTTTAGGCAAGATTTGGCAAGGAGTTTTGAACCTGCCGCCTTCCTACATTATTGAGGTTATTTCAGAGATTTTTGATAAAATGTCCGATGAGGATAAAGAGAGAACTTTGATTCATGAACTAATGCATATTCCAGGCGGTTTCTCCGGAGGTTTCCGCCCGCATAAGGGTTATGTTGAGAGAAAAAATGTTGAGATGGTTTACAAGAAACTGCAGAGTGATAGGGCTTTGAAAAAGCAAAAAACGCTTTTTTTCCAGTAATTTGAATGGATTATTGGTGAATGTTTTTAAGGCGCGGAAAAGAGGTAATAGAAAGTTACAGCCTTAAGCGAAAAATAAAAAGCCATGTATCGCAAATATCTTGGCAATGTGTCAATCTGTGAAGATGCCTTGCCAAGAAGTTTGAGGTCTAGCTAATGAAACATGTTATGAAAAGTTTAAAACATAATGGCATATTCGTTCCGTATTACGATTACAAAGGCTTCAGCATCAAAATTAACGGTCAACCAATAAAGCTGACGCCTAAAAGTGAACAGATGGCGGTTGCGTGGATAAGAAAAACCTTGTCAACCGTTTCTCCGCCAGATAGCGTTTTTAAGAGGAATTTCATGCGGGAATTTCTTTGGCAGTTGAAAAAGGAGAACTCTTCGGCAGGTTTCTTGGATGCCTTTTCTTCAAAATACCTAACTATCATCGATAATCCTTCAGCAAACTTAAACAATGGTAACCAGCCTTTGGATAGCGAAATCGACTTTTCAGAAGTTACCAGTTATATTGAACAGGAAAAACAAAAGAAGTTAAGCATAAGCAAAGAAGAGAAGAAACAGCAAGCTGAACAGCGCAAAGCTAAACGGTTAGAATTCAAAGAAAAATACGGTTATGCCGAAGTTGACGGAGAAAAACTGGAAATCGCCAACTGGGCTGCAGAGCCATCCTGCCTTTTCGCTGGACGCGGTGACCACCCGCAGCGTGGAAAATGGAAGGATGGCCCGAACGAAGAAGACGTAATCCTTAACCTTCCGCCTGATGCGCCTGTTCCGCCGGGACATTGGAAAGGCGTAGTTTGGGAACCCGACAGGATGTACGTGGCTAAGTGGGAAGACAAGTTAACGGGCAAAATCAAGTACGTCTGGTTCTCAGACGCAGCATTTCTGAAACAGAATCGAGAGAAAGAAAAATTCCAGAAAGCCGAAACCTTAGGCAAACAAATCAAAACAATTGAACAGCATATACTCAAAAATCTTAACGATGAAAATGATGCAAGGCGCAAGGTTGCAACTGTGTCGTGGCTTATTTTGGTGCCTAACATGAGGGTTGGCGACGAAAAAGACCCAGATGAAGCTGACACCGTGGGCGCCATAACGCTCAGGGCAGAACACATCAAAATAGAAGGCGACACCATACACTTTGACTTTTTAGGCAAAGACAGCGTCAGATGGATAAAAAACGTTAAAGCACCACCAGAAGTCATCCGAAACATCCAACACTACATGGAAACAAGCAAAGAATACCTCTTCGAAGGCGTCGACTCCAAGAAAGTTTCCCGCTTCCTCTCTAAGAAAATGCCAAAGTTAACCGCTAAGGTTTTCCGCACGTGGAGATGCACAAAAACACTCAAAGAAGAACTCGATAAAAGCGGAGTAGCAAAGGACGACCCAGATTACCGCAAGACTTACGCTGCCAAAATGGCTAATTATAAAGTGGCAGAAGTGGCAAATCACAAAAGGAAGATTCCGCCAACCTTTGACCAGCGCTTAGCTAAAAAAGAAGCCAACCTCAAAGCGCTTGAGGCGCAACTGCAGCAAAAAAAGGCAGAGGGCAAAAAAACCGAATCACTCCAGACCAGAATCGAAAAAGCCAAACTGGACATTGAATTGACAAAGCTAACAAAAGAATACAACTTGGGCACATCGCTGAAATCGTACATTGACCCGACAGCTTACGTGAAATGGGCAAAAAAAGTCAAGTTCGACATAGAAAAATTCTACCCCAAAACCTTGCGCAACAAGTTCAGTTGGGCACTGCAGAGCAGCAAAGCACAAGCAGCCGAGTGCATAACCGCATGAGCATCAACGAAACCAAAGACGGCGTAATCATCACAATTTTCGTAAAACCAAACGCTCCAAAATTCCGCATAGAACTTGATGACGACGAAATCGTGGTCCACAGCACAGAAGAACCAGAAAAAGGCAAAGTCAACAAACAAATAATAAAAGAATTCTCAAAGCTCCTGCGTGCAAAAGTGGAGCTTGCCAGCGGCGCCGCCTCTCGCCAAAAGCAACTGTTCGTGCGGGGCATCACCAAAACCCAAACCGAGCAGCTTTTGCACACAAATGAGTATTGATATATCAGAAACCGAAATATCCCTTTTAAACAAAACAAGCGCTTAAGAGGAATGGAAAGGATTGTAATTTAAGGGAGAGGGGCAAACCCCCTTCACCTTACCCCTAAGTTACTGCCAACAATTTTTGAAGATCAATAAATTTGGAAAAATTAGAACCCGAGTTAGGTTTGAAGTTTGAATCTTAGCATTGCGGCAATTCCGCCGAAAGCGTTCTTTAGCATTTGCCCCTCTTCCGTTTCACCAGAAATAATCTCTACGTCTGTATTAGCAAGTTCTGCCAGCTCTGCCAAATCATCAACAACATCCTTCTTATCCACCACTGCTAAAGAGGGGGCTGTGCATCTTGGGCAGGGTTTCCCAACTAAGCTCTGCTCAAAACTGGCTACCTCTTGGCTTTTGAGGGTACGTTGTTCCTCGTAGCCGCAAGCGCTGCACTTAACCGTGACACGAACCAAATCAAGGCTCTCAGACATGATGAGCAAGCGAACTGCTCCTGCCCGCAGCAGCCTTCGAACTTCGGCTTCACCATAAGTTATCATTCCAGTGTCATGGCCGACTTCGTAGAGGAATTTCTGCATGATTTCTTTTTCTTCGATGTAGCGGACTTTGCGCATTATTTCAGGCGCTTTATCCACAACCTCTTTAACGCCTTGCTCTTCCACGTAAGCCGTGTCGATAGTGTCGATTATTTTGTTCTTTAGCATGTAATTGAGGTAATCGCCTTTTTCAAAATCGTATTTCGTTGGTCCAGGTCCACCGATAATTATGCCCTTTAGGGTGTCGATTGGCAAGAAAGCCTCGTTCGCATGCGCACCAACACGAGTAAAATACTCGTTAAGCTGCATGTCCCTTAAACGTTCATACCGCCTAGCTGATTGCCCACCAGCACGAGTCTTGCCTGAAACACCTGAATGCATTTGCCTAACAATCTCAAGTCGTTTCCCCTGCAAAGTCGCAATCGTAGCATCTGAAGCATCCACAAGCAAAATGCCGTAGGTTTCTTTTTCTCGCAACATCTCCTGCAGGTGCTCGGTGTGGAAGCGTGAATCACAACGATAAAGGAAAACCCTGATGGGTTCAGGCGGAATGATGACGTATGATTCCATGCGTTCGGTACCTGGTCCGCCACCTTCCTGCGGAAGGGCACCACAAAAAATCACTATGCCCTTTTCGCCTGGATCCTTGAAAAGTTTGAGCTTCTGCTGAGCTTTAACGATAGCATCTAGAACGTTTTTACGTGTAACGTTTGATTTAATGTTGCTGGCGGTTCCATATTCGTCCCGCAGAAGGTTTAAGGCATCGCTAATTTGTTTGCCTGGCGGAACGTAGAGGGTGATGAGTTCGGTGTGGCTGCCTTCTTTGCTGGCTAGCGAGTTGAGTGTTTTTCTTAGCCTGAATAGTTCAAGGGACGTTTTTTTTGCTGTGCTCAAATAACTTCACTAATGCTATCTTTAATTGAATAAGTAACGTTATAACGAATCAAATAAAATTTCCGATTTAAAAAACGAAAGTTAAGTGGCGCCTATGGCGTCTTTGAGGAAAGCCTTGAACGGACCGAGCTTCCCACCATAATTACCAGACGATATCTTGACGACACCAGGTACGCCGATTGCCGCTGTCACGCCTTGCTTGATGCCGTTCTTGACCGCGTCCAAGGACAAGCCGTTCATGACTATTTCATAGACGCTTTGAACGTTTTCTGGAACAACGGAATCTGGCACAAGCGTGCGCAAGGTTGGGCAGTAAGGATGATTCGTTGAAGCCTTCATCTTGTATTTGAGTGAGCCCGCTTTGCTTCCTGCACGGCAAACTCCGCCTGGAAAAGGCATAATTACGTCA
>Ga0208321_1000505_pt1 | contig 22904 bp, 27 predicted proteins | sample June2015DPH_4_15_FD_184692 | JGI IMG/M metagenome (GOLD analysis project Ga0208321, IMG submission 184692) | Peatland microbial communities from SPRUCE experiment site at the Marcell Experimental Forest, Minnesota, USA - June2015DPH_4_150... | ecosystem: Environmental > Terrestrial > Soil >... | reverse complement strand
CGCAACTGACAGACAAGACATCAAAGCCATCTTGCAGACCACTCATATTAGCCTCAAGTCGCTTCGCAGGGAAGCGCGTGCTCAAGGCACCCTAGAATTACTGAATGAGCTAACACGCGACCGAATGCATCTGGCAAAGAAGAGAACCGGAAAGAGTTCACGCTGATGGAAATGAGGCTAGAACATTATGGAGACATAATCTCACGGCGATGCGAGATTGAAAAAGAGCTTTAACGAGCGCTTTCTCTGGATCGGCAACTCGACTCTAATTCTCGTGCGCGTACACTCCTAACGTGCCAAGCCCGTGAGCTTCGGATTCTGGAACAATCGCGAACCTATCGAAGGTTCCCTGCAGTGTCCCAACTGCCTGTCCAAGGAATGTCACCGACCAAATGTCGCTAGCAACGCTGCTGGACTCTTCTCCGTTTCCTGCGTGGAGAACAATGATCTGGTGGTAATCCACAATGTTGACCTTATTCGTGATCAACGGAATGCTGCATCCCTGAACAGTTGCCACGTATCAGGAGATCCCGGAGCTTGACGAGCCCAGTCACGTATGCAGGATCCAGGTCGGATTTGACGATCATTGTTCTCCAAGTCGCGATTCATCTGCAGCCACCCCAAATGAAATGCCTACCCCGTCAAAGACAGTCTTCAAATGTCACCGAGAGCTGCTCGTAACTGCTTCAAGCCCCCCCACAGAGACGGAGCGTTGGCACATCGTCAGCTACCAAGGATTGAAATCGTTGGCTTGCAACTTTGAGGTGTCGGATGTTGTCAACATGCCTCTTCATCTTGCAACGGAAATATCGCCAGTTCTTCCGGTTGCGACGGCTGATGTGGCCGCATCTTGGGCATTCTGGCTCGCGTCTTCCAGCTGAAGAGGCGTTTATCGAAGCGGATCGTTGGCTGCTGAATCGTGTCGGCGACTTTGCGTCGTTGCCAAGCGTACCGTTGGGCTTCCTCGACGAGTTGGCTGGCTGCGCCGTTGGCCTTGTTCTTCGCGTAGAGGAGATGGTGGAGTCGAGTGTAGGTGTTGGGTTTCTCGTGTTTGATCGCGTCAAATGTGGTCGCTGCAAGAGTCTTGAAGACACTGTAGGTGTCCTGGAGTTTGCGGTGCTTGCTGTCCGTGAGTGGCAGAAGGTTGAGTGGCAGTATCTTCTCCGTCGCTACCTACCCAAACAAGGAAATATTACGCCAACTGCCTCTTCAATTGGAGAGCAAGGCGTAAGTGTTCCGCAATTCCTCCCACGAATGAATTCGTGGGCTTCCTTGCGGTGTTCTCTATGAACAGAATGGCTGCAGTATGCTTGGTTGTGATGCTCTGGGCAAGCATTCAGTCGTCAGTCTACACTTGTTGCTCGGTTGCCCTTTACGAAGATCAGGCTCCCGTCAAAACAGGAACGCATTGGACGCTGTCGTCGAGATGGCGGTGGAATGCATCGGGTGTTGGTGATCATGCTGGCTCAAGAGTGGAGACTGAGAATTCGAACGACACACTGACTATCCAGGAAGTATCGGGCGGCGGGTTCAGCTTGCAATTGAAGCGCGTTGGAAATGGGTCACTCGACGCTGACGGGAGTTTCATCATCTCGGGGCGCACGCACGACTTCTGGACTATCGATAGGGAGTACACCCTCAGAGTCAACGCCACCACCTTCAGAGATCTCGAGGGCAGACCTGTCCAATGGATCAGCAACATGAAGGAGCTGGAATCGTCGCGGTCGGTACCGCAGATGTGGATGGACAAGGACTATCACTATGTTGAGGTTCGGTATCGAGTATCTGGCTCGGGTCGCTTCAGGGTTGGAGAAGTCGCGTTTGACACATGGATCGTCTCCTACAGAAATCTCACAACTGGATATTGGAGCGCGGAAGGGAATCATTCAACTGGATTCAAAGAGGAAACCCTTGAGTATGACCAGACACGCGGGCTACTTCTACAGGATACATACCATGGCGCCTACGGAATGAAGACACGTGAGGGCGGATGGAACGAAACAGAGACCTACGCCGCCACCACGATAGCCTCAAACTTGACACCCCTTAGCAGCACTGCGAACACCTACGTTGCAGTTGAAGCCAGTTTGACTGGGGCCTCAGTGGTAGCCGCGATAATTGCGCCTCTCGTGATCCTTCGCAGGCGCAAGATCCGTGGTCACCATGTACACTGCGTCGTTTCAGGTGACCCTTCAACGGCACCACACAAGATCGTGAAAGCAATCAACACCGCAACAACCGCACAATACTAAAGGCGATCGATACGACGGCCCCGTACTATGGAGATCAGCGCATTTCGGGACGAGTCACAGACACGCCCGCGCCTCTTCCATCATCTTCAAAGAATGGGCGTCAAGATTCGCTTGCGAACCTCACCAATAGGTTAACAATCGGCTTGACCCTGTCAAGCGTCCGGGCTGCGTAGTCTCTCGTGAATGCTTCACTTGCCGGTACACCTTCAGCCTCATACCCGTACAGTGCTGGGCCTCGTATTCTCGCCAGCTCGGCGGAGAGCGCCTTGATCTCTTCCAACTGTCTCCTTACGTCGTCGGGCAGCCGGTCTGCAGCAGCTTCAAGCGCTTCACTGACATCGTGCTCGCGCGGGTATTCTATAGCCAGCCGTCTTAGGGCTGCCTTGGCCGAGAGTTCCAACGCCTCCTGCGACCGCCTGACACAGATGGCGTAATTCGCGGCTGCCAGAGCTCCCTCTGCCTCCTTGACAACCCAGCTCGCACGTTCAGCGTAGTCCTTCGCCATTTTCGTGCTCCTCAAATCTCAACGACCTCCGTGGGCTTCGCGTCCGGCTTCAGAACCCAATAGTAGCCTTTCTTGGCGGCGACCTTCCTTGCCCCGAGCTGCCTCAGCTTCTTCCTGATATCCTCAAGCACTCCCGCTAGGAAACCGTCTCTATCGTACACTATTACTCCATGATCCGCGACATCCAGGAGGATCGGGGGATGAGATCGAGCCTCCTCAGGCGTCAGATAAACGTCGGATATGAACGCGCTTCTACCTCCAGACCTCACTCTACGGTACGCTTCTCCTCTCTTCACGGATTCATGAATTCGATTGGTTTCTCGAACTCGCGACCCAAGATCTCTTGGCAGATCCTCTGCCACTACCAATACGTCAATGTCGCTGTCGAGCGAGGCCTCGCCTCGTGTCGTAGATCCGAAGAAGCATATTGAGACAAGGCGGTCGCCGAAGAATGCTTTCACCGCCTCAGCGTAGTCTTCTCCAAGCTCACGATATTCGACCTGAAGCAACTCTCGGCTTCCCCGGTTAGGTGATTAGCTCCCACCCATAAATGGGTGTGGGCTTCTCCGCTCGCAGGCTACTATTTCTCTTGCCTGTTCATTCCGAGCATAGGCCAAATCATCTGTGGCCCGTCGAGTCGTGGCCTTTGGCATGAAACGCGACCCGATATTGATGCTGCTGTTGTAGTCAGCGTTGTAGATGAGTTCACAGTTCCAGCAGTGGAAGATACTCTGCGTCAAGCGTTCCGTGTGGCGTGAGCCGCAGCGGTGACATGTTCGACTGGACCAGCGTTCATCTGGCGCTTCTGTTGGAACGCCTAGCTTCCCGCATTCTTCCTGGAGGTACCGTATCATGCGTCCGTAGGTCCAATGTGCAAGCATCCTGCGTTGACGTGGATTGCCGTTGCCTTTTGGATTCGTGTACTTGATGTCCTTCGGATAGCCAACCGCGACGAAACAGTTTTGGGATGTTGTGGCAACTTGTTTCGCTGCTAGTCGGTCGTAGTATTCGCTGACATGCAGTCTCTTATGCCGTAGTCGTTTCAGCGGCCCCCACTTCCGCGCGGACTGGAGTGTCGCTATGCGTTTTTCAAGCTCGTTGAGGCGATGCCGTTTAGGCCCGTCCGTCTGGATTGAAAAGTCAGTTGACCTTAGAGGCTGATTCGGTTTCAGCATCACGGATGCGATTGACCGCTTCACTCCAAGGTCGATTCCACGCACCGCATAGACAGACTGCGTTTTCACTGTACATTCAACCTTCACGTGAACATGCCATTTCCCATGCCGCTTCACAAGTTGGAAACTTTTCACAGCACCTCGCGTTAGGATGTCCAGGTGATACTTTGCAGGATTCAGCGGGATTGTGAGTTTGACGCCTCTTCGAAGCGTGGAGACACGTGCCACGTATGGACAGAGTTTGAGATGTTTCGACTTTTCAATGGAGCCTATCCGCGTGTCAAACCAAATAGATACTTTACCGTTCATGCCGTTCGTGAACGGTTCCTGCGGTTCTCTCTGTAGAAGCTTGCGAAGCCACCACTTGTCGCCGACTCTGCGAGCGAACGCAACTTCCCTACGCCAAGTCTTGTGCGTTTCATGGTAGCTCCGCCACATCCATGAGGCTGCGTCGAAGCAACATTGAGCCATAGCACCACTGAGTTCTGCTTGCTGCTTAACATGTTCATGGAACAATCGCCTGTCCACGTAGGAGCCCTTCAATGCGTGTTCCTTGAACAACCTTGACCATAACCAGACCCCGCATGTGGTTCGCGCCGTCAACGAATCAAGAATTGAAAGTTTATGCGTCGTGATGCCGTAGTGGACTGGAATCTTCACAGTCTTGACGACAAGCATCACGTTCCCTTCTACCTATCTCGATCTACTGATCGGTTATAAACCGTGGAGGGTTGTGCTCGCGGAATTGGTCAGCCTGAAGGCTGACACGCGATTCATCCCACCCCTAAAGGGCTGTGGGGTTTCTTGCTCAATTCCTTGCTAATGGTCAACAGAGGCTCACGCTTAAAGGGCTATACTTGACTCTCTCTACCATAGACCTCGTCCGTACTGGTCTGCTCGAACCGAACACCAAACCTTCGGCATGCCTCAAGAAGGACTTGCGTTCCGAGAACGTTCGTCTCAACGAAGACCTGTGGCGTCTGGATGCTACGTCGACGTGGGACTCGGCCGCGAAATTCACTACCGCATCGACTTTCCCGACAAGCGAGTCCGCAAGCTTGCGGTTTCTGACATCCCCTTTAACGAACCTGTGTCGCTTGTTGCCACGAAGATCCTTGATGTTCCTCAGGTTCCCGGCATATGTGAGCTTGTCGAGGTTGATCACCTTGCAGTCGGTTTCGTTGATCCTTCGCACGCGCAGAAAGTTGTGTGCCTCAGTCTTGCGATCTCCATCGCGCGGCTGACTCTTTCTGGAGTCGGTTGAATCAGTTCTATGCCCAACCTCAGGATGGAGACAACGCCATCCCTTGCATGCTTATCTGTGAGCTGTGGGTTCCCCCAGATCGAGTTGCCAACTTCGTATATGATGTGGATTGGAGCGACTAGTTCTGCGTCTCCTCTGACGTGCGGTTCCTTGACCTTCACAGTGCTATCTGACAGTCCCTCTATGTTGAACCACTTGGCTGCAGTTTGCGATCATCTCCCAGAAAGGTACCGATCTTGAGTGTGTCACATGAAAACCGCAAGGAAGCCCACGAATTGATTCGTGGGAGGAATTGCGGGAGCCTTATGCGGGCGTATTGAACAATACAATCCCTCAGTCGCAGGATGCTCGCCGACATGAAGCAGACACTATTCGTGCGCTTGGAGACCGACAAGGTACAATTCGACGCGCTTCTTGAGACTATCCGCCGTTTCAATGAGGCTTGTAACTTCATCGCATTTACAGCGTACAAGTTGCACACCGCAAACAAGATGAGGCTTCAGAGAAAGGTCTACCGACAAGCGAGGGAAAAGTTTGGCCTCTCCGCGCAGATGGCGATTCGTGCAATAGCAAAAGTCTGCGAAGCCTACAAGCAAGACAGGTCCAAGAAGCCCACATTCAAACCACACGGCGCAATGGTGTACGATCAAGGAACCCTGCATCATACTTTCACTTGTAGGATGTGGGTTGGAAGAGACATCGTGATGTCTTCCGCCCCTACCTTGTGTTGGGGTGTAGCCTCCACTGGCAGCAGGCCAGCTTCATTGTGCACCAAGCCCGCGAGGGTCTGATGCAGAACTGTGGGTTCGCTTCCTCCGTTTAGCCGCATGCTTAGAATTCCATCTTCTTCATTTGCATGGACACCACGAAGGAACAGGAACGATGGGTAGTCGGTTACCTTAACGGAGAACGCGTACGCAGCCGCCTTATGCACGTCTAGGCCGAGCGGTTTCGATAGTTTCCTGCCAACCTTGGACGTGTACGCTTCAGACCGTACACCATACCTGACGCCATTCATCGGAAGCTTGTACGCCATTATCTGCTGCATTGTGTACTGGTTCATGCCCTGCGTCTTACGGTTTGCGCGGCTGCGGACTCTTGAATGCAGCGTCTTAAGCTTCCCCGCCACGACTTCGGCGCCGTAATGTTTCGCTACATTCCGGACTTTATTCACGAGGAGGTGGATGCGTCTGCGTTTCTCAGCTTTCCGGGCGTCGAGGATCGTGCTGCAGTTGAGCTTTCCGAAAGCTACAGGCTTCAGATTCTCTTTCTCGATGACTGCGAAGTCTACATGCCCTGAGTTGATGTCTAGAGCCATAACGCGTTTAGGTTCATTCACAGTTGCTGGCTCTTCGATGGGGATGGTGATTCGCACATCGTAGCCGCTGCAGTCGTCTCGTCTCTTGAGGGCTACAGTGTAGTAGGGTGCCTCTGTTAGTCGTGGCCTGTACTTTTCCGGAGTGAACAATGGAAGTGAGACCCATTGCTTTTCAGCAACGGTTACTCTGAGCTTTCCGCTTTCTTCAATTCTGAGGCAGAGGTTGCCCTTCTGGCTTGCTTCGCCTCGGCAGACAAGCAGCCTGTTCCTGCGTCTGTGATATTCCTCACGAGTTATCTTTCCTGTTTCTCTGAGTCTTCGCAGTTCAAGCCCACCGAAGGTAACGTGTGATGGCAGAGCCTTGATGGTGTCGTAGGCGGCGCTCACATAGCGGGCAGGTATGCCTACTTCTTCACGTAGCTGCCTGATAATGCTCAGCCTATCCATGCCTTTCCGGTTCATCGAGTACGCACGTCGACGGCAGTTACCGAATCTAAACATGAGCTGCTCAACTTCAGGATGCAACCCGCGAACGTACGCGGGAATCGTCAGCTTCAACCCGTCCGCCTATCCTTCATGATCCATCTCACGCTTAAAGACGCGAGAGCAAACTGAAACTATGTCCTGCTATCAGTATGATGCGGGCATGCAACGCATCCTCTCTTGGAAACATCTTGAGCGAGCATCCATCTTGACACTGAAGGGGCGGATACTAGTGCCTATTCGCATTGGAGAATACCAGAAGGCACGCATGACTCGAGTACGTGGACAAGCCGACCTCATCCTCCGCAACCGCAGATTCTACTTAGCAGTTGTAGTTGATGCACCCGAAGCAAACGAATACGATCCTGTGAGTGCCCTTGGCGTGGATCTCGGCATCGTCAACCTCGCGTTAGACTCGGACGGCACTGCCTACAAGGGACAAGAGATAGACAAGGCCATGCACCGCAATGAGCGAATCAAAGCCAAACTTCAAGCATGTGGATCGAAAAGCGCGAAACGGCACCTGAAACGAATCAGCGGATGCGAAGCACGCCACAGGAGAAACGTGAACCACATCATCAGCAAGAGGCTGGTGGCGAAGGCGAAAGACACTGGCCGCGCAATCGCGTTAGAGAACCTGAAAGGAATACGCGGCCAGACAACGGTTCGTAAAGCGCAGCGTCGCCGCCACAATTCCTGGAGCTTCAACCAGCTCCGACAATTCATTGAATACAAGGCGAAACTCGCAGGCGTACCCGTCATATATGTGAACCCGCGAGGGAGATCGCATACATGCCCAAGATGCGGAGCCCAGGACAAGAAGAGTCGCCCAAGAAGAGACCAATTCAGATGTGTCGGATGCGGATTTGCTGGTCCAGCCGACTACATAGCGGCGTTGAACATCGCCGCAAGGGGCCAAGTCAGCAGCCCCATCGTTCCGAGGAATCTTTTGGAGCCTCAAGCTCTCCTCAGGGACAAGCCAACGACTTCAATCGTTGGTAGCTGACAGCACACGCTTAGGGGTGCTCGTTGGTGGGTTCGAACTTGAGAGGTTGCCGACGGCGTCCAAGCCTCTGGTTGAGGGTGCTGTGATTCGACCATGAGCGTCTTGTCACCGTTCTGTTCCGGATAGAAGGTCAATTGGCTCTTGTAGACTGGGTCAGCTCCGTTTTCCAGGTTCACTTTCTCTGTCGCTTGCGTCACAGTGAGCCGTTCGACAGCCAGGGCTTTGATCAGCTCTAGTGTCACCCCGTCGCTGAATTCCAGAGTCACCAAAGAGTTCCATCCGATTACGGCTGTTGCTCCCTGTCGTTGGAAAGCGTCGGCAAGGTTTGGTCCTTTTCCCGACTGCGTGCCCCCAATGGTGACTTCCTCCTCTGTCCCATATGAGGTGCCTGCACCGAAGCATCCCATGCCAATGATGATCGCGTTTTGGAAGCGGCCTTGAAGGTATGCGTCTACGAATTTGGAACCGAACGCGAACACACTGGGATGTCCTTCATAGTCCTTTGCAAATCTGAGTTCATCCCGAAACTGTTCTGGTTCGTACTTTGACTCATCGTAAGGTTCACTGGTGAAGTAGAAGACGCCTTGTCTGCTCGTGCCACTGTGGACTCTGAATACCACCAACACGTATCCTGCCGGGAAGGATTTCATGAACTCCACAGTGACTTGCGACGCGTTGTACACGTCAACGGACAATCCCGCTGAATTTAGGTAGCTGATGGCCGTGTTCTCGAATTCTGGGTTGGGATGCTGGATGGAAAGTGCATCAACGATCGCTGCTCGGTTCTCTCCCACGTGCGGAACGTTGGTCGCTCGAATTGGGTATAGAAAGTAGATCGATATCGAACCGATCGCGATGAGCATTACAAGAACGACGGCCAAGAAGGTCTTTGACAACAAGACGCGCCTGAAGGAACTCAGGCCGAGTGATTCCTTCTCCGACTCAGGCAAGTGAGAATTTCCCCCTTCTTCGTGCGCGCCACGCTACCTTCTCACGTCAAGCTCAAAAACTCTATCTACGGGTTCCCTTACCAGTTCTGTTGGGGAAGACTTGTTCTGCGATAATTGTGGCAGGGAATTGCCGCCTGACGGGAGGTTCTGCGACTGTTGCGGAAGAAAGGTCATCGAGGAACACCCCCCGACATCTTCATCTATTCCAACCCCGACTGCTCCAGACGTCTTTCTGATCCCGCCACCTAGAGCTGAAGCCATTCCTGCACCGCAGGAGACACCAGGGGCAGGTCATCAGTTAGTTGGCGAGGCAGTTGGGTCAAAACTGCGCGACTCAGCGCCTTCTCCCCCAACTGCGAAGCGAGGCCGAACCATCTTCCCTTGGCACCCTCGATTCTCGCGGAGGTCGCTGGTAATATCCGCGGTCGGACTTGCAGTTACGATAATTGTGGTCTCACTTGTGGCAACCTCGATTCTATCTCCAGGAATACTTATTCTCCCCCAAGGCACAGCCTCATCCACGACCGCGGTGACTACAACATCGGGCGGAGTGCTCTCGGTTCAGATAAACATCGCAAATAGTCCGACTACCCTTGGAGCCATCCAAACGATCATCGTCACCGTGCTAGATCAAGGTGGGAAACCAGTGCCGGAGGCGACGGTTCACCTTGAAGTCACGTCGCCATCAGGCTACACCACCGTCTTGGAGGCATCGACCGACGCCAGTGGCCTGCACACTTTCGTCTTGCAGATCCAGGCTCTCCCGAGCAGCGTCGGCACATTCCAAGTGAAGGCGTCTGCGACAAAGGCTGGATACCAAACAGGACAAGCAGAGGCTACATTCCAAGTTACAGAAACGGTGCCCTGACGCTTGTTGCATGCCAAATAACGGGCTTCAGGCATTCCTCGATCAGTACGTGAATGGAAAAATCGCTCTCAACGACTCGAGAACCAAAGCACAAGCGTACTGATTATATGCGCGATCTCGGTGCGTTGGTGAACCGATCGCATGTGCTCGGATTTAGGGACGTATGGATGAGCAAACGAACGCTTGCATCTGTCCTCCTCGTTCTGATTTTGTCTTCTGTCCTTGTGTCCGTTTCAGTTGCAAGAGACTCGCTGGCTGTGTCGAGGCTTGTGAATCCGGTTACGATAGATGGAAAATGGACCACACCAGACGAATGGTCAGACGCACAGCGCGTTTCAATGTATGTGGCCGAAGGACCTGAAAGCACCGGGTTCATCAGAATCAAGAACGATGATCAATACCTCTACCTGCTCGTTGATTTCATCTCGGACACGACTCCAGCAATCGGGCAGCCTAGAGCACAGCCGTCGCATTGGTCTTATGACGGAGTTAGCATCGCAGTCGACAAGCATGCCAATGAGCAGAAGCCGACAGACGCAGCCGATCTGGTGATAGTACTCATGTGGTGGAGCGGATATAATGCGCCTGAACCCGTCACCCCTTCAGACGCTTGGATAGAGGGCGTCATGTCCTACGATGCCACCAATGATCCTGATTCGCAGACATCTCATGCATTGTACGAACTCGCGGTACCCATGCAGATGTTCTTGAATCCCTCCGCCATCAGGGTGAGCGTGTGGGACATTTCGAGAGGTGTGAACATGCATTGGCCAGCATACGAGGGCTCGTGGAGCACCAAACAATTCGGCGACCTCATCTTCTCACAGAAACAACAGACGACCACACACGAAGAACCTGCCAGGGTCACGGCGATCGAACCCATCACGCTGCTTGCGATTGCTGTCGTCGCGGTGGTGGTTGCCCTAGTCCTGTTGTACTTCAGAAGCCGTCGGATCTCGACTGTACATGGGAAGAGTGAGGCCGAAGGCAACTGACGTCTTCCTCTGGCCTCGTGGGGACGGGCTTCTTGGGAAGACATGCCTTACAAACCACAATCCAAGCGACGTTCCCTTCGAGGTTTTCTAGTCGATCGTGTCGGGTTCTTTCGTCTTAAACGTGTTACTTTGCCAGAGATTACCTGAGCCCTCGTCGTGCAGATCGAAGCTGGATGTTCCGTTCCCGTTGCCGGTTACAGTGTTCCCCTTGACACTGTTGTCAGAGGATTGCCCAACAACTAGTATGCCATCGCCTTTGTTGTTGATAACGTTGTTCTGTTCGATCTGATTTTCTGTGCACGAGGAGGCAAGCATGATCCCGGCCCCACCGTTATTAGAGACAAAGTTTCCCTCGACCGAGTTGTTCCGAGCCACCCACAGGCCTACTCCGTACTGAGGGTTTCCCTCCACGGCATTGTTCACAATGCGGTTGTCACTGCCAAATCCAGTCATTCCGTCAATGTTTATGCCTCCATAGGATCCATTGGCCACGTGATTCTTTTCGACCAGATTGTTTGAGGACCGAACAAATATCCCAACGAGCTGAGTGCGGTCGACCGTGTTGCCCGAGATCGTGTTGTCATTGGATCCCTCTAATAGTATTCCGAACTTGCTCCCGGTGATTGTGTCATTAAGGATCAAAATGGCGTTGGAGTTGTAGAGTGAGATCCCGCCGCCAGAGAAGAATGAGTCTCGAATTGTCCCGTTCGCGACGCTACGCAAAACCACACTATTGTAGACTCCTGTGACATTGACGCTGACATTGAATATGATGAAATACATGGTAGTCCGCGCAATCGATATTGCGTCCTCGTCTGAAACACTGAGCTTCCAGTCTGATATGACAAAAGGATCAGATGAGCTGCCCGAACCTCGCCTCACGCACTCGCACCCACTCGGAGCTCCTGGAGTAGTGAAATCAGTGGCGTCTTGTATCGTGATTCGCTCGTGTGGAGCCAGGTTACTGGTCCTCAATGTCGTGGACTCGGATGTTCCACTCGGACGAGGGTGAAGGTTGTATATTGTGACCGGAACCAATATAATCGCAGCCACAAGAACAACGACAACGCACAATTTGGCGAGCTTCATGAGCGACGGGAGCTCGAATGCGGTTACTTTAAGCTAGTGATTGGACCAGAAGAGTTGTCTTGACCGCCCAACTTGGCGTGCTATGGCATAGCTCTTTCAATTGCATTGGGCGTTTCCACAACCTCTATACTTCATTGATGACTGACTTGAAATCAGGAGAGAGTCTTGAGGATCAGCCTGCCAAGGCAGCTTCGACACATCTCCCTGTTGGCAGCCGGCGCCTCCATCTTTCTGGGACTCACTATTTTGGGAGACCTCCTCGGAGTGCTGCGCTATGTCGAAGTTCCGTCGGCCCATGAGTCAACCGCTCAGTGGATAGCTTGGGCTGTCTGTTTGCTGATCTCAATATACCCGAGCATCTCAGCGCTTGCTCGGAGTAAAACGAGACCAGAACCGATCGTGGCGCTGACGATCTTGATCTTCCCATCATTATCGCTGCTGGTCATGTTAGTCTCACCTCGTGACGGTGCAACTCTTCTCGTGGGTTCTGGTTTTCTGGTTGCATATACAGTCACTTCGAGATCGCGAACGTTGTTTGGCATTGATCCTGGTTCGGCCCGAAGACTGGTTTGCGCAGTGGTCTTCGCGCTTCTTGCGTTGACGGCTGCCGGCGGGGTCATCTGTGTGCTGCTCTGGCAAGCGGGCATCTTCTCCGTTTTGACTTCCAGCATCAGTCAGATACTGATGGACATACTCCTTGGGATATTGGCTGCTGATTTGAAAACATTCTACCTTGCGCAACCGATACTCACAGCGATATTTCTAACAACCGCACTTGCCGCGATAGTCGCGTTGTTCAGGGAACCTGCTCGCAGGCTTGCAGGACTATTCGTCAAGTTGCGGACTAGAGAATCGCAGGCTGGGAATGATGTGCAATCGCCTCAACATGAAAACGACACTCACTCCTCGCTTGCATATCTCGTCCTTGTGGGAGCCCTGGGGTTGGCGATTGCAGCTACAGCGTACCCAACTCTCCAACTCCACTGGATAGGCGCCGACTATCCCTGGTATGTCAGGAACTTAGATTCCATCGGTAGCTTGCTAAACATAATTCCATTCCTTCGTGGAGACCGGGGTCTTTTCCTTCTGCTCCTTTTCTCAACAAGGACAGTGACAGGCCTCAGCGCCGAAGATGTGGTCAGGTTTGCGCCAATGATGCTATCGGTCTTGCTTGCCTTGAGCAGCTTCTTGCTTGTGAGAGAAGGCACTGGTCGATTGTGGGTTTCGTCCTTTGCAGCGGTCTTGTCTGTGGTCTCAATTCAGACGACACTAGGAATGTATGGGGGGATAATCGCGAACTGGTTTGCCCTTTCGATTGCAAACTTTACGTTTGCCATGGTCATGAGGTCGGTCAGACTTCGGTCACCGCTGGTGGCGGTTGGATCGATCGCGCTTTCGTTCGTGCTTCTTGTGGCGTATGCTTACCTGTGGGTTGTCGCTGTCGCTGAACTTCTGCTCGCCTTGGTTGGGTCGGTCGCTGCCTTTCGAGGAGGTGACGGCAGTGAGTGGAAGCATGATGTGGGACTTCTCTCCGGCGTGATTTTCGTTGTCGTATTGATCCCGCTCTTCCTCTCTGTCACCGCCGCGTCTCTTTTGGGCCTCCGTACGGATCCGAGCGTTTGGTTAACTTTGGGATGGAGATACGCACAGGCAGCCTGGGGCGAGAGTGCCGCATCGGTGCTGTCCACGCTTGAGTTCAGTTTGGCAGAAAGTCACATGGGGTTGCCGTTCGTAACCCTATTGTCTATCCTGGGATTGCTTGATCACTCGCCTCAGACCCGCTGTTTCACGAGGATCATCGCGGCGATGGTTGTGGTGCCCTTTGCAATAGAGCTGGTGTCGAACGCGCCTTCCTACTTCCCCCTGAGAGGCCTCTACTTGATTCCGCTGTGCATGCTGGCGGCACTTGGCGCAGAAAGTGTCATCCGCAGAGTGAACGGGCCAGTGTCGTCTTGGAAGATCCCGATCGGCTTGGCCTTCGCTGGAACCTTCGCTGCATACCTGCTATTTTCCCAGCTCGGCTACACTTTGAGGATGTTCGGACTACCGGTCCTGCCTCTGCCATAGAGATCACGGTTCGCTTGTTGGGACCACAACAGGATCAGGGGTTCAAATTAGGGTGCTCTGTTCTTGTCGCAGGGATCACTTCTCTGCCCCTACATTCCACGACCCAGACAGGTGATGAGTGCGGCGATGAGACAAACCAGAGCCGTAATTCTATCGCGCGTACACACTTAGATTAGTCTAGTGAAAGCCTTATACTATTGACCTTGTATGCGACGGCGGGAGTGAAGTTGAGCACGAATAGAAGACGCAAGCCGAGCGAGACGAAGCCTCAGAAAGGTAGGGGAAAGCGCTCCCTATTGTTCCTGATTCCGCTCGTTGTGGGGATTGCGATCTTGGGCTACGTTGTGACTCAGCCTCCTAAACCTGCCTCGGTGGGTGTAGGAGATGCTGCCCCCAACTTCGAGCTGGAGGTAGTTGGGTCGAACGGGCTGACCGGAGAGACGGTTAAGCTTTCTTCTTTTCGTGGTAGCGTCGTATTCTTGGAGTTTATGGAGTCTTGGTGTTCAGGTTGTCGTTGGGTTGCACCGGCCGTCGAAACCATTCGCGAGGACTACGAGGCGAAAGGCGTTATCTTCATCTCTGTCGCGGGAACACTCCGCGGGGCGACCGCAGAATCCACGGCATCTTTCATCAGGGATTATGGAACGCGCTGGACGTATGTTTTGGACTCGGACAATAGTGTCTTCTCTAGGTACAACGTCGAGGCCACGCCCACGTTCTTCATAATAGACAAGAACGGCGTGATCGTTAACACATACAAGGGGCCCACGACATCGCAAGTCTTAACATCCGCTCTAGACGCTGCGCTCGCGGCTTGACGCGATTTTACTCCGGCGGAATCTGTGGCGATGAGGGTTCTTGATGCCGCGCTGGTGTAACCCCCTCCTAGACGCCGTAACGACGCAATAGAACCTGAAGGGACTCTCGCAGGCTCGGGGGGTGGGAGGGGGGTCCCGACGATAGTGTATGCACTAAGCGACTATCCTATTGCGCACATGGTTACGGCAGGGACGCTATTGCCCGGCCGGTGTCTCAGCTGTCTCGATCTGTCCGTCAAAGACTTCGAGTGAGGATCCATCTCCGAGGATGATTGTTATCTTCGCCAGAACAGCTCGTGGCCCCGCGCTGAACGGTTGGCTGAATGCGTAGTTCGTTGTAACATTGCCGCCTGCCGGAATTGTTGTATGAATCACTTGTGCGTCCTGTAGGTCAACATCCTCTGTTGTGTTATCGGGATGGATCAGTTTGTAGATCCTAAATTGGAGCGATTCCACATTGGCATCGCATCCTGCACTGTTCTCAATGGTTATCTTCATCGTGAGGATTCCGCCTTCGGGGCCAACGATCCACTTGATCGAAGAGATATCGATGTGCAGTTGCTCTTTCTGGATCCGGCAAGTTGGATAGAGGAAGGGGGCGAGCACAACTAGTATGGCTAGCACGATGAGCACTATCTTGATTCTGGTGCTTTGAGAGCGCATGGCATATGCCTGCTATATGTGGCGTAGATGAGTCTTATGATTCATCGTTTTGTGTGCTTGATGACTCGAGAGGGTTCGACGCTGCGTGTCTCTGTAGTAAGATCGCCAAAGTACCCGCCGATAATCCCCATTGCTGGATACATCAGAATCCTCAGCGACTGAAGGGGCACAACGGCTACAGCTACTCCAAGCGTGTATGAATATGCGTAGAAGCCCAGTACCGCAAGGAACTGCGAAGTGGCCGCGATGGCTCCGCAGAGCAGCCCTGTTTTCACTCGGTCGGTGACAGCGGCAGTGACAAGAAGCACGGCCACGGCAGGTGTGATGGCTGACAGGAAATCGGGGACTCCCGACCATCTCGGCATTGCTTCCATGAGCTGCAGACCAGCGAAGGCTCCTCCAAGGAGTATCCCAACGATGACCGCCTTCCATTCGGCGTTCGCATCATGTTTCTTTCGTCTCCTTCTTTTCGTCGCTTTCTCCGGAGTTGTCAAGTCCGATAGCCGATGAAGCTCACCTCTTGGTGAACTTAAGCTCTTCTCGAAAGTGCCTGGTCCTGGTTGGCAGTGTTCAAGAACATCCGCCGTGACGTACCGACTCCCGTGAGAGTGGACAAAAAAAAGATGAATTTAGCGAACAAAAATGGCGGGGAGTTTAGAAATATGGCGAGGCAGAGAAGCCCGCCTCGCCATTATCTGCTCTCCTCTCTCAAGCATAGAGGTTCGTCAAGACTACTATTCTGAGCTCGTCTATGGTCAAGTTAGTGATATCGCTTCCGTCGCTGTTGAGTATGGGCGCTTGCTGCTGGACGGTGAGTAAGATCCAGAACGTCATGTTGGGGACGGACATCATTAGAAACTTCATGGAGTCGAATGTGATCTGTGCTCCCGGATCTGTCGGTAGGGTCGCGCTGCAGTGAACGGCTTCCTGATCTCTAGTCTCGTCAGGTCCGACCTTGTAGTATTCCGTTAAGGCGGGACTGACTTTGATGACGCATATTCGGAACCAGCCAGTCGCATCGCCGTCGTTGACCGCTGTGGCTGAGAAGTGGAGTCTAGTGCCGGGGAGTGAGAATTCCGGGTCGGTCACGCTGATGAATGTGCCGTGTGCCATTGGGGCAGCGGCCGCGAACCGGACCGCTAACGCTAATTGTAGAATCGCGAGGCAAGCTATCAGAATAGACTTCTTATTTCGCACATTAGATCCCTTTTTACCAAGCACGTGGCTGGTCCAGGGCATAAGGTCCCGTTGACAGATGTGGAGCAAGCATGAGATCTTGATCTTTCTCGGGTGAACATGTGCCCCACAAGAAGTAAGCCTCTGCGTATCTTGCTGAGACGATAGGTGAGCATCCTATCGTTGCTAGATTCAACATGATCTAGTGATTGGCAGAAACGTGTCACTGCTCGACGACATAACAAAAACTACTCGGAACATAAAAGCGTCGCAAGAAAAAAAGGGAAAAAAGGGAATTGTGGCCGTTGAGCCTCAGCCTAGGAAGTGGCTGTAGCCCAGGGCCATCCGCCAGCGAGGAAAGCGAGTTGCCATGCCGCTGCTTCGTCGCAGCTAACGAACTCTAGCATCGGGTTAGGCCAGCTAAAGTAGGTGTCTACGTACGTTCCTGTCGAGAGGCCGTAGGCCGGGAAGAGGCTAATGGCAAGGACATTGCTGTCCATGGACCATCCAAGGATGCATATGTCCTGTAGCTCGGAAGCCCATATTGTCATCTTACCAACCTTGTACCCGGCAGTCACGATGAGCATGTGGTCAGCGATGAATTGGCTTACGACTGGTCCTACGAAGTAGACATCGAGGGCACCGACACCAGGCTTAATCCAGTTGACCTTGCAGATGAAGTTGCTTGTGACGTCGATTAGGGTGGTCTTGATGATCTCGTCAGGGAATTGTCTCAAGCTGGGTGTCTTTGAAGTCATGGGTGGTATCTTTGCCTTCTCCTTCTCAACTACTTCACAGAGAAGATAGTCTGGCTTCGTTGGTACGCCGTTGAGGGTTGCTAGGATCTTGTGCTGGGAGAGCAGGTCCATGCCTGGGCCGTAATTTAAGGGGTTCCACGCGGGTGCGAAAGTGTGCGCCACACACTGGAAATTGGTCACCTTCTGGTAATAAGTGAGAGGCCCTGTCGATGCTACACCATTGGAGGGGTACACAATTGGTTCACTGGACAGCTGTGCACCTACGGAAACGCTACCTACAGGAAGTGAGCACATGGAGTCTGTGTACCACCCAGCGGCGGTCGTGAGCGTGGTGGGAACAGGAGGCGCTAGGCCTAGTACCATCATTCCCATGTTCAGCTTCGCGTTGTCCTCAGGTATCGTCACAACATTAGCGAGATACCCCGTTGTCGGCGTGGCTGCGAAAGCAGACGGGAGAGCAGCGGTCGGAATGACAAGTATTGCAATTACTAGAGCAGCTATTACTGGCAACATATCAAACTTTTTCATTTTCATTTTTTCTCCTATTTTTTTTCTAGGTTCGCTTCGTCTGCGAACCCAGTATGGCGCGCGTGTACCCCCTGATGGTACTTAACGTGTTCGGCATACAACACTCTTGTACATGGCGTCTCGAGGCGCGGCGGGGAGTCGTCGTCCAATTTCAGGTGGACAAACGAGCGTAGCGGTCACCGCCTCTGAAATCAGCCTCCCCAAGTGTTGTCCGGCGCGTTGAAGGAAAAGCTGATAAATCAGGTCCCATGCCAACAGCGCGATGTGACGGAGACCGACGTATGAGGTCATCAATTCTCATTCTCATCGCGTTGTTGGCGTTCCTGTTCACGCCTGTCCCACAGGCCATGTCTGCAACTCCTGCGCGACTCGCTGTCGTTTCGGGCACTTTGAGTCCGGGTGAGACCAAGGCCTTTTCCTTCTCGGTCCCTAGGGACCTTGAGGACTTCCTCCTCCACGTGACCGTGACGACGACGGCGCCGGACACTGACAGGCTCGATATCACGATCGAACAAGCAGTTTGGACGAACCTTCAGGGTGACTGGTGGGACACTTGGGGAGGATACGGTCTTGATCCCTTGGCCGCGGGTGACCATACGCTCAACGCGACAGCGAGCGGCGATGCCGTGAACCCGGTCGCCTTCACGGTTGAGTTCTATGATATCCCGACAACACCGTTCACCGTTCAAGGAACCTTCCCCGCGGAACCATACAACAAGATTGCTTACATCCACATCAGTCTGCCCGAAGCGGGCAACTACTCGATCTCAGCAGACGCAGCCGCAGGCAACTTTGCGCTTACCCCTCAACCCCCAGCCCCTAATCAGCCGATAGACATCACTGGTGCGACGAAACGCACGCTGCAAATCGGCGAGGCTGGCGTCTACGAGTTCCAGGTACAGGCAGATGTTCTAGGAAAGAACGAGGCGACAGCTTGGTCATTCACGATTGGGTCGCCGACATCGAACCCGTCGTTGCATGTGGAGATCGGTGACGGATGTACGAACACAGCGCCTGGGTCGTCTTGCGTGTTCCGTGCTAACGCGACGGCGAGCGACGGTAGCCATCCTAGTATCCTGTATAATTGGACCGCCAGCGGCGGGTGCTTCGTCAACGCGGCGGGTGGATGTGTTCCCTCGATCCTGAGCCAGAATGTGAACTGGAAGGCTCCTGGCGGCTCAAATGCAACATACAGGGTCACGGTCAACGCGACGGCGAACGGTTACGAAAACGGGGTGGCCACCTGGCCGATAGTGGTTCCCGAGTTCTCATCAACAGGCCTGGCTCTTGTGATCACAGTGGCGTCCGCGGCTGCCCTGATCCTGGTAGGAAGACGACGTAAACGGTAGCCGCCTATGGCACGTAGGCGCATCTGTAACAGCGAGAAGGGGAATGCGAGTCTCTTGATTCTCTCCTCGACTGAAGTCGGGAGATTCATGCTTCCATTATGGTCCTCTGTTGGGTGGGCATTCCGTTGTTGCGGTTCCACCCGCATCCATCCCAGTGTAGAAGCATAAGCCAAACCATCGGCCTGACAGCGTACCCGCCACAGCGAGCCGTCATATTCACGATGCCTCTGCTTACTCGAACCTTCCCCGCCTATTTTCGGTTGAGAACCTTATTCGAGGCTTCAGACATCTCAACCACATCTGAGCCTACTGTCCCTTTTGGGATTGTCTCATTCGGCCCAGCAAATCCGGTGTTTGCCAACCATTTAAGCTGCAAGGGCTCGCTTACCCCACGACCAGAAGTCGGGAGCTTGCGCTCGCCCAGTTATGGTCAGTGCTTGGTCTACTGATAGAAATGAGGCGAGCGCAAACCCCCGAACCTTATTTCTGAAGAAGAGAGAAGCAAAGAATCGGCCGACTGCCTTCCCACATTAAAGTCGTCTCTCCGCCAAAATACATGAAGGACCGCAGTACAGTTCGCCGCAGACCGGAAGCGATCTATGCCCGCAACGACGGATACAGGCAGAAGGAGAACTCCGCGCTTGTACTCTCGCGGAATCTGCGCATCCCTTTCAAGGCAGGCGACCTCTGGATTGGCAAACAGGGTAGGCTCGAACTGCACTTCGACGGACTACGCGGAAAATGGTACGGCCATATTCCAGTTAAGATCAAGTGGCCCCGTAAAGGTAAACCACATCATTCGACGCTGAAACGTGCGTCCATCGACCTTGGAATATGCAACCTAATGAATGCAGGCGTGAACGGCGCATAAAACATCGTATATGAACTCAAAGTAGCCGCAGTTTGCGGTAGCAGGCCAATGGCATGGCCTTTGCTTCTGAAGTGGAACTCTCAGGAATGGGAAGTGTCCGCAGCATGACGAAGCAAGAATCCCACGAATTCACTCGCGGGAGTGTCAATTCTCAGGAAGCATTCACTTCGATGTGGATGTAGCCGTCGGCGCAGACAACATCGGGAATCACAACGTTCACGACGTAGCTCTGAAGGTTCTGGTCATTCTGAATCATCAGGGTCATGTTCTGAGATGGCGAGTAGGCGTGTCTCGATCTGTATGTCCCGTTGTCGAAGTTGTAGCCCTCCTCGAATGGGATGCCGCGGTCCCAGTCGTAGAGGATTATCCAAGCCCCCTTAACGGGCTCCCCGCTAGGGGTCCATATCTGCAAGATCAATGGATACGTCGAGTTTGGGTCGGCCTTTCGACATTGATAACTTGGAGTTGCACTTGTGCCAGTTGTAGAAGTGGTGGTCGTGGTTTGCCCACGATAGAGGATTGGAGAAATAGTGAGGGCAAGCACAACAGCCACTACCGCAACTACCGACGCGATGACAACTGTTCTTCTTCGCATTCGCCTTCCCCGGAACGGCGCGCCTCTATCATGAGCGTGTATATGGGGCTTACTGGTTCTGTTAGCTTGTCGGCGCATGGCTGACATGGTTAACTGCCTCGCATCGACTTTGCGGATTGCTGCACCCGCGCAGGTTCCGTTACCATCGCTTCACTTGTGAGGCCGACTGCCCCGAACCTCAGGGCTCTCGCCAAGATGTTCTTGGCTGCGTTCACATCACGGTCTACCGTGTATCCGCAACTGGGACATCGTAGCATTCGTTTCTCTTCGGGCTTCATGCGTTTCCCACATATCGAACACTTACTACTTGTCCCATGCGGATGCACGTGGATGACTGGCAAACCTTTCCACTTGGCTTTGTATTCGATTTGGCGTTGCAGCTCTGCATACGACCATGAGTTCATGCGTCCGCGATACCGGCATCCCTGCCAGTTCCCACGACGATAGAGCTTACGAATGTCAGTGAGCTTCTCCATCGCAATGCCATACTGTTTCGCCTTCGCTTCCTCCACAATTGACTTGGAAGCATGATGGAGAACCTGCTTGACCTTGTCCCGTTGCTTCTGTCCGTATTTGCTGCTGATCTCACGGCGAATGCGAACATCGTTGCGCCTGAAATGTGACCGCAAATCACGGTACAGGGCTTTCACTCGTGTGGCTTCCGAGAGGTCATGCTGCTGAACGGTTCCATCAGTTGCGGCAACTGTGACGTTGTCAAGGTTTCGATCAATGCCGATGAAGCCGCATGGCTCAAGCTGTTGAACCTCATTCGCATACGCTAAGGATAGCCTATCTTCCGTGAGTGTGACAGACCGAGGCGTGAAACCGTTGATTGTAGCTTGGACATGCTGATTCAGGGAGATCCGAACATGTTCCCGCGCACGAATGGGAAGGACCAATTCGCCGTCTCGAACCTTGAACCCGTAGCATGTGGTCAAACGTAGACGCCGCGCATACGGCTCCTTCACGTATGGGTTCTTCCGCTTCGCTTTCCGATAGTTGCGCAAGATACCTGTGGCTGCGCTGATTGCGCAGAGCTTATGGTAACTCGCGACATCGTAGCGGCTGAGTTGCTTGTAGGCCTTTAACGACAACGACTTCAGACTGGTCACATTCTCGGCGAGTCCGACACGGATGCAATCGTTCAGCATCTGACGGAACTGCTTAAGCAACCATGAAGTCTCAGGCGTAGGTGCATAGTGTTGCCAGACGGACTTGAAGACTTGCACGACCAATCACTACGACTTGCATGGGGTTAAGCTTGAGACATGAGTGAAAGAAAATGCGGGAAGAGGAACGAGAGCCGACAAGTTAACAGATCCGGGTTCAACAACTGCTTTATGAGGCTCTCTCATGCTATCGGTTGAGATGGAGGCCTTCTGAAAGCCAAGCGTCTGTTGGGTGTATTCGCCAGAGCTCTCGCGTTTGTGTGAGGGGTTGTCCCGGTCGTCTTGACTCAGACTGATTCGCAGAAGAAGAAGGTCGACAGTCACCTCAGAGGCAACACTCTCAGAGTGTACTTGTACTTGTTGAAGGTGCCGGGTGGATCTGCGGGCATAAGGGAGGTTCAGCGAGCACTACACTTCTCGAGCCCGACGCTCGCTCAGTACCACCTTGAGAAGCTGAAGGAACTTGGACTCGCGAAGAAGGAGAGCACCGAGTACGTAGCAATCGGCGAGGCCAACGTAGGCGTGATGAAGCCTTTCCTCAGATTTGGAACAGTGTTCGTCCCAAGGTTCGTCCTCTACGCGGTTCTGTTCACAATCCTTTTCTTCTTCTTTCTCAGCCAACTTGGCGAAGTCAGCTTCTACAGTGTTTACGGCTTGGTAGTCACGCTAATTGCGGCTGCGATACTGTGGTATGAGTCGGCGAGGGCGATGCGCGAAAGGCCTACTGGATAAATGATCACGGAGAATTGAGACAATGTCGGAAAGTTACGGCGGTTTAGTCACGTTCGTTCTCACAGGGTTCTTGCTAGCCTCGATCGTGATATTCAGCGTTGTCGCCGTTCCCGAGATGGTTCCGTTCTTCTCCCCCGCACTGAAAACCGGAGACGTCACCATTTATGTGACGAGCAGCAGTGCTCAGGGATTCGTGGATTCCCGAATATTCGTCGTTCTGACTGACATCGAACTTCGTCGAGCTGGTGTCTCGGAGGGGACCTGGGTTGAAGG
>Ga0208321_1000503_pt1 | contig 23071 bp, 14 predicted proteins | sample June2015DPH_4_15_FD_184692 | JGI IMG/M metagenome (GOLD analysis project Ga0208321, IMG submission 184692) | Peatland microbial communities from SPRUCE experiment site at the Marcell Experimental Forest, Minnesota, USA - June2015DPH_4_150... | ecosystem: Environmental > Terrestrial > Soil >... | reverse complement strand
GTTCCAGAGCTTGGTCCCGGTGGTGGCGTTGAGGGCGTAGACGTTGTGGTCAAAACTCCCCACGTAGACGACGTCGTTGACGACGGCAGGAGAGGAGAACACCTTGTCTGCGGTCGTGTAGTTCCACACTTTCGCCCCGGTGGCGGCGTCAAGGGCGTAGACGTTGCTGTCGTTGCTCCCCACATAGACCACCCCATTGACGACGGCGGGGGATGAGTCAACCTGGCCTCCGGTCGTGAAGTTCCACAGCATCGCCCCGGTGGTGGCGTTGAGGGCGTAGACGTTGTGGTCAAAACTCCCCACGTAGACGACGTCGTTGACGACAGCGGGGGATGAGCCCACGTAGCCTCCCGTCGTGAAGTTCCACAGTTTCGCCCCGGTGGTGGCGTTGAGGGCGTAGACGTTGCCGTCATCGCTCCCCATGTAGACCACCCCATTGACGACGGCAGGGGCGCCCCCTACATAGTTTCCGGTCTTGAAGCTCCACGTCAACTTGCCCGTTTTGCTCCCCGCCACTGGACTGTAGTCGCCCGTGTGCTGGGCGTTGTTGCGGAACTGCATCGCATCACTCTGCGCGGCGGCAGGAACGGTTACAACGCCCGCGAATAAGACAGCAATGAAAAGGATAACTACAGAAAATGAGATGATTTTGTATGCGCGCACCGGTCGCCTCTTGAAATGTTCTTAGACGCCCAAGAACGTGTTAGAAACAATATAAAGGCTCCGGTCTGAAACTGACGATGAGATGCCGCACTCAGCGCGTTCTAAGGCCTTGAAATCGATAAAAGATTAGATTGCTGTGCTATCCTTGCGAACTATACTAACTCGCCTTCAGCGTCACTGCAGCATATCGTGTCGCGGTCGAGGGGGGCGTAGGTGGCATTCGCTAAATACTTCGTGAGGAACTCGAAGATGCGGGTGTATAGCTCACTCGAGGTGAGCGAATACCAGCCGGTGGCGTTGGTCTTTGCGTCGCCTCGTGCTTTGTGCGCAAACAACGCCCGTGGTGACAGCGTTACATATCGCCGACGGAAGTCCAGGATACCCACCCGTTGTTATAGGTCTTCTGCCAGAGGCCGTTGTCGCCGCCGCGGACAAAGACGTCAATCTTACCGCTAGTCGATGACGCTGCTGAAGGTGACGAGGTTAGGTACCCCCCAAGGGAGTCCCAGCCTCCCCAGCTGCCGCTATACGGTCGATGCCACAGGGCGCCGTTCGTACCCTCTACAAAGACGTCGAGACGGCCTGAGCCCCATGAGCTGGCCGCCGGTCCTGTACCGGAGGCAATCTTTCCGCCCAATGATTGCCAGCTTGACCATCCGTTCGACCACCACTTATGCCACAAAGCACCGTCGTTGCCGCGTACGACGATGTTAATGCTATTGGTCGTCTGTGACGCCGCTGCGGGTGACGACGTAAGAACCCCGCCGAGGGATTGCCAGCTTGACCACGTGCCGGTACCTCCTTTATGCCACAGAGCACCATCCGTACCCTCTACAAAGACGTCGAGACGGCCTGAGCCCCATGAGCACGCTGCTGGTCCTGTGCCGGCAGCAATCTGCCCGCCGAGAGAGATCCAGTTGGACCAGCTGGTCCCTCCATCCGTGGTATACTTCGACCAGAGGGCGCCGTCGGTGCCGCGCACAAAGACGTCAATCGCACCATTACCCGATGACGTCACAACGGGTGACGACGTCAGGTACCCGCCGAGGTATTCCCAGCTGGACCAGCCCGTCGTGCCATTCCAATCCTTGTGCCAGAGGGCATGGTATACGCCTTGTGCAAAGACGTCAAGACTATTCCCATCCTGCGAGTACACAGCTGGCGCTGGAGAGGGGTTCAGCACCGATTGACCGCTAAGCGTGCTGAAGAGCACGTCGCCGCGGCCTTTTAGATGGTCGATGTACTGCGTGAACAGTGCTATTCGGGCCGGATCCGGCGATCCGTCAGGGTTCATAAAATCCTTGAAATGGTAGAGTACCACAAAAGTTCCGCCGCCATTTGCTGCGTTCAATAGGCTGTCGGTCTGCTGGTTGAGTTGCGACATTCCCGCCTGCCAATCAGTGTCGCTTGCCCAGCCGAGCGAAAGGGGCACGCCCTGGACACGGATCCCCTGCAAGATCGCATCGTATGTGTTAAAGTCCGCTGGCGATGTGCTATACAGCGTGAACCCGAGTGCGTTCGCAGCTTTCAGAGTGTTGCTGTCACCGGTATTCCAAGGCGGAACAAAAGTCGTTGGCTGTACCCCGAACGCCCCCTTGATATCGTCACGTCCTTGTTTGATAATGTTGTATTGATCAGCGTATGGCCTCCCGTAGAACTCGCTCGGCGACTGCCCAACAAGCGGAGCCGCAGATGTTAGCCCAGGGAAATCATCGGCCAGCCCGCCGCTACCCAAAAGTGGAGCTGCCCCGGGAAGCTCCACGGTGCTCACGGTTTTTTGCGAGTATTCTTGGTGCGTGTAGCCGTGCTGCGCGAATTCGAACAGCGGGCTGTTCACAATCGAGCGCAAATAGTCGAGGAGCAATGTGTCTCCCAGCAACTCGTTCGTGCTTGCGCTGAGATTCGGATCCGGATGTGGAATGACCGCTAGCGTCACAGGGACGTTTTCATCAATGTGCACCTGATTGACGGCTTTTAATGTGTCCAGATAATGGGGGTTCGGATAGTCCGGTGCTATATCGTCATCCCGAAATACGATGTACTTCTTCTGGGTCGCGGAAGCGTTCACGATAGCGGCATTGCTCAGAGCCTGGGAGTAGTTGGAATCTCCCCCCGCGGTGGGGAGGCTCTTATTGACTGTGGCGTCCGCAGCCCGGACAGTCGGAAGACCAGCAGCGGACGAAAGAAGGATCACAATAAGTACAGCAGCAAGCCCATAAGCGTTCATAATGTCTGCCGGAACGTTTGGTTACGCCAGCAATGCAAAAAGAAGGGAGATAAGGCTTTCGGTTTGTGCTGCTTTGTGAGGCGTAGGTCAAAGAGAGTATTATCGCGGATGGAAGCCGTTACGGCAGCACCGCTTTCGGGGCACGCAGAACACTAGGTACCATCATTGCAGCGACTACCTCCTAGCTCTCGCAGGGGGATTCACGCTTGATTTAACTAAAGCACGCGGAATCAAAGGTGCAACGGCGCGTAGGTATGAATCTTCGCTTTTTTACCGGGTCTGCTTTTTCGTTGTGCGGCCTGCTTTTACCAATTTGAGATGCGGAATCTCAGATTACAGTGCGCTATCCGAACGCCAGCCGTGTCCAAGCTGTCGCTTCAACTCCTAGGCCCACAACAGAAATGCGCCTGCTGAGATTGTGACCACCCATTCTGAAAGGCTCGTAGAAACTAGCGCCTCCGGTAGGTAGAAACTCGTAAAAGACCCGACCGTGTTCTACATCACCGTCGGGTAGAGGAACGATGACGATAAGAATGCAGGAGAAGACGCCGTACTTACTCGTGAAATTGTCGAGGGCGAGGATGGCGATCAGCACTAGGAACGTCCGTCACTGGGGTTGAGTATACACGCTGTGTAGAACCAAGCGATGATGACAAAGGGTAGTACAAAAAATACCGACCATCCCACAGAGCTCTCGTTGGGTTCCCGAAGCGCTCACGGCCACGTAGCATCTATGAACACGTAGGCCCGGGCCCCTATCGGCACTTGAAAAAAGTAGCGAGGGACGATGCACCGACCAGTTCGACTCTCCGTGAAGATTATCGCGTCGAACCACCCGAGATACCCACACGAGCAGCGCCGCAACGAGGGATGGGCGACATAGAAATCGCATATCGTCCATCAAATCAAAAACTAATACTATTTTACAATTGATAGAAGCAAATAACTGCTCTAGTTATCTTATGTTAAAAAAATGAGCGTCCGGGTCTGGATTTGAACCCTGGTCTGAGCTCTAAAGGGTGTTTGCCGCGAGAACTACATCAAAAGTCTTATTAGCAGATCTCTGCATCACTGTTCTGCTCGCGGCCTTAGGTCCTATCAATATAGCCATCGGAATCACCGTTTCACTCGTCGCTCTCTCAGAATATACCTACCAAGGGCTTATGGAGCGCACGACGCGGCGCTACTCAAGAGCCTGATCAGAGACCGCATATCGGCTAAGAACAGATGACGCATCAAAAAAGCAAGGAAACAAAAGCAATAATCCTAGCAGCAGGCACTTCTGCGAGATTGCGACCTCTGACTGAGGATTTGCCGAAATGTTTGTTGCCCCTCAACGAGGATACCATCATCGATCACCAGATTCGGTGCTTGGCGCGACTTGCGGTCAACCACGTTTTTGTCGTGGCCGGTTACAAGCGCGTGTTGGTACAAGAGCACATCGCGAACGTCAAGACGGGCCTTCCAGTCTCTATCGTCAACAACGAGCTGTTCGAACAAACCGATAACGCTTTCAGTCTCTCGCTTGCGTTAGAACACATTGATGCGGAAAACGACACAGTACTTGTTTTAGACGGAGACATACTTTTCGAGCTGGCTCTTTTAAAGGAACTTATCAAATCGCCGTACGACAACGCCTGCATCGTCGACAACAGCATAGACATTCAACCCGAGGATTGTAAAGTCATAGTGACAAACAATACCGCTGCACGTATCGGCAAGCGAGTAAGAGGAAACGTTGTTTATACGAGCATGATCAAACTCAGTACTGACTTCCTGAAAGCGTTCACTCGCGCACTCAAAGAGCCGAGAGCTCGACCTGAATGGTATTCAGAACCGCTCGACAGACTCCTGATGCAACATTCATCAACGCTGCACGTTATTTATACCAATGGGCTACTCCGCTGTGAAATCGACACATATGAAGATCTGCTCTACGCAAGAGCATTGTATCAGCAAATCAAAAAGCACGAGAAGTGAACTGTGCGATACGAGGTAGTAATCTTTGGGGGCGGTGCAACCGGCACCTCGACGTTTCGCGATCTGGCGATGAGAGGCTTCTCAGTGGCCCTCTTAGAACGACGCACTATCGCCAGTGGCACGACGTCTGCGTCCCACCAGAATCTGCTCGGTGGCCTGCGATACGTTCTCAGCGACCCTATCGTGGCACAAGAGTGCGCCGAGGAGAACGCGATTATCAGTGCGATAGCTCCGGAAGTCGTCGGCGAGTTGCAGAACTACTTCGTTGGATTTAGCACCGAGTACGCGTGGGGCGCTCTCCGGGCAGCGAAGAAGCTTCACGTCAAAGCGACCGAACTCGATTTACGCGATGTATTCAGAGAAATTCCCTCGTTAAACATAGATCTCGCTGTTGCGGTCGAAACGACCGACAGAAACATAAATGCTCAACGGTTTTGCTGGCTCAATTGTGCTTCTGCAGAGCTCTGCGGAGGCAGTCTCTTCCAGGGAACGGAGGTACGTGCGATCACCCAACTCAATGACGGATTCCGCATCAAGACTAACCACGGCGACTTGCGCACTACGTACATAATTAACGCGACGGGGCCGTGGGTCAACACGGTAGCTGCCAAACTCGATACGAGCATCCCAGTGACTTACAGCCAAGGCACTATTATAGTTCAAAAGGCATTATCTCCGCGCGGGATACAGCATTTGCGCCAACCCTCCGACGCAGATGCATACATCGTGCACGATGGATACGGGTGGCTCGGAACGACGTCAACAACGATTAACAACCCGGAAGAAGCGAATCCACAGCCTTGGGCTGACGCATATCTTAAGAAAGAATTTGCGCAGATTCTTCCCGGCGTCAAGGACCAACCCACGCTAAGCACGTTTGCCGGCGTCCGGGCACTCGCCGATGACAATCATCCAGAAAGTGCCAAAAATGATAGCCATTTCGAGAACGGACGCCGAAAATCTCGCGATTTTCGAGTGATACAGGCTCCGAAGAATGCCTTCCACGTCATAGGCGGGAAACTGACGACGGCGCGACTGATGGCGGAAAAAATCGCTGACGTCATTTGTGACAAAGAAGCACGTAGCGCACGATGCCAAACGGCAAAAGAGCCTCTCGCTCCGTAGAATGCCTGCTGCGATAGCTAGCGTCTCACCTCATCTCCTGTCTGGCTGAGCGTACCGCAAGATTAATCTCCGAAAACGTGGCTGATTTGGCAGATGAAGCGGCAGATGCACGCTGGGGTGAGAACCGCGATTGAACCAAAGAAAGACGACTAGAGTTAAGCTCCTTTTGCAGGCGTGGTTGTTGTCCTTAGGCGAGCTGGCCGTCGCAGTCGCAACCAGGACGATTTATTTGATCTCCGGCTTTGTTCCGCGCAGAAAAAACATTTGGATCTTCGGCTCTTGGGACGGAAAGAAATTCGCTGACAACCCGAAATATCTATTCCTTTATATCCATCACAAACAGCCCGAAATTACTGGCGTTTGGCTCTCGCGCAACAAAACAATCCTAGCCGACTTGCGAGCGAGTGGAAATAAAGCCTACTACATGCACAGTCTCCGGGGCATCCTTTATTCAATGAGGGCCAGCTGTATCATCTTTTCAGTGGGCGTATCTGACGTTAATCTGTACACAACAAAAGGGACAAAATCAGTGCAGTTATGGCACGGAACTCCATTAAAGAAGTTTCCTGCCCAAGGCCGTCAGACGCCGATGCGTAGGAGCTCATATGCACGGCGGCTCATAGATGAGGGACTTCGCCCTAACAAGAACTATGACGTCGTCATCGCGACGTCTGATGAAAGTAAACAGACCATGAAAACCGTTTTTAACGACGCAAGAGAGATAGCCGTCACCGGATATCCTAGAAATGATGGCTTGCTCGGCGCTCCTTGGTTAAATAAACTCGACGACGAGTATGTCAGACGCATCAAACGAGAAGTAGATTTTCAATTCCTTTTTTTGTACGTTCCCACCTACCGACAAGAAGCCAGCCGAGAACTTGACTTGTTTACGCGCTACGGGTTCGAAGCTGACACCGTGAACCAAACTCTCCGCGAGTTGGGCGCAATCCTAATCATCAAGACACATCTGTACTTCAGGGCACGTCCTTACGACGGACATGCAGATCCTGATTCGGACGGAGCGGGCTTCGAGAGGATATTTACCCTATCTGATGAAGATCTTCCAGACATTTACCCGCTGTTGAGAGAGACCGATGTACTCATAACGGACTATTCCAGTGTACTTTTCGACTATTTGCTTCTAGATCGTCCGATTGTTTTTGCGCCTTTTGACATCCAGCAATACATAACAGCAGACCGCGAGCTGTTCTACGATTATGACCAAGTGACGCCTGGGCCTAAAGCAAAAGACTGGCCCGACGTGCTCCGCCTGCTGCGCGAGGCGATCGAAAAAGACTCGTGGAAAGCTGAGCGAAGAGAAGTGTGTGCGCGTTTCAACAAGTTTAAAGACAGCAACAACTCAGAGCGAGTATTTCAAGTGATTTGTCGTCTGCTAGAGCAAACAAACCCATGAACAGCTTTTGTATAAAAAGCCACTTAGGTATCTACTCTGGTGCCTAGCTACAACGCGAGCACGGAATAAAACCAAGGACGGGTGGGACCACACGCTTCTGAATCGGCTTGATCGCCCCACAATAAGCTTTGCGACCTAGGCAACTTAGCACGTGGAAGAGTCTGGCACGCGGAAGGGCACGGCCGTTTTACAAAAAGTCGAATGGCGCCAATTTCTCAAATGTCCGGACTTCGACTGGCTCTAGAGCGTCTCGGTCAATCGATAAGCACGACTTCTAAGCTGCTTTTGCTACTGCGCAAAGTAAAGCAGCAAAGCACGCGTGCAGATGGTTCAGTGGCAATTTCGGCGATTTTCTTCGTCAATGCATTTGCCGTGGTCCAGGTCGCTTTGTTCTAAAAACGATGGACTTCGTACGATCAGCACGGCTCATTTAATAGGCACGGTCGGCCGCGTGACGGTCATATCTAGCTTCCGGTCGCTTTGGAGCACGGAGCATCCCAGTCACGTACGTCGCAGCTGCTGCCTTCTATGTCCAGCGCTTTGGCCATTCGCGCAGCGTTTGCGTCGGGCCCTCTGATAATGACGCAGTTAACTTCGTCTCTTGGCCGTCCGTGATCTTCTGACCGAATCATTGCGCGTGCAAACAGGCAGCAACCGGTGCGAGCTCCGGTGAAAAAGCTATTTAGCATCATATTCTAAACTATTTCGACATAAAGGCTCACGTCAGATGTGTTTGATTGCCTCGTCACGCACCAATAGATTGCCGCCGGGGATCTGAAAGGCACGAATTGACCTAAGAAACGCGTGAAAAGATCGCTTTTGTTCGCACATGTTCGCTTAACCTCACTGGCTGCACTGCTGAACTGTCAAAATCCCGCGTTCGAGCCGCGAGTGTAACTGGGGCTTTGAAAACAACTTCGAGACTCAAGGAAGTAATGATATCAATCGTGTGTGTCTACAACAATGAGCATCTGCTTGCCGATTTCTTATTGGACAGCCTTAGTCGTCAAACGGTACCTCACGAGTTAATTGCGATCGATAATACTGAAAATGAGTTCTCATCAGCAGCGCAGGCTTTAAACTTTGGTGGTCGAAAGGCACGCGGAAAGTATGTTATGTTTGTTCATCAGGATATTCGCTTGTGCAACGCTAAGTGGCTACGCGACGCCGAAAGGATGCTGGATTCCCTGCCAAACCTCGGAGTTGCTGGAATCGCAGGCAGGAGAGAGGGTGGCTGTATTTTAGCCAACCTGACAAATGGTACTCCTCCAAGCGCCGCAGGCACACAGATAGTTGGAGCAGAACCGGTCACTGTACAGACTTTAGACGAATGTCTTACGATCGTTCCGCGCGACGTATTCAATGTCCTGCAGTTTGACGAGATAACGTGCGATGGTTGGCATTTATACGCGGTGGAGTATTGCGTAAGCAGCACGCTGCTCGGCTTTGCCCTTTACGTGTTGCCTTTGCATACGTATCATCTTTCAGAAGGGACTTCTTCAACGCCAACGGAGCCCGTCGACCGATTGATTTCCCGTTGTCCGATGACAGGGTCAACATTCCTGCCGAAAGAATACTATGTGGCACTAAAAAGAGTTATAAAGAAGCATAAGAACAACGTATCGAAAATCCACACCGTTTTTGGAGACTGGAGTACCTCGTCGCCGATCGCTCTGCAACAAATGACTAGCGCGATGCGAAAAATAGCAAGCGCCATTTTGTTATCGCTGCAGTCAGATGCGGAGAGCTGAATTACTCGGAATCCCCTTTTAAAAGTGCCACGCGCGAGACAGTCAACAACATTGTTTAGAGACGATTAAAGTAATACCTAAGACGGATCAAAGGTCAACTAAGCCGTTTTTTGCGACCTAGCACGAGCGCTACACGGCACCGGCAAGTTGAAAAACGGCCGTGCAACAGTCAAGCTCATGTATCACACAGGAAGAGCCACGTAAATGGGGAAATACACACTCACTGTTCGGCGAATAGGATTGAGCGCAGTAATAACTCCTCTAGTAACTCTCAGCAATATCATTCTGCTCCCTATCCTAACAAGGAACCTGGTCATAGCTGATTACGGGGCCTTTGCTTTGATAATGATTACACTCGCCCTATTACCCCCGCTTGTGACCTTAGGGCTCCACAATTCCTTGATTCGGTTTGGCGCTGCAGCAAAGGACAAACGTGACATCCGAGAGTTGTTCTACTCCACGGGACTAATCGTTTTCGTTGCGAGCGTGGCTGTTTCTGGGCTGCTTCTTTTGTTTGTGCCGCAAATAGCGGCGAGCTTGTTTCAAAACAATCTCACCACAGCCCTATTGCTTATACCGAACGTCTTAATTGCGTGCCTGATTTTTTTTGCTTGGCAATATTTCGTAACGTTCCAGCAGATCAAAAGGTACACTTACTTAAACCTTTTTAACGCGTACTTGAATACGGCCCTCGTAGCCTATTTTGTCCTCGCGGGTCACGGATTGGAGGGCGCCGTGATAGCACTCTTAATCCAGCAGCTTGTGGTGCTCTCCGTTATGATATATCTCATCGTCGCGGAGATTGGTTTTGCTATCCCTAAACTTACGTACGTGAGGCAATATCTCAACTATGGCCTACCACTAGTCCCGGGCAGTCTATCTGGTTGGATCGTAAATTCAAGCGATCGTTATCTCATTGCGCTTTTTTTAGGTACCGCAGCGGTGGGCTATTATTCGCCGGCATACACTGCAGGGGTTACCATCGGCATGATCGCAGCACCGTTAGCGACATTGCTTCCTGCGGTTCTATCGAAACACTACGACGAGAACAACCTAGCGGATGTACGCACGATCATGACATACTCGCTGAAGTACTATATCGGAATTGCTCTCCCGTGCGTGTTTGCCTTATCGGTCTTATCAAAGCCGATTTTGCTTGTGCTAACCACGCAGCAGATCGCAACAAACGGCTACTTAGTTACTCCGTTTGTAGCTGCAGGAACTGCGCTTATCGGAGCGTACTCGGTGCTTGTTACGATAATCGCATTAAAAAAGAAGACCGCTATCATTGGCACGATCTGGATACTGAGCGCCGCGTTAAATTTTGGTTTAAACTTAGTACTTATCCCCTATCTGGGCCTCGTAGGCGCTGCATTGACCACTTTCCTTGCGTTCCTGCTCGCTTTCGTGTTGACTGCAATCTATTCATCTAGATACTTTAAGTTTGACGTGAACGGCGGATTCGTCGCAAAGAGCGTATGCGGCTCGGTTATTATCGCCCTGTTTCTGCTCTTGTGGAATCCCTCTGGGCTCTTCAGCATAGCCTTATCGATTATACTTGCTGCAGCAATCTATATGACCATTTTGCTTGCGCTGCGGGGTTTCACGATACAAGAGACTAAACTCATTTATGAGATCTACAAGGGCTCTAAATAACGTCGCGTATTTGAAGTAGATTAATAAACGTGCGCATATTCCTTCCTTATTACATCGTAAAGATTCGAGCGATTAAAGATAGTAAAATTCTTATCATCCACATCTAGTTCAACAACGTATTGAAGCAAGTTATCGTGGATTACGTCATACTTTGCGTTTTCCATCGTTTCAACGTCCAAGGCTTGCAGATTATCTTTGTTTTTAGATAGGGAATCAGCGAATTTTCTGACTTTCTACAAATTAAGCGGTGCCCCTTTTCCTCGTGCTTTTCTAATAATTATCTCAAAAGAAGTTTCTTTTGGATAACTCATATGGCACACTTGACATAATGTTCTACCATTGTCTACGTCATATCTATGGCTAGGATGGTAGAGAAACGACTTGATATGATGAACGTGTGATTGGGAGACTGCGCTTTCGCCAAATTCCTTTTGACATTATGGTAGCGTTCATAATCATCGAGACATCTCCAATAATTGTCCCAATTATCGCAAGTTTTACTTGCCTCATAATAATGATTTGTCGCTCCACAATCTTGGCAAGTATAATTATCGCGCTCTAAGCACTCTTTTTTCCATTCTATAGATAAGAAGTTACCCCGCGGATCATTTTAGATATTACAATCGATACACCAACCCATAGGCCGCTTGCTACTAAAATAATAATAATAGGGAAATCGCTTCTATTGTTGACAGCGACTACAGAATTTACTAGGAAGGTTGACGCACGCCATTTATCGTTTTAGTTTCATTAAGAAAAAAAAGAAAGAAGGGAGTCATTGACCCCCCTACTGCTTATGCTTCTATTATACTACTTATGCCAACGTCCCCGCGACGTATTTCCAGTTGCCCCATCCCGCACTTGTGGTGTAGGTCTTCTGGTATACTGGTGTGTGGCTCGTAAATACGCTCGGACTTCCCACTACCATTACGTCAACGGTTCCTGCTGCCGTACCTCGAGTAGCAGTCGCTCCTGGTGACGATACCATAACTCCACCCAGATACGTCCAACCGACAGCTGAGGTTCCTTGCCAGTACTTGTCGTACAACGCGCCGTTCGTCCCGGCTACCTCGACGCCAACACGACCATTCGACAGTGCATATGCTACAGAACCAGTTCCGGGTAGGAGTCTGCCTCCTGCAGAGGACCAGCTACCCCACGTCGTGCCGGTTTCGGTCAATACCCAAACTGCGTGGTCGGTGCCTGTAACGAATGCGGTAACGCCTGTTGTTGTTACTACTGCGGATGGTGATGATATAAGGATACCACCTTCACTGACCCACGAAAAAGTAGAACCCGTTAAGGTTCCTACCCACATCCTGCTGTCCGTTCCGGTAACGAATAATACCACTGTGCTGCCACTGTAAATCGCTGAAGGGCCGGTCCCAGGTAAGAGTTTGCCGGTTTCCTGGTGCCAACCACTCCACGCTGGCGTTGCCGCTGACGTGTCATAGAGGTTACTATACGGACTGCCGTCGCTGCCACGCACGTAGACGATTATATCCGGCGTGATATACACCGCTGTTGGGGAAGACGTCGCTCCTCCAGTAGGTGCGCCGAGGCTTGCGAACGTAGTTCCTGACCATTTTACTCCGTCGGCTGATGTTCTAAAATACACATTGCCGTCCGAACCAGTTACGAACATATTAAGGTTCGCCCCCGTCGTTGACAACAACGCAGGTGAGTACTTCACCGTTACTGATGTTTGAGCTGCCGCCGGTATACTCATAGCACTAATACTCATAGCAGCCACCGATAGCAGCACGATAGTTACTAGACTTAGGCTAAGGCCTAGGCTCATTTTTTTCATTTATTTACCTCCTTTTTTTATTTTTTTAATTTTTTGTGAAACACTTGTTCAAATTCAGAGAATTTTGCACGGTGTTTTTTAAAATCACGTGATAAGGACGGATTTTTACGTCTCTCGAAACCATAACATTAAAAGTATAGCTTTTTGCTTTATAAATCTGTGTCGTCTGTTTGTAGAAAAAATCACCTGAAAAACGTACTTAATCTACAAAGCCGCATTTACCGCAATCAACATATACCGCGGAGCTGAGAAAGTGTAGCATCTACAACGTCATAGAAGCGGAAGGGCTGGCAATGTAATGACAGATTGCCAGTCTAGGCGTCGCGGGTGGGATGTAGTGGTGGATGATCGTGCCACTAGTTAGCGTTTGCATGCAAACGTGGAATTCCGAACGGTTCATCGCCGAGGCCATTGAGAGTGTTTTAGGGCAGGATTTCGAAGACCTCGAACTCATCATTGTGGATGGTGCGTCGACCGACGCGACGAGGCAGATTATCGAACGCTACGCAAAGCAGGATCCGCGAATTCGCGTAATATATCACGAGCATAATTTGGGCATTTCAAGAGCCGCTAACGATGGCATCGAAGCGGCAAAAGGGAGGTTTATCGCCCAAATAGACTCTGATGACGTCTGGGTATCTGATAAGCTTACCAAGCAACTTGCCGTTCTTGAACGCGACGAGGATTTAATCGTCTGGTCGGAAGGGGAGATTATTGACGCCGCAGGACGATCCATAGGAAAAAGCTTCAGTGAACGACTCGCAAACAATGTATATGTATCGGCAAAGGCAAAGAAGAGCGGGAATCTTTGGCAAGAGCTCTTGCCGTCAAATTACATTTTTCACTCAACAATAATCTACAAAAAGCAGAATCTGGGGGACGTGAGATATGACGAGGGAATACTCGTCATAAACGATTTCAAGTTTTTCCTTGAACTGGCACGACAATACCATTTTTACTACATAGCTGAACCGCTAGCTAAATATCGAATTCACGGTGATAACACGTTAGCGAGTTCAGGCCCAGAAGCATTAAAACGGCGACAGATATCCGATAAAGAGTATATTTCTATAGTTGAAGATGCGATGCGGCAATACGACGACGAGATAACACGAGAGACCCGGGCAGTTGTTTATGGCCACATTGGTTTGCTTCACTACCTTGCAGGTGAAACGAAAAAAGGTCGACGTTTTTTCTTGCGGGCCTTTATGTGCAATCCGTTTGAAAAAAGAAACTTGTGGTACCTGCAACTTGCTTTTAAACGAATGTTGCGTGCGGTGAGCTCACACCGTGAGGAGGCATAAAGTGGGGTAAACTACGCCGTGCGGGCCAAGGCTATTTGAGATCTTGCCCGACCTTGCAGATAACGTGAAGTGCTTGAGGAACGGGATTTGTAAGCGCACGCAGCACTAGTAATCAAAGAAATAGTAACCAAATTACAAGTGTAGGATCCAAGTTGAAATAGTTTGTGACCCCCGCGAGATGTATAGAATTATTTGGGCTATGGAATATGTCATAAGTGTGCCGATTTCAATGTTTGTCTGAGATTCCCGTCGTTCTCACGCTCGCCTTTCTTTTTTAGGTGAGATCTGTTTGCTCTGCTATGTATCAAGATTCGCTGTAGAGAGAAGTATTGCGGGGGCCGCGGGGGCCTTCGCACTTTCCGAGGGAACAGGTCGGCGATCCCGCGTGGAGAGAACCGCTAGAAGGGTGCCTGAACTACCGCAGGAAATCTCATCCAGCGATACCGTAGTAGCTCTTTTTCCCGAAACCTCTACGAAAAAGCCGGATTCAAGGAGCTAGATAGAGATTTTGGGCCAGATTAGCATGCGCCAAGTTACTGGCCACGGATCAGATCTCAGCGAGCGAAGTAACTTGCAACTCGGAGGACAACGTGTCATCGCAAAATATAAAGATAGTTTGAGGTGTTTGAATAATATTAAGGCTTTTCAGCTGTGGCAACTATTCATTTAACGGTTTCTGAGGCGTCCAACAAAAACACGGACTAGTGGCTAAATGTTGAGACTAGACGCAATATTGCAAAAACTAAATTTCAAAAATCGTCACAATAACGAATGGAATTTTCGATCCATGGATACTAGTGATTACGATAGCTGGTATTACAAAAGACCTCAATCTAAAGCGTATCTGAAGGATAAAAAAATTTGGACAAATCAGGTCGACATGATAGAGTGTTTTGAACCAGACATAGTGTTTGAATTTGGCTCGGGTTTAGGTTACGCATTAAAAGAAGCAGAAACTCGGGGCATCAAAATGATAGGTTGTGAGACCTCTGAATACGCTATCAAGAATTCAATTTGCAAAACAAGTATGATCCAGATAGGTAAGATTCCTGACCAGCGTTTGCCGTTTTTAGATAACAGTTTTGATCTAGTCTTTTCTTCTGAAGTAATGGAGCACATCAAAGAGGAGCACACAAGTTCAGTGATTAGCGAACTTTATAGAATATGCCGTAAGCACATCTTATTGACAATAAATACCTTTGATGCGAATCAGCCCGGACACATAAATATGCACTCGAGAGATTGGTGGGTTGACAAATTTGAGGCTGTTGGATTTGAGCACGATCAAAAAAAATACCAAAAGCTGAGCAAAATGAAATACTTAAATTGGGATATTTTTGTATTTAAAAAAGCCTGAGTAGAGACTCCTTGCAATCGGGCCCGTGTTATTTATACAATTGGAAAACTTCGAGCGCTGCGATGGGACTGTTCTAGCTTCTTTTCCCTCTTCACAAGCTTTCGCTCGGTTATGTTGCCAGCCGTAATCGGGTCAAAAAGGTAGTGCATAAACTTTGATAAAGGTCATAAGAGGCCACCGTTTTCCGAAGCAAATCGCTTCCCTTTTCTTGATAAAACTCGTACTGGATGACTATCGAAGTAACGGGAGGTAACCTTCCGCGTTTCTTCGGGACTGCCGTCATCTATAACCAAGACTTTAAAGGGAGAGCCCAGAGGCTCCACGACATCAGTCCATAAAAACAGCTTTTAAGCGCGTCGTAGTGAAGTGGTCAAAGCTTAATCGTTTACTTTCGTGCCATTATCTTCCTGGTCGGCATAAACCGTCACAAGCAGGCGTCACACCAACCTTTGTTGCGAACAAGCCTACTGGTGGGTAATTTATTTGTAAATGACCCCCGCTGGTGGGCGTGCCGTCGCGTGGACGTGGATCCTCGCGCACGGAACGACACGTCAACGGAACACGGTGGCATGATGAAACGCAAGCGCAGCCATATAAGTATCGCCATAGCGACCCTGGTGCTCATCTCGCTGTGTGCAGTGATGATCGCTCGTGATTGTTGCGTCCTGTTCGGCGCATCCGATTCGGGCGACTACTGCCTACGACAGACGCTTGGAAAAACTATTTAAGCGCTCACTTTTCACTTAAAAAGCATCTGATAGGGGTTTCGCGGCCATTTTCAGTTCGCTTGCGCCTCCCCGTGCTGCCTGATCACCGCTACATACTCGAGGAACCTATGAACACAAAACTAGTGTCCCTAGTTCTAGTCGCTGTATTGCTAGGCGCTTCTTTGGGCGGCATCATTGCTGTCACACAAACGAAAGTCGCTGAAGGCGCGACTGGCGGATCGGCGCAGGCTTCGCCCCATTTTGCTCAGCTAAATCCGGATTTTGTCAAGTACGAGCAGGGTTTGTCAAATGGAAGCGTGCTTACGGGTGGAACTGCGCAACTTGACACCGGCTTTACGCCTGCTCCTGTTAACCTGAAGCAACTTAAAGGGCAAGAGATCAGCAGCGCTCTTGTTCGTTCTGGGTCTTTTCCGGCATCGTATGATCTCCGCACGTTGGACAAAGTGACCTCGGTAAAAGCGCAGGGCACTTGCGGCGCCTGCTGGGCCTTCGCGGCGTATGCTTCGCTGGAATCATATTTGAAGCCAAGTGAGACGTTGGACTTTTCCGAAAACAACATGAAAAATACCGCCGGTTTTGACAAGGCAGCGTGTGCTGGTGGTAATGAGCTCATGGCGACGGCGTATCTTGCCCGGTGGAGCGGGCCGGTCAGTGAGTCAGCCGATCCATACAACCCTGGCAGCACATCCTCTCCGTCAAACCTGCCTGTCCAGAAGCACGTCCAAGATGTTTCCTTCCTTCCAGATAGGGCCGGTTCGACTGACAACGATAATATCAAGTCCGCCCTTATGACGTACGGCGCAGTTTACACAACGATCTATATTGAGCCTACTTACCCCGCTCAATTCAACACTGCGACCAACGCGTATTACTATAGTACTGCTCCTCCCAATGGTCAAACAAACAACCATGCGGTGGCGATTGTCGGATGGGATGATAGTTATAGTAGTACCAATTTCGCTAGTGGGAATCAGCCTCCCGGAAACGGAGCCTTTATCGTAAAAAACAGCTGGGGCACAAATTGGGGAGAACAAGGTTATTTCTACGTATCCTATTACGATGCAAATATTGGCAAAGATGACGCCGTCTTCACGGCTCAACCGACGACAAACTACAACAACATCTATCAGTACGATCCTCTTGGCTTTACGGAAGCTTTCGGTCTAGGGTCATCGACGTCTGCGTGGGGAGCGAACGTTTTCACTGCTTCGGCTAACGGAAACCTCGCCGCGGTCAGTTTCTACACACAAAGTGTAAATGCACCGTTTGAAGTGTACGTCTATACCGATCCGACTGTCGGGCCGATCAACCCGTCAGGGTCTGCTGCGCACGTTACGGGAAGCACTGCTCTTCCTGGATATCATACAATAACGCTCGGCTCGAGCGTATCTTTACGGGCCGGACAGAAGTTCTCTGTCGTCGTGAAGTTTACTTCAAGTGGGAGTACCGCCCCGGTGCCGACGGAGGCCCCCGTCAGCGGCTACAGCAGCCAGGCGCGAGCGAACGCCGGAGAGAGTTACTACCACGCGGATGATAGCAGCTGGTCACAGGGCAGTACGTGGGCGGATATGACCTCTTATAGTGCCAATACCAATATCTGCATAAAGGCATTCACAGCGAGTTCCGGGACGAGCAGCGCCCTCGTCACCTCAGCACCTGCCGTGTGCGCGCAAGATGCGAACAGCCTCGACTTATTTGCAAAAGGCACAGATAACGCCCTCTGGTGGAAGCACTACCAATCAGGGTCAGGGTGGTCGTCGTGGACGTCCCTCGGTGGGTACCTGACCTCGTCACCCGCTGCCGTATCTCAATCAACCGGGAAGATCGATGTCTATGTGCGCGGCGGGGACGGCGCGCTGTGGCAGAGGGAGTATGGCAACGGGGCATGGGGCTCCTGGAGCTCTCTGAGCGGGCGGCTTGCCTCCGGTACAGGGCCGGCGGCGAGCTCGTGGGGCTCAGGCCGTCTCGACGTCTTTGTAGAGGGTACGGACAGCGCCCTGTGGCATCGAGGGTATAACGGTGGGTGGTCCGGTTGGGAAAGTCTCGGCGGGCGCTTGACGTCGTCACCCGCTGCTGTGTCATCAACGAGTGGTATGATCGACGTCTTTGTGCGAGGCGGCGACAGCGCCCTCTGGCAGAAGACCTATAACAGTGCGTGGTATAGCTGGCAGTCCGTCGACCGCACGTAACGTTGTCCCACGTGCCCGCTCTGCATAGCAGCCAAGGTGGATGAGCCGCCCACGCTCGACGGCATGAAAATCCGTTCGACGTTCGAGTCACGGCACTGTGGGTAACTGACTACGCAACACGCCGCTAACCGCATACAGGCTCGATTTAACGAATAAGGGACTGCTTTTACCGATAACGTCATCCCCAATCCACCGTGTCACGATATCATCCAGTTCAGCGAACGCGATGTCGACTCGTCGCACGTGTCAACAGAGGCGGCTTCTTTGGTGAGATCGGCCGGTTCGCGGTAAGGCGGCTTGGCTTGGGCAGATCGGCGACATGAGGGCCGTGCAGCCGCTTGTTTTCGCCTTGACTAGAGAGAGGCAAGACTCCCCATCAGATGGTTGAGGGGGCGTTGCAAAGGCTCGCCAGTACACGAGATGCTGACACCCTCTGGCTTGGGAGGAGACGCAGGCGAGAAGGCGCGTCCGTAGCTTTTCAGAGGCACAATAGGTAATTGTAAGATTCTACGGCTGCTTTTCGCTTTGCGCGCCGACGCCGTGGCCCCGAATAGATGTAACGCGTTACGTTGCGCTCTTTGGATTCTAGACATCTTACTCTGCAATCGGAACGCTTATAATCCTTGCTTTTCGTACCCATTAAGACGTGTGGCACGATCTCTAGTGCCGGGAGGCGAACTATGTTCAAGCGAATAATCGTGGTAACTGCAGTCACTTTATTGTTGATGGGACTTGTCGTTGTGCCAACCCTAGCATTACAGATCGGGCAGCAAGCTCCGGATTTTCAGCTGAATGACCTTTCCGGTAACGTCCATAAGCTAAGCGACTATCACGGGAAGGTCGTCGTCATCGACTTCTTTGGGGACTCTTGTGGAGCCTGTCAGCAAGACGCCAAAAATAGCCTTGTCCCACTCTTCAACAGCTATTACAAGAACAACGCAAACGTTCAATTCCTGAGCGTCGAAGTGTACGACTCCAGCGCTGCTGAAATTCAAGCAACGTATCTCAAGGCGACAGGAGAGATACCGTGGCCAATCCTGACTAGCGGAAAGAGTGTCTCGACGTCGTACGATGTTGGAGGCGTACCAACGCTCTACGTCATTGACCCGGCAGGGAAGGTCGCCGCCGTGATGCAATATCCGACCAATGTGCAGACGCTAAAGTCTACGATCGACGCGAGCTTGCCCGGCGTCGCCTCAGCACCTGCCGTATGTGCGCAGAATGTGAACAGCCTTGACCTGTTTGCAAAAGGCACAGATAACGCCCTCTGGTGGAAGCACTACCAATCAGGGTCGTGGGGCACCTGGGAATCCCTCGGCGGGATTCTGACGGCAGATCCTGCTGCGACGTCAAGCGCCGCTGGTCACCTCGACGTCTTTGTCCGCGGAACAGACGGCTCCCTCTGGTCGAAGTATACCACGGATGGAGGAGCCACCTGGTCCAACTGGATCTCTCTCGGCGGGCGGCTTGCTGCTGGCACAGGACCAGCAGCCTGCTCCTGGGGATCAGGCCGTCTCGATGTCTTTGTACAAGGCACGGATGGCGCTCTGTGGCATAAAGGGGGTACCGACACGTGGTCCGACTGGCAATCCCTCGGCGGGCGCTTGACGTCGTCACCCGCTGCTGCGTCATCAGGTAGTAGTATGATCGACGTCTTTGTGCGCGGCACCGATGGCGCCCTGTGGCAGAGGGAGTATGGCAACGGGGCATGGGGCTCCTGGAGCTCTCTGGGCGGACGGATTGCCTCTGGTACGGGACCGGCGGCCAGCTCGTGGGGCTCGGGTCGTCTGGACGTCTTTGTAGAGGGTACAGACAGCGCCCTGTGGCATCGATTATATAGCGGCACGTGGTCCGACTGGCAATCCCTCGGCGGGCGCTTGACGTCGTCACCTAGTGCAACGTCACCAGGTAGTAGTATGATCGATGTCTTTGTGCGCGGCACCGATGGCGCCCTCTGGTGGAAAAACTATAACGGTGAATGGCAAGGGTGGACGTCCGTCGGCGGAATGTAACGCCGCGGCCACGTGCCCACACTAGTACGTTCCACCCCTGCTGCGTGTGAGCCGCCCGGCACCGAGAACGACGCGCCGCCAGTAGTGCGAACAGCAACTGGACTGGTGGTTGCCCCCCCTCAGTTAGCGTCAACGTATTGGGCTGTCCGTTACCTTACGCGAGAAGTACAGCGGAACTCGCGTTTAACGCGCATCATAACGCACTCGGTACCCACATATATCAAGGGGATGACACGTGTGCGCCGGCATTCAAACAAGCCGTGATGATTATTGGGCATGAAGAAGCGCGTTTTCTCAATCCGAGTCGGCTTGAAAAATTGAAAAACTGTTGTCGCTAGGATAGCCGGGATCCTTATTTATGCCTCAAGAAGTAGGGTTTATCTAGTGTGATGGGTATTCTGATTCGTGTTCGCAAAGAACCATCCCACCCACTTGGAAATGGAATAAGTAGCAATCGGAGCGAATAAGGCCATATTTTTCACTGCTACCACGTGTCAGCGCGTTGCTGATAATAACTCCTAGAAGTCAACTTATTTTAGCGTTTAAGCGCTTGTAGGGCCGTTATAAAGCGGCGCTTTTATAGGCTGACAAACGGCGCAGCTGGCTGCGAATCAGACGAATTAACAAAGTAAGCGCATTAAGAATTTTGATATGGATTTAACGAGAGTGATGATGATATTAACGAAAAATCCATCTATGTTATCGTTGGTGTTTTGATAGCGCTTGCTATTCTAAGCGTGCTCAAATCCAATTGTTCGGCGACGTGGTACGGTAAAATGTAATGATGAAGCCGCAGTGTTGAAAATGTGTGCGAGATATAAGCGGTAAGAAGCATAGCGAGTATCCCATCGACAAAACACCCGACACAGTAGTGTCTAATGACCGCGCATGTAAGGTTCGAGTGGAAAAATTGGAACGACGGGTTGCGGCTACATATGCTAGATAAGCGGCAATACCTATTATGTCCTTTTTTAGAAAGAAGCAAAAAATAGCCGGAGGGTTATCATGGTACGACATTACAGGCTTTTTGTGGCCAGACATTGCCCGCGCGTGTCGCGCATTCGTAACGTAGCGGTTACATCACGATTGCCGCTAGCGGAAGCCTGAGCGCTCATTAATCGAGCGCACGACGAGCAGAGAGTTTACCAAAGCTCCGAACCATCTAAACTGAGCGCGCCAAGGGTTGAACGCTCCCCTTACTTCGCCTCTTGTGCAGCGAGATCGATGCAATCTAAGACCTCTCTTAGCTCCGTTGAGTTCTCAAGCTCGGAGGCAAATAACAAAGATTAAGTAACATAGCAAAAAAACTAAAGAGCCTGCCTAGAAGCTGTAATTTCAATTTTGTTATCAAGCTGCAGCTTTTTCGAACGAACAGCCGGGGAACCTGGTGTCGCCTCTTAACAAAACGCACGTCCGCACGCAACGCTGGAGCGCGCGCGGCAAGAGACTCGCGACTCTTTTCCTTCTAGCCGTGACTTTGATCTCTCTCATGGCGGTGACGGCCAGTGCAGCAGTTACGCCGACCCCCTCTCTGGCGATCAAGAGCACGACGCAGTCATCAGTAGGGGCCACAACACATCCCATAGAGTATCAGATCGGCTGCCCCCCCTCAATGGTCGATGACGGCTCACTCGACTATTTTATAGCACACGGATTCACTGCCGTGAACCTGGTCGTTCCCGACAACGGGACGTACCAGACGGAACTCAACAAGATTAAATCGCTCGGCATGACGCCAATTATTGACGTCGAACAAGTCATCTGGCAGGCGGGAGCGCTTCAGAGCACACCGATCACCACCTTTGGCCCCTACTTCCAATCACTCAAAAACGCCGGCTGGGAGTACGTCTCCTCAGAAGGAGGCAGAACCGGCGACCTCGCCTACATGGCCCAGTTTTTCAAGGGGTATGTGAACTACAACTGTGACCAGTGTGGCCTCTGGGGGAGCACGTGGACGACACCGCCCTACAAAGACTCCTTCACCGTCATGAACAGCTGGGAGAGCTACTACACGTCGGAGTGGCCGTACATCCAGAACGGATCAATGCAGGCCGCTTCCTTAGGAAAGCAGAACGGCATCCTTGCCGGGGTGTGGGAGTACTCAGGGAGCGTCGATTACAACCCTATACTGACGAACTCAAAGAACGGCGGCTCACCGAGCTACAAGTCAATGCTCGATTGGTCCTACGCCAATGGAATAGGTTTCAATCATTTCCAGGTGTGGTGTGGTCTCAATTCGCAGGGGCTTTCCAGATATAAAGCATTAGGATTCGAACAGGTCGTCGCCGACTTGCAGACGTATTACCCACCGACCAGCTCGACCTCTATTAGCGGGTGGGGAGCCTGGTCCAACGTCGGTGGTATCCTTGCTTCAGGCACCAGCCCTGCCATGTGCGCGCGGGATGCGAACAGCCTCGACGTCTTTGTAGTAGGCACGGACAATGCGCTCTGGTGGAGGCATTACCAGTCAGGGTCAGGGTGGGGGTCGTGGACCTCTCTCGGAGGGCGTTTGACGTCGTCACCCGCTGCCGTATCTCAATCATCGGGGAAGATCAACGTCTTTGTGCGCGGCACCGATGGCGCCCTGTGGCAGAGGGAGTATAGCAACGGGGCATGGGGCTCCTGGAGCTCTCTGAGCGGGCGGCTTGCCTCTGGTACGGGACCGGCGGCGAGCTCGTGGGGCTCAGGTCGTCTCGACGTCTTTGTGGAGGGTACGGACGGGGCCCTGTGGCATCGATCATATAGCGGCACGTGGTCCGGATGGGAGTTGCTCGGAGGGCGTTTGACGTCGTCGCCGGCTGCTGTGTCTCCGAATAGTGGTGTGATCGACGTCTTTGTGCGCGGTGCGGACAACG
>Ga0208321_1000497_pt1 | contig 23338 bp, 19 predicted proteins | sample June2015DPH_4_15_FD_184692 | JGI IMG/M metagenome (GOLD analysis project Ga0208321, IMG submission 184692) | Peatland microbial communities from SPRUCE experiment site at the Marcell Experimental Forest, Minnesota, USA - June2015DPH_4_150... | ecosystem: Environmental > Terrestrial > Soil >... | reverse complement strand
CCGCCTTCCGTTACCAGCTTCACTGCTTCCTCTCGAAGCTCCTTCGTGTAGATCGCTCTGGGAATCCTTTCCATTCTGACACCTCCGTCTTTTAGTATTTTACCTCAACTTTGGTGTCCACTAAAGCCATCTTACCCCAAAATCAGCATCTTCTGAAGGTAGAAAGATTTGGCTCTTATCCTTTTCTTTGAGTCTGGTAACTTCAATTTCCAATTCTAATCTTTTGTTTTTCTCTTGAAGTATGGCGAACCTGACAGATCTTTCGAGGTAACTTCGCCATATTTCGGCTACCACGGAAGGCAGGATAATCTGATAGTTTTCGTTGTTCCAAACTCTACAATGAAGAGACTGGATATCGGGACGCAATCTACCTCGTAACTCTTCTTTTTGAACGTACGGTAGAAACGCAATTCCCTCATCAGATAATTGTGTGATTAATGCGGCATCGATTTCTTTACCAAACATTTTGGAGATTATTGAGTACTCTGTAAAATAGGCAAGAACCGCGTCACAAGTGGGAATTCCTTGCCAAAAAATCACGTTCTGCCATGATTTGCCGTCTCTTATCTCTTCGGTGTCCAACCACGGATCGATTTGACATTTACGGAAGTCCTCATGAATCTTCTTAATGAAATCCTCGTCTTTCTTCGAATGAGAAAGAAACACTCTCGGTTTGTTCACTTCTGGATGCGCCATTTTACTCTCTCCTTTGGAGACGGTGCAACCCGTTATACGGAGTTGGTCTTTAATATCACTGGCAGATCAATTCGCTTCTATCTTTAAGTGGTCGTCTGTGTAATTGAGGGTAGCTAACATATATCGAAGCAGATTTTCACGACTCTGCTTGCATTCAAATTTGTTTCAACATAGGTTTTTGGGTTATTAACTAAACACTTGCACTTTTTTGGCCAATAATTTTTCCAGGTAACTATCGAGAACATTTTGTTGAAATTGGATTCTCATATTTTTCATGGTCAATTAATTTGCAATTGTAATATACCCTATTTTCAAATTACAGGGAATAGAAAGTTTCAGGAAGGAATAAATGAAATATCCCTTTACCAATTTTTCAAAAAGAGCCGATGGAGAGGATCAACAAGTTCACCTACTTATCTTCAATAGGAATATGACCTGGGAGTTTACGATTACGGGTTGAAAGAGTGGGTAACGAACAGCATCACCGGACGCGCGAGCGGCACTGATTGATGAACAACAAACTGCTTTCGCGCGTTCCGGTGCATTTATTTGTTAGACCGCTGCTGTTGACCATAGCAACCTCTCCAGGCTTTATCACCTTACAATTCGAGAGGCAGCCACTGAAAGTACATCCTTATAGTGCTCAATATATGTCTTACCAGTGCCAACATGAGTTAAGCCAAGAAACAAACCTGGATTTAGCCCACGTGGTCTTGAACCAAGCAGTCTTCGGACTACTGTCTCAAATTTCCTCAAGGAAGCTCCAGAGTGGTGTGCAATAGCATTACGAATTTGTCGCATATCATCTAAGTCAGTCAGTGAAGGGCGAATCGATGATTTGTAAGGTTCCCCATCGTGGAATACCATCTCTGCCCTTTCAATGACTTGTTGACCGCTTGACCATTCTACATAATCACGCGGCTTTACAATAAAGAATCTTAGAGCGTGATCCAAGTTCACTGGTGCTACAGATACCTTTGGCCGATAGCGTGTTATTGTAACTGCTCCGCACATGTAGCGTATAAAAGACTCCTCTAGAAAATCTTCCCAAGCTAGAAACATATCGAGAAATGCCATCTCATTTATCTGGCAAATTCTCTTATGCCTTATTGGGCGTAGATGACCGCCACGTATCTCATTAAAGCTATTAGCATCTGTAGCTAATAGTAGGCTATCGTCAAGCCTTGCATTAAATTCTGCGAGCTTGGAATCCACATTCGGACGCGCCATGTGTTATTTGCCAAATAGATGATACCAAATAAAATTGTGACGAATCTGGCGATATCTGAGTAAACCTGTACCCTTTCCTGAGGCAGTTACAAATTCTGAAAACTGCCTTTGAGGCTTGCTCCAATCAATCCTTTTATTAATATCCAACAGTGCATCATGTGCGGATTGTATTACCCCTTTGCTAAAGCTAATTTGGGATTTTCTACTCTTTGGTAACCCGAAGCGTGCATCGTAAAAAACACAGAAAAGGCTATAGAATAGAGGAATGCGGCGGAAACGCGTGTCCTTAAGATCATCCTGGAATGTTTCAGACAAAAGATCGATTATCGCATTAAACTCTTTCTCAATCCTATTGGCCTCCGGAAATCGCTCGTCAAATTCCTTATAGAACGTACGTATGGATGTTTTACCCTGTTGTAACCCATCAAGCATCGCAATCACTAATTCAGAGGTAAGCTCAGCTTCTCCCATTCGAGCAATAGCTCTATCGGCCAGAATTCTGTTCTTGAGCCAGAAAGTGTAATGTGCCATCGCCAGTTTATAAACCCTTTGTTTGAAAGGTCCAAAGAATTCTGCGTTCAACTTTTCTTGGGGCTTTAGTGTTAGAGTATAGGAATTCAGGCGGGAAAAAACGCTCAGAACATCTGTATCCGTTGCACCCTCCAGTAAATCAACGGAGAATCTATAAGAGAAAAAACGCTCTTGAACGTCCGGTGGAAGCTCATTGAACTTAAGATTTCCATAAATCTCATTATGATTCTTAGAAACCACTAAATTGCCTTCAATGAAGTCAAGAACAGCTCTGAGCCTCTGTTGACCATCCACAACCTCACGAATGGTTCTTTTTTTAACTAGATCTGTTGTTTCACGCAAAAAGATCTTCGGGACAGGGAGTTCCTTCAAAATGGTATCAATAAGATATGATCGGGCCTTTTCAGTCCAAGAGGGTCTCCGTTGAAACTTGGGCTGTAAGAATAGCTCATCTCGTTGGTGCCACTGGTAAAAATCAAGAATACGATATTGCTGCGGATTAAACCTGACCATTATTAAAGCTTCCCCTTATTTCAATATTTTTATCCAATATGGGGCACTATAATTTTACCATATTCCGCGTTAAGTTGTTTAACTTATTTTTTAAGCTGCTTCTATATTTTTATTAAATCTTAAACCAATAAAGGCTCTCTTTTGCTCAAAAAAGGTTGAATATCATGCTATTTTTCCAGAAAAGATCGTTTTAAACAATATTATATAGAATCGAGTTAATTTCAGAATGAATTATTCCTAGGGGTCGAGGCATATCCGCATTGTTCATTTGCGGTTGTAATATACACCTTTTTCTAAAATTAGGGAACAGAAAGTCATTGAGTCGGTTGATTTTTTCGTTTAGAACGATACCGCTATCGAGATTATAAGCGATGCTGCCGCCTGTATAGGTTTCGTTTGGCGAAAGGGAAACAATTTCACCCATTGGATCAAGGGCGCGGATGCGTTCAGTAATCAATCGCTTTTGAACTGGGGTAAGTTTATCCATGTATTCCGTCTTGTTGTCTGTGTTTCTTAAGAGAAGTGAAAGATGATTATGGTAAATCTACAATTTCGCAAAACATCTGTCAATTGATTTTCGGGAGCAATAAAAACCATGGTTGACATTCTTGTCTCCTTTTACTGCAAACGGCTTGCAAAGCCGAACCCGTGCAAGCTTGGAAAATGTTTATACTGAATTCAGGCGTTGACTTTGAACGGGAAAGGGTAGGGTAGACCTTCGGGCTTTCAAAGCGAAAACGTGTTTTAACTGTAGTGAGAGATAGGCTTTCGTAGTGACGGTCTGGTGACGGTTTTTCTGGAATGTAAGCTATTGAATTTGTTGTGAGTGATTGGTGGCGGTGCAGGGATTTGAACCCTGCCCTTCTCAGCCCATCATCACCATTGTTCCGGATGGGACCCCTTTGGTTGTTGAAGCCATGGCTCTCAATCAAGACATCGGGTTTATTCAGGTGGGGCAGAAGGCGGAACTGAAGTTGGACACTTTCCCATTTCAGAAATATGGGACGATCGAAGCCGAACTCTCCTATGTCAGCCCTGATGCTCAAGAGGATCAAAAGATAGGTTTGGTTTATAAGGTTAAGTTGAAACCCAAACGTTTTACTATCCGGGTTAAAGACAAAGATATCCCCATTTCACCCGGGATGGCGGTGACAGCAGAGATTAAAACAGGGGAGAGAAGGGTGATTGAGTTTTTCATCTCCCCCTTTATTAAGTATGTGGATGAATCATTGACGCTGAGGTAACGCACATGCAGCCTCAGGCGAAATGTTATGTATATTAACCTATGTCATTTTTCATAGGTCACCTTCAAAGCCAACTCTTCCTTTCTGTAATCAATGGTTGACACCTTCCATGAGATTGTGTAGATTTCAATCAGCAATTCCGTTCAATAAGAAACGAGGAGGATAGAGATGACGACTAAGGAGATCTTTAACGAAATGCAGAAGAGGATGGATGCCAACCCCGCGAAGCTGGCGGGAATAAAGGCTGTGTTTCAGTTCGATATCAGTGGGGCTGATCCTGGAATCTACTCTATAGCTATTGCCGATGGAAAAGCCGCGGTCAGCGAGGGCACTTCCGCTTCGTCAAACATCACGATTACCATGGCTTCCAACGACTTTGCGGACATGGTTGAGGGTAAGCTGGACGGCATCACGGCCTTCATGGGGGGTAAGCTTAAGGTGAAAGGCGATATGATGCTGGCGATGCAGCTTCAGAGCTTGCTCTAATGAGGTCACCGGCAGCCAGAAACGCTCGCCGAAAGATGAACGCATAGCTTTTGCGTCAACTGAAGCCGGGCCGTTATCCTCTCTTCCAATCGGAAAACAACAACCTTTGGGGCTTTGGCCTTCACCCTTCGTATGTGGAGCAAACAACCCCCTTTTTTAACTCTTTCTTCCTGAACTCATCAAGCCGAGAATCCATATCGCTATACCAGATTTCAAGTGATAATCGTTAAAAGATAATTTTCACAAGCTCATTTTGGCATTGACAAAGGATTCGCTTTGTGCCGTATTAAATGTACGACCTTAACAAAACTTTCTCTTTCCGAAGGGGGTGGTGGATGGAGAAAGACCTTTAAAGTTTTCCCTATCAACATTTTGAGTCCCTGCCGAAAATTTGGCTCTACATCTCTATCTGACCTCTTAGAACATTTTAAGGGTCTCCCAATAAGAGAAAGTTCAAGAAAAATTAATCGCGATAAAGCTTTGAACGAGAAAGTAGAAATTCGCCCGCCGTGGTTTGAGAATTTCCGTGAAAGGAGGAAAATGCTATGGTGCTTTATGTCGTTAAATGGAACCTGCATCCAGACAAGGTAGAAGCCTACTTAAAGTGGGTTAAGGGTTCAACCCAGCGCCAAATGGCTGTGAAAGGTGTGGTGGAGCTTCGCGCTTACCGCCCGGCCACTGGACCTCATCGGATTGTGGCAACCTATGAATTCGCCGACTTCGCCGCCTGGGCTGCTTGGGTATCCCATGAGGACATTCAAAAAAGTAGGAATGAACTGGACACATTCGCCACTGATGTGACTGCCGAACTCTGGGGACCGTCACCGGTCACTCCCGCGCCGGTTCGCCCAGGAAAGTAGACCTTATAATTTTAGTTCCAAGGGAACCGAGTCCTGATGACACGGCGGGCGAATGCTGAAGTCCTTGGAGGGCTTTGATAGCCCAAGTCTTTTAGGAGTAGGCCATGAAATGGAGTTACCAGAAGATGCCTCTATGAAGCCTCTAGGGGAGTATTTTATCCTTTGGAGGCTTTCTTGATTTTGCATTTCATAAATCATCAAAAAGGAGGGCTAATTCATGAAACTTCAAAAAATCGGCGGATTTGGTTCAATAGCGAGTGCACTCCTAAGTGCAATTTTCCTGGTGTTCCTTCTTTTTCTGCTCCCTCGCCTCGGGCTCGTCGGGCCAAGCGATTGGATTGACCCAGTGAAATGCATCGCTGCCGGAAGCGCCTCGCCTATCACTTTTTTCTTACTCAATTTAGAGTACATTTTTTGGAGCATTGCTTTTATTCTAATTGTGCTGGCGCTTCGAGAGCGGATGCAAACCAGCGCGCCAAACCTCATGCGGATCGCGCTCATCGGAGTGTCAATCTCCTGTGCCCTATGGCTTGCTGCAGGTTTAATCAACATCGTCGGTATGCCATCAATCGTCAGTGCCAAGGATGCCTCAGCCTACAGGGCAGTGTGGGGCGTGTATTTTGGCCTGAGTATTGCGGGAGACCACGCACTAGGCTGGGTGCTTCTGCTGATCGGATGGGCAGCACTGAAGACCAGAGGCCTGCCGCGAATACTCAGTTACCTTTCCGTGCTTTTGGGTATAATTGGGATTCTCGAGTTTGCAGTGCAGCCATTCATGTTTGTGTTCCTGTTCCTCGGCATCGTATGGGGCCTGTGGCTAGGGGTGGTGCTGTTGCGAAGCAAGGCTTGACGCTGCACTCGTTCCGCGTCTAACATGGCGTAACCGACTCAGGGGCTAATGTCCTTTTGCCCAAACCTGAGGCTCAAACGATCAAAGTTCTTTCCTACTGTGTGCTTCTTCTTTTAGGTGGTTTTTTTCTCCCATCAACGGCTTCGGTTACGCCAAAAACGTTATACGCTATTTCAACCTAAAATCATCAGCTTTTGATATGGCTTGATTCTCAGGCTTTGTAGGTGAAATGTGGATTTTCTTTTACAATATCCGGCTATTCCTAGGCTATTCTGGCTCCCTCTATAATCCAACCGAGAACCTACTTACAAGCAACAGGCCATAGCCTTTCATTCAGTCCGCAGCCTTGAGAACCTCAATCTGGGCTTCTTCGGCAGCGGCGATTTCAGCGCCTCTCTTTTCATTCACCCGCACCAGAATGTAGATACCGGTGATGAAGAATACGGAGATAGAGAGGATGCTGGCACGCGGGTTGTGGGTCAGCGTGCCGACGATGCCATAAAGGAATGGACCAAGGATTCCTGCAAATTTTTCGCTCAAGCCGTACAGTCCAAAGAACTCCCCCGATTTGGCCCGTGGGGTCATCGAGGCGTAAATCGATCGGCTGAGCGCTTGGGTACCGCCCTGCACTGTCCCCACCAACCAGCCGATCATGAAGAACTCTGCCTGACTCTTGAGGAAAAAGCCCCAGACCGGGATGATGATGTAAATGACCAAACCGAGGATGACTGCTCGTTTGGTGTCCAGCTTTTGCACCAGACCAGAAAACAAGCGGCGTCCCAACAGCAAAGAGAAAAACACGCCAAGCACTTGGTCTCCCAGGATCATGCCGAAGGTAAGAGAGAGACTCATCCCTCGGTTCAGGTTGGCGTACAGTCCCATCAGTGGAAAGGTGACCCCGGTCCAGATGAGCATGGAGACAAAAACGCTGCGCCAGCGGTTGCTCGGGATGGGGATACGACCGTAGATGAGCGCATAGGGAAAAGCCACAAACTGTGTTATCAGCAACGTGCTGATCAGCACTGCCGTATTCAGCCCCAACGCCGCGCCATATGATGTTGCCAGGAGGATGATCGCTCCGATGCCTTCCATGTAAAACCAGAAAGCGATGAGCATCTTGAACATTTCACGGTAGCGGGCCGCATCCCGCACAGTATTGGCAAGCCGGGTGAGCGAATCGAGGATACCACTGCCCCGGCTTCCGTGCGCCAGCGGCGTGGCGGGTGGCTCGTTGACATTGAGGATGAGCGGAATTGTGAAGACGATCCACCATACCCCTACGGAGAGAAAAGCGATGCGCACCGCCAGAGTGCTGTCGATGCCTATTTTGTCCGAAAACAGGTAGAAGACAGTGTTCAGGGCTAGCAGCAGTCCGCCGCCCACATACCCCATGGCATAGCCCAGGCTGGAAACTCGGTTCATATCTTTCTGGGACGCTACATGTGGCAGCAGACTGCTGGAAAAGCCCAGAGCAATGTTCATGCCGACCTGGGATACGAAATACAGGACTAATGCCAACTGCCACATGCCGGTCACCAGGATGAACATCAGCGAGGAGACCAGGCTTGCCGCAATGGTTGTAATGATCAACAGGCGCTTGCGCATCCCGGTGATATCGGCATATGCGCCCACAATCGGTGCGAGAACTGCTGACACCAACAAGGCGAATGATATCATCAGGGCAAATACGTTGGAAGCAGTATCTCTGGCGACTGCTTTCGCTGCTTCGTCACTAACGGAGGCGCCAATCGTCATGAAAGATGTGGTAGCGATGGCGATGAAATAAGGAGGAAAGAAGGTTGAAGCGGTAGTGGTGATGTAGGCGTGGTTCGCCCAATCATACCATGCCCAGGAAATGACACGGCGGTCATAAGATTTTTGCAACTGGACATCGGATAAAGCAGTGTATGATTTCATTGTTTGCCCCTGTTTACTACAATCTGGTGAGCAGCTTGCACAGGGCTTGATGTTGATCTAGCATGCAACAGTTGGGTGATTATACCCCAGTCGTCTCGAATATCACAACATAATCCATAGCTGACGCTTATAGAGAACAGTGAGTGGATCCGATCAAATAATGATTCCGCTCACCATCACCTTTATACTCCCTTTCAATCGGTAATCTTCAACTCTGAGCCCCGACTAATCTTCACTCTTTGTAGGTGAAGTCGCCAATTTTTACCATCAACCTGCTTCAAAAGATTTGAAAAAGGGAAATCGTTTAGTACTTCCTGAAAGAGTGATTCCTGAAAATTACTCCTCTATACAAGCTATCAAAGGGTAATCCTTAAAAAGATAATTTTCACAACCATATTTGGGGGATTGACAAACATTGTATGCATGGTATCTTCAGAATAAACACTTTTCACAAAAAGCACAACGCCCCTTCACCGTGGGCCTCTGGGATGGCTCAAGTGAAGGTTTTCGATCTAACTGAAACAAAGGAGGAGACATCATGGCGGAATCTATTCTAAACGGGAAAAGGATCTTGGCTGTGGACGACGAACCGGATGTCTTGAGTCTTTTGGCGGAGGAGATTCAATGGGCAGCTCCTGGTTGTCAGTTTGAGAGGGCGGCGACGTATGAGGAGGGGGCGCAAAAACTAAAATCCCAGAATTATGATGTCGTCATCCTGGACATCATGGGAGTTTGCGGATTCGATCTTTTAGACTTGGCCTTGAAGAGAAATCTTCGTGTAGCCATGCTCACTGCCCATTCTCTCAATCCAGAGTCTCTAAAGCGTTCTATTGAAATGAAGGCTCGAGCTTACATTCCCAAAGATAAGCTTGGTGAGGTTGTCCCGTTTCTCGAAGATATCCTCCAAGAAACGGAATATATGGCGGGTTGGAATCGCCAGGTGAACAAATTAGAAGGGTTTTTCAATTCTCAATGGGGAGAACACTGGAAGAAGTCCGAAGAGAAATTCTGGAAAGAGTTCGACGACAAAAGAGCTCATATAATTAAATTGTGATTGCCACTGACTTTATCAGCGGATGAAATGACCAATGACCGGATTAAACCTAATATTGGAGAAGTTAGAAGAGATCACCTCTTTCTGGAACATATATTAAAGTATAAGCATTTGCTCAATTTAATAGACAGAAGAAAAAAGTCAAGAAAAATTTAATTGATTTCATGGCTTCCATTTATTAATTTTCAACTGAAATGAAAGAACATACTCTATTGAGGAGTTGTTGGAGGCGTAATAACACTAACAACAGCTTCAACACGGACTGGCTTTTCCGCTACGCTCCAAAGCCAGCACGTTAAGCTTTACGTTATACTTGATTTCAATCGGAAATCTTCAGATCATATAGAAAGCCGATCTTCACTCTTTGTAGGTGTTATTCACACCCTCTTTTTCGAGGACTCCTTCCTGTAAGTGTGATTCTGAAAATCCCCCCATCTATGCATGACTTCAAAGGGCAATCCTTAAAAAGATAATTTTCACAATCTCGTTTTTCTATTGACAAAATGGTCACTTTTTGTATAGTTGATTCAACAATCCGAACAAGACCTTCTCTTTCCAAGGGGGTGGTGGATGGAGAAGGACCTTTAAAATTTCTCTTTGATATAGAATTGTCCTCCAGAAAATTTGTTCTCGCTATAATTTCAAATTAATGTCTAACCTGAAAGTTTTTTAAAGGCGTCCCGATAAAAGGAAGAATAAAACGAGATAAAGGTTTGAACGAGTAGGGAGAAATTCGCCCGCCGTCGCTTGACAGGATTGAGAAAGTAGAAGCAATGTTTCCTGATTCGATTCCTCACTTTAGCATAGGTCCTCTTTGTGGTCTAATTGCTAATGGGATGCTTGCTATTCTTTGCTTGGTTACTTTTGCTCTTTATCACCACTATAAGCCTCTCTGCGTCCTCACAGTTTTCTATTTTTTCATAGCGCTGGCCTTTTTAGGATGGGTTATTTATGGGCTTCAGAAATCGCCCCAATCTATTCTCTTAGGGAACAGAATACTTTACGCATCGTTAGCACTTTTACCAGCCACTTGGTTTTGGTTCTATTTATCCTTTTTTAGGCAAAGGCCAACACGTTTAACTTGGACTGTAACTGGATTAAGCCTAATTCTTGGGTTTTTGGCACTATTCGGTAAAGGGCCTTTGTTATTCGGCCTCCCTCTCGAACCGGACCCAATTGCCCCGGACATATTACGCCCCCAGTCATTGCTTCTCAAACCCTTGATTCAATCGTTTTGTTTCGTGGTTTGCATTTCTTATATTTTGTTGATTGGATTAAGAATGTGGCGTTATAAGAAACAAGGGCTATCCTACTTATTGCCTTTTGCAATCGGGCTATTTATCTGGCTTTTAGGAGCAGTCCATGACTCTCTACGAGTGGCAGGGGTTGTCACTTTGTCGAAGGATCACCAATTGTGGCTCGCCTCCTTGTGGCTTTCCGCCTTTCTAACTATCGCAATTGCCCTCCACATCCGTTCCTTAGAACGGGAAATGTCCAACCTTGAGAAGGCCCGAATCGATGCACTTGAGGAATCCCGCAATGAGCATGAGAGACTGAGCAAAGCCAAAAGTAAAGCCCTTGACCATCTCTCCCACGAACTCAGGACCCCACTCTCAGTGATCCAAGGCATTATTCGCCTCTTAAAACGGAAGGCCCAAGCTCAGACATCACCCATCGTAAGGGAAGAGGTCTTTGATATTATGGAGAGAAACCTGACTCGTATCTCCAATATCCAGCACGAAACAGACCAGATCATCCGGTCCTACCAGGAATTAGAAGTGACATCGTCGCCTGAGACAATTGATACAAAAAAAACGCTCTCTATGGAAACTATTTCTCTCTACCCGTTTACTGAACGAATTCTTAATAAGATTAAGCAGAATGCTGCCCATCGGGATCTCCGTATTCAACTCGATGGAACTAATGATCTCAGTTTGAATATGGACTCTGGGGTCCTTGAAGATATTCTGATAGGACTCCTAAGAAATTCCATTGAGAATACACCTGATGAGGGGTTAGTTAGGGTTGTCTTAGAAAAGAAGGGTCAGTGGATTCAACTCAAGGTCCAGGATTTTGGGATCGGAATCATAAAGGAGAACCAGCGACATCTTTTTGACGGTCTCTTCCATATGCTGGACACCGAGCTATATACTTCCAAGAAACCCTATGATTTCGGGGCAGGGGGAAAAGGCCTCGACCTCCTCAAAATGAAGGTTTATAGCAACCGCTTCGGATTCGATATTTCAGCCGGGAGCCAGCGATGTATACATCTCCCGAAAGAAAGAGATCTCTGTCCCGGAAAAATATCTTTATGTAAGTATTGTAAACAACCTGAAGATTGCCTATCCTCTGGAGGAAGCACATTTTGTCTATCCTTTCAATCTTCCCCACTTTCTTGAGAGCTACTTCCTGAAATAGAGATTCTTGAGATTTGCCTTTCTATACAAGATTTCAATTCAATTGGCAATCCTCAAAAAGATAATTTTCACAACCTCATTTTAGGTATTGACAAGAAGGTCACTTTTGATACTTTAATTTTGCTTAGGAGAATCTCAGCAAAGCCATAGGGATTCTCAAAGAATGCGGTGCCGATGGCTGGGTGGAAAAATACGAAAAAGAACTGGCCAAACTTTCATAACAGGTTTTCAACCGTCTTGGTAAGCTGGAGTGCTCATGCACATTTCCATCGGTAATCATTAACTTTCAGTATTATCCTAGACTGTAGACTCGTAGGTGTTATTCGCACCTACTTTCCCGAGGACTCCTTCCTGAAATCGGTGACTGACAGATTTCGACCATAATGCAAGATTTCATTTGGTAATCGTTATCTGCAATACTGATCTAAAACCTTCCTTCATATCTTGGGGTCCCTTCGGCTTGACATTCAGCCCTTTTTTTTCATATATTCAACTCATCATCAAGTAAGTTTTTATCAAAATCAATTCGAGGGGAATCATGGAGATCCGTGGACTTTATGCACTGGTGACAGGTGCTTCCGGTTTCATCGGGGGCCGGTTGGCAGAACGGCTTGCCACTGAAGAGGGGGTGCGCGTCCGTGCCATGGTTCGGAACGCAAAGAGAGCAGAGCGACTGCGGAAACTTCAATTGGAGATAGTTAAAGCAGATCTCCTTGACTTATCCTCATTGCGTGAAGCTATCGATGGATGCGATCTTGTATTTCATTGTGCCGCCTTAGTCCGAGAGACCGGAGACCAGAATGAATTCTTTCAAACCAATGTTACAGGGACTGAGAATATACTTAAGGTATCGAGCGACACCGGAGTCAAAAAATTCATTCACTTCAGCAGCGTGGCCGTATATGGAATGAATCCGCCGGAAAGAACAGATGAAACCACGCCTTACCAACCATGCGGGAATCTATATTGCGACACAAAGATTGCCGCAGAAAAGGCTGTGTGGGCTGCTCATCAAGAGGCAAGGCTTCCGGTAGTGGTAATTCGACCCACCAATGTGTATGGCCCATATTCCAATCCGTGGACAATTCGTCCCATAAAGCTAATAAATTCAGGCCAGATGATACTGATCAACGGAGGGACTGGTTTGTGCAACTACGTTTATATCGATAATCTCATAGATGCAACGCTGGCCGCAACTAAGTGTGATCAATCCGTGGGACAGGTGTATTTGATTACCGATGGGATTGCAGTAATGTGGAAAGAATTCTTTGGATACTACGCACAGATGGCCGGAAAGCCAAAAATCAGATCTGTTCCCGAATGGCTTGGGAAAGTCATCGCTCTATGTATGGAAATAACCTCAAAACTTACTGGTAAGCCGCCGAAAATCACACGTGAAGCCGTTGGCTTTCTGACTCGCCAAGCGCGTTTCAGCATTGAAAAAGCGAGGCGCGAGTTGGGTTATCAACCGCGGTTTTCTTTGGAAGAGGGCATGAAACTGACCGAGCAGTGGTTGAGAGAAGCGGGATATCTTCCAAGGGTTTAGAACATGCAGGATGAGTTAGGTAATGACTCCTAATGTTTGAGAAACATTTCCATGAATCAAGGGGCAAGCTCGTCTTGAAGAGTACTTCCTGTACTCGTGGATTTTGAACTTTAGCTTTCAATGCCACATTTCAACTAGAAATTTGAAATCCTAAATTCATTGGAAAAATTTGTGGGAAAAAGATAATTTTCACAATTTGATTGTTGATATTGACAAAAAATATCTTCCTGATATTAATAAAGTTGCATCACGCTGTGTTTACAAAAAAGCGATGAAAGCGCTATAAGGGCTGGAGTTGCTTTTTATGATTCATATGGTTGTATATGTGAGGTATTTTGTTTTTAAAAATTTTTATGGAAAGGAGGAATAAAAATTATGTGGATCCTACGAATCAACATGACTGACCGTTCCTACCGTCTTGAGGGGGTCCCAGCAACTTACAAGAACCTGGGGGGCCGCGGGATGACATCCTCTATCGTCCACGACGAGGTCCCCCCGTTGTGCCATCCCCTCGGCCCAAATAACAAACTTGTCTTTGCTCCAGGCATCGTTACAGGCACTGCTGCTCCCACATCGGCCCGTATCTCCGTAGGAGCCAAGTCGCCGCTCACAGGCGGCATCAAGGAATCCAACGCCGGCTCGCCCTGGCCACCAAACCTTGCCTCAATGCAGATAAAAGCGCTTGTGGTGGAAGGTCAACCTAAAGAGAAGGGCAAATATTGGATGGCTCACCTGACCTGGGATACAAAGGCCGGTAAACCCGAAGTGGAATTTCTCCCTGCCGACGAGTACAAGGGTAAAGATCTCGATGAGGTCTACCCGAAAGTGTTTGAGCGGTTTGGCAAGAATCCTTCCATTGCTGGCTTTGGCGTAGCTGCGGAGTACGGCTATGCCAACTCCGGCATCGTATTCAATGATCTCAAGAAACGTCCCAGTCGCTATTCTGGACGGGGTGGCCTAGGTGCGGTAATGGCCAGCAAAGGGCTCAAGTTCATTGTGGTGGATAGTAAAGATGCCCCCGGAGTCGCCATCGCCGACAAGGCCCTGTTTGAGCAGGGTACCAAGAAACTGGCTGATGCCTTGCGTACCCACGATATCACCAAACCCAAAGGTGCCCTGAATACCTATGGCACGGCCGTCCTGGTCAATATTTTGAATGAGGCAGGCGGCTTCCCTACCCGCAACTTCTCTACTGGCCGTTTTGAGGGTGCGGCTAAGACCTCCGGTGAGGCTATCTTTGAAGGGAACAAGTCGCGTCTAGGCAAGGAACTTTATAACCATGCCTGCAGCCCCGGTTGTATTATCCAATGCTCCAATACTTGGTACAAACCGGATGGCACTGAGCATACCTCCTGCGTAGAGTACGAGTCTGATTGGGCCCTCGGAGCCGATTGTGGTATTGACAGTTTAGACGATATAGCCGAAATGGTCCGCCTTTGTAATGCCTATGGTCTAGATACCATTGAGACTGGTACTACCCTGGCCGTGGCTATGGAGGCCGGTGTGATACCCTTCGGGGATGGCAAAAAAGCTATTGGGCTTATCCAAGAGATGGGCAAGGGGACCCCTCTGGGCCGAATCCTCGGTGGCGGTACAGAATTTACTGGCAAAGCGTATGGCGTGACCCATGTCCCCACCGTGAAAGGTCAGAGCATGCCCGCCTATGAACCACGTGCCGTCAAGGGGATTGGTATTACCTACGCCACCACCACAATGGGCGCTGATCACACCGCCGGCTATACCATTTGTCCTGAAATCCTGAGTATTGGTGGAAAGGCGGACCCCCTTAGTCCCGAAGGCAAGGCTGCCCTCAGCCGCGCGTTCCAGGCAACGACTGCATTTATTGATTCCTCTGGCCACTGCCTGTTCATCGCCTTTGCCATTCTCGACATCGCCAGCGGTTTCGAGGGGATGGTCGAGGGATGTAACGGCGTCCTGGGCACCAACTGGAAGCCAGACGACGTGGTCAAGATCGGTTCAGAAATCTTGCGTAAGGAGCGGGCCTTCAACGAGGCGGCTGGCCTTAGCAAGGAGCATGATCGCGTTCCGGAATTCATGCGCTACGAGCCGCTCCCGCCCCACAACCAGGTTTTTGACGTTCCAGATAGTGCGCTGGACTCTGTCTACGGTGAGCTATAGAGCAAATTTTACACAGGCGGGGCAGTTTCTGCCCTGCCTGTGTTTTAAGGCGAACCATGTCTAAGGTGAAAACCGACGAACAAGGTCGGTTGATCCTACCCGATGCATTTTTACAGCGCCGGCACATCTCCCCCAACATTGAGTACTGGTTAGATGAACGGGAAGGCGATCTGATCCTCCATCCACGTTTACCTGATGTTCGAAAGCTGTATATCCAACCAACCACCTGCTGCAACCTTCACTGCCGCACCTGTATCCGCAACGTGTGGGACAACCCCGAAGCCCATATGGATATGAACACGTTCCAGCGAATGTTGGAAAGCCTGGACGAACTGCCGGATCTGACCCGGGTTGTGTTTAGCGGCTTTGGTGAACCTCTGACACATCCTAATATCCTGGAGATGATCGGGGCGGTGCGCAAGCGCAACATAGCCGTGACCCTCGGCTCCAATGGCCTCCTGCTGGAAACCGAAATGGCCCGCGAATTGGTCAGGCTGGGTGTGGACCGATTGGTGGTATCGGTAGACGGTGTGAAACCGGAGACCTATGCTTCCGTCCGTGGTGCCATGCTATCGCAAGTGTTGAGCAACATCAGTGGCCTGAACGAAGTGAAAAGACAACTGGGCTCATTAACTCCTGCCTTAGGGATCGAATTTGTTGTCCTGAAAACCAATGCTACTGAACTGGCTGAACTGAGGGGGTTAGCATCGCAGCTAAATGCGGCTCGTGTCTTGGTCAGCAATGTCCTCCCCTACACCGAGGAAATGCGCACTGAAGTCCTTTATGGCTACGAACCGCGATCTCCGTTCAGCGCTGGGGGCTGGCCCGTGAAGGCTGACGCCTGGGTGATGTGGGGCACTTTGGAACTACCTCGCATGCACTGGGGTGCAGAGAGGCGTTGCCGGTTTGTACAAGACCGGGCAATTGTGATAGGATGGGATGGTGGTGTATCGCCCTGTTACGCCCTTTCGCATAATTACAGTTACTTTACTGTTGATGGCAGAAAAAAGCAGGTGAGTCGATACGTTCTGGGAAATGTGAAGGAGCAGGCCCTGGCAGAAACTTGGATGTCTGAGGATTATGTCCGCTTTCGCAGCGAGGTGCGGGGATTCTACTTCCCTTCTTGCCCGGACTGCGACCTGCGAGAAAGTTGCAATCTCCGTGAGCGTAACGAAGGATGCTGGGGGTGGAACCCATCCTGCGCCGATTGCCTGTGGGCGCAGGACTTCGTGCGGTGTCCATGAGGCAACGATGCAAGTCCGAGTAAAACTTTATGCCACCTTGAGTCGCTACTTCAGCAATGCGGCACCAGGGTTTCCTTTTGAAATCGAGGTACCCGAAAGCGCTACTGTGGCTGACCTGGTGAGTTGGCTGAAATTGCCTCGTGAAGAAGTGAAGTTGTTTTTTGTCAAGGGGCGCGCCCGTCCTATAGATTGGCCTCTGGAGGCTGGTGATGAGGTAGGCATTTTTCCGTTAATCGGAGGAGGGTGAAGGTGGCCGGCATTGCTTTGGACGTGTGGCTGTATGGTGCTCTGGCGCGCTACGGAGGCGGGACAGAACAGGGGAGTTTCGCCAATTTACAGATGCGCCTTCCTGAAGGGAGCACTATGGCCGATCTGCTGGCCCACCTGAGGATGCCCACCGAAGAACGGGGAATCACTTTCATCAATGGGCGGTTGAGTGCCATGCCTGGTCTCCAACCCGACTTAAGTCACGTCCTGCGCGACAGCGACCGTGTGGGCCTATTTGACCTTAAGAGCATGTGGCCCTTCCAGTACCGTCATGGTGCGATGATTACCGACGAGATGGAGCGTGCCCTTGAAAGAAAATACAGCCTGTGTCACACATATAGAAAAGGAAAATAAATGGAGATTGAAGGTCTTAAGTCTATTCCCTTCTATTTCATTTGTTTCAGTATTTTTTATCATTGCTACCAATGGCTTCTACCCCAATATTGGAATGTCAACAAAGGCATAGCAATCAACATGCCATGATTCATGAAGAGCAGGCAGAAAAAATACAGATAAAATGAGTTAGGAGGAGTTCTTCTTCGATAGGCCTCGTTTGTGTCAGAAGCGTTATGCTCGCTTCCAATCCGTAATCTTCGATTCTTGAATATGGTCCCCGGAAATGACTTGTAGGTGAACTCCTCAATTTAGGTTTCTCCAAATATCTTCATCTCTCCCATCCAATCAAGGTCCCCCTTCCAATTCTCATTGACACCCTTTTCCTGGTTTAGTACACTCCAATCAGGCTGAGGCCATCCATCGTTAACCTCTAACCATCGGGTGGGTATATGATGAGGAGATGAATTTAGGCCCCATTTGCGAAAAGGGAATGGGGTTTGAAGGTCAGCCTCACTACTTGATATTGGCCTCGTTTCCTATTCGAGACTGTTTTAAGATGAAAGCCGTGTAGCGTGATGAAAATATGTATTTAAACTATTTCTGAAAGGAGGTTCAAAAATGACTGACAATGATAAGGACCATAAAACAGATAATATTTTTAAAAGACTCCATTGGGGTAGGAGAACCTTTTTGAAGGGGTTAATTGCCTCAGGGGTAGGTGGATTAAGTGGCGCTCTATTTCGGCCTGGCTTTGGAATGGCTTTAGAAGGTAATCGAATAAAAAAGAATGGTAAATTTGTTGTAGAACAAACCAGGAAAGTTTCTATCATTGAAGACGTTGATATCCTCGTGGTAGGAGGAGGGATGGCGGGTGTAGGCGCAGCCGTCGCAGCGGGAAGAATGGGGCTAAAGACACTTCTTGTGGAATACTTTGGATGTTTAGGTGGAAATGGAACATCGGGTATGGTGAATAATTTCTGTGGCTATACTACGAGTGGGCCAAATAGAGTGCAAATCGTACAAGGAATTGGAGGGGAGATACATAAGATGCTGTTCCAACGAAATGGGGTAAGTTCGATGAAGAGTTATACGTTCAATCCAGAAATTCTTAAGATGGTGTTAGATGAAGAAACCGCCGAAGCAAACGTTAAGCTCTTATACTATACCCAAGTGGTTGATCCCATCATGGAAAAGAATACCATAAAGGGGGTATTAGTTGAAAATAAAGCTGGACGTCAGGCCGTCTTGGCCAAGAGAGTATTGGATTGTAGTGGGGATGGTGACGTGTGTGCTTCAGGCGGCGTGCCATTTGAACTGGGAGATGGAATGGGGGGATTTTTAGCCTGTGATATGGTTTTCCACATCGTAAATGTGGGGGCAAATTTCAATCCGAGTAGTGTTAATCCCGCAGCGGCTGAAGCCATAAAATCAGGGGAATATAAGATAACCAGACCCCAGGCGATTATACAGAACATAATGATACCTGGGGCATATTGGGTCAATTGGGCTGGAGTTCCAAGGGCAGTTAATGGCATAGATCCATACAATCTTACTCAAGCTGCCATTGATGGAAGAAAAGTTGTCCGCGAATTACGGAGGTTTCTTAGGGATAAGATAGAAGGCATGGAAAACGCGGAGGTAATCGATACTGCGCCGAAAATGGGTTTAAGAGAGACCCGAAGAGTTATGGGGGGACATTTGTTGACCGGTGACGAAGTCTTAGGAGGGACGAAGTTTAAAGATGGGATTGGCGCATGTGCCTGGCCTATTGAGATCGTAGACCCTGTAAAAGGAAGAAAGTTTGTTTACCTGAAGGACGGGGATTTCTACACGATCCCATACAGGTGTTTGATTCCCCAGAAAGTAGAAAATTTGTTAATGGCTGGACGATTCGTTAGTTGCACTCATGAGGCACAGGCGTCCGCTCGAGTGATGGGGCCCGCAGTAGTCATGGGCCAGGCTATCGGCACCGCTGCAGCGCTTTCAATCAAAAAAGGAGTGTCCCCGAGAGACTTGGACGTAAGTCTTCTACAACAAGAATTGGTAAAGGCTGGAGTTTTTCTGGGATGACAAAGAAGTTGATTCAACTTATGTGCCAAAGAAACCTCGTTGTGTCAATTGGGTCAAATTTAACTTCTCGTTGGGAATAGTTAACATGTCATGCCCAGTTAGTCCAGCAAGAAGCCCTTACCCTGTTACTGGTGGAGAACAGAGAGTATCCCCGATGAAAGGGGATAAGAAATGACGAAGAAAAAAGAAATAGTAGGTTATCGTATCGAAGATGGAAATATTTATTGCGTAGAATGTATTAACAAAAACAGAGAAATAATGGAAAAGATTGAGAAAGCTATTACAGCAGAGGATTCAGAAGAAAGCCTGTATTTTTGTGAAGGATGCGAAAAGCAAATCAAATAAACTGATTTAAAAGCGTTATTTGAAGGGGAGGATGCTGTGGCATTAACAGATGAACAGAAGGGTTTCCTCTTCCTGCTGCTCAAAACCGTGATTGATGCCCTTGACCAAAAGGGTATGAAGTCATAGAGTTCAGCATGGCCTTTTAATCAATCCTGCCAAATAATAAAGCTGTTTTCCTTGCATATTTCTTCCTGAAGTCATCATTTTTAGATTTCGCCTTACAATACAACATTTCAAATGATAATCGTTTGATTCTTGTTGACATTTTTATCGAAAAAGAGTAGTTTTTTTTAAACAGAGGAGTAAAAAACCTTCTAAATAACCTTATTTTTTTCCCTTTCCTTTTATGGAGTTTTTGGGGGAGACTCCATGACCACGCAAGAAGTTAAACGCAAATTGACTGCCATTCTCAGTGCCGATGTGAAGGGTTACAGCCGCCTCATGGGGGAAGATGAGGAGTGGACCCTCCGGACCCTGAACACATATAAGGAAGTCATGAGGAGCCTCATTCAGCAATACCGGGGCCGAGTCGTAAATGCCCCCGGGGACAACGTCTTGGCTGAGTTTGCCAGCGTAGTGGATGCGGTGCAGTGTGCGGTGGAGATCCAGCAGGTGCTGAGGGCAAGAAACGCTTTGCTGCCTGAGAACCGGAGGATGGAGTTTCGGATTGGGATCAACCTGGGGGATGTGATTGAGGAAGGGGAGCAGATCTACGGGGATGGAGTGAACATTGCGGCCAGGTTGGAAGCCTTAGCTGAGGCGGGAGGGATTTGTATATCCGAGAGTGCTTATCAACAGATTGAGAACAAGCTACCGCTTCGATACGACTACCTGGGGGAGCACGAGGTAAAGAATATTGCCAAGCCGGTGCGGGTTTACCGCGCTCGGATAGAGTCGGAGGCTGCCCCCTCTAAATTGGGTGAGGAGAAAAAGCCTGGTAGGAAGCGGTTATCTAAGGCCGTTCTGGCTGTGTTGGTCCTTGTTGTGATAGTCGGGGGTGCAGTCTTCTATCAGTTTGCCCTTCGTCCCTCTCATCCTAAGATGGAAGTTGCCTCCAAGGAGAAGATGGCCTTGCCCCTGCCTGACAAGCCCTCCATTGCCGTGCTGCCCTTCGTGAACATGAGCGAAGACCCGAAACAGGAGTTCTTCAGTGACGGGATGACCGAGGAAATCATCACTGCCCTTTCCAAAGTACCCGGGTTGTTTGTGATCGCTCGGAATTCGACCTTTACTTACAAGGGAAAGGCGGTGAAGGTCACACAGGTGAGCCAAGAGTTGGGTGTTCGGTATGTGCTGGAAGGGAGTATTCGGAGGTCGGGCGACCGTGTGCGGATCACCGCCCAGTTGATCGATGCCCTCACGGGTAATCACCTCTGGGCAGAGCGCTACGATCGTGATCTGAAAGACATATTTGCCCTGCAGGATGAGGTTACCCTAAAGGTCTTGACGGCCATCCGAGTGAAGTTGACGGAGGGGGAACTATCCTTGGGATACGGGAAATATTACAGAGGGAAGCAAGGTCTCGATTGCTATTTGAAGATAATGGAAGGGAATGATTTAGTGGAGCGTCGTAATATCAAGGACAACAACCTGGCTCGGCCCATAGCAGAGGAAGTTCTTGCAATGTGTCCAGAGGTTCCAATGGCTTATCTCCTCATGGCTAATGTACACTCGCTTGATTATTGGCTTGGCTCTACTAAGTCCCCCCGGGAGTCTGTTGAGAAAGCTATTGAACTAGTACAAAAAGCCCTTGCTCTGGATGATACTCTTGCCGAGGCCCACGGTCTTTTAGGTTATCTCTATACCCAAAAAAGGGAGTATGAAAAGGGCATTGCTGAGGGGGAACGGGCTGTGGCCCTCAACCCCAGTGGGGCGACTGTCCTTGTCGATTATGCCAGGAGTCTAAGCTTCGTAGGCAGGTCAGAAGAAGCCATTCCCTTGCTTCAAAAAGCAACCCGACTTAACCCTGTCGGTTCGTCCTTAAACTATCAAGTATTGGGCAACGCCCTCGTGTTAACAGGGCGGTATGAGGAGGCGGTCTCGGCATATAAGAAAGCGCTTCAGTATGCTCCTAATTTTCTATGGACTCATATCATGTTGACTGCTACATACAGTTTGATGGGTCGTGAGAAGGAGGCCCGGGCTGAAGCTGCAGAAGTTCTCAGGATAAATCCCGAGTTTTCAGTGGATTTCTTCACAAAGACATCCCTAATTAAGGAGCAATCGAAAAGGGATGATGTTTGCAACGCCTTGCGTAAGGCTGGGCTGAAGTGAGTGTGGGTAACTTGTAAAAACTCCCTCTTCATTTAATCATGCACATTTCTACTGGTAATCGTCGACTCTGACGATTATCTCTGACTGAAGATTCGTAGGTGTAACAGGTAATGCAAAGATTGGTTCCAGTTGCCCGTTAGTTCGTAAATGACTTGTCTTGACCGATGATAAACTCGATCAAGGCATCATTCTGTTTTCTCAGGGAGTTTTCCTTAAGTCTCCGCTATCCGCCAATAGACGACGGTGAGAATGACCTTATCTCTCGTAACACCCTCCCCTCCATCATCTTACCTCGTCAGAAGATAGATATTTTCCGCTGAATACAGCGAGAAACCTTTAGTCCGATATCATGGCAAATAGGCTGATAAGCCCATGCATCCGACAAGAGAAACGAGGATTATGGGTTGAAATCCGTATCCGGTTGGGCTGCCTACTCGGAATCGAAATCGGATGGTCCGTGATTGAGGGTAGGTTATTTTAACACTTTCACCCCGAAACATAGACGTTGACAATCTTGGGGAAATGGTGAAGATTACTCTTGTAAATCGTCATCAAAATCGGTAAATAGTTTATATCAGCTTGATGGAACGTCACACAACGGAGGAAGAGGCACAACCAGGAGGAAGAAGGAGGGCACCATGCCGAGAAAAGGATCGAAGCACCCATACAAACCAAGAAAGGAATATACGTATACATTAAAGGACATTGCCGAACTTGCTGGAACGACCAGAAATGCTTTGAACGTGGCAAAGGTCCGCGGGAAGATAGATCCAGGAGATTTCAGGAGTGTCGTAAGCTTCCTAACCAGGATAATCATCGAGAAACGTCTCAGAGGGAACCTCTTTGCCTTTACAGCGGAGGCCGGGAGAAGAGTAAAGAAGGCGAAGAGTGGGCCTCGAGTCTTGGGCAGGAGAACCAAAAAGTCTGCTGGCCGTGAATAGAAAGTCCTTCGTGTAACATTGATTTTACATTTTTGTTTCATCATACAACATTTCAAGTCGAAATCGTTTACAATATGTCAGGCTGATGATTGTCACTAAATAATTATTTTTTAAGACAAAAAAGGTCACTTTTTCTCCTTCCATAAAATTTCAACTTTCGAGTAAACCTTTAGAAATCAAAGAATTCAAACATTCAATCTCTTTTGGCACTAAAATTGCTCATAGTATAGATAGGAAAAAAGGTTTTAAGATAGATTGCCGATAAAGCCAAACCACGAGTAATCGTGGGACGGAAAGCCACGGGTCCCGAATGCTCGGGATAGCCGGGTTGCCGAAGCAAAAGGAATTTTGCGGGCCCGTGGTCTATGTTGACACGGG
>Ga0208321_1000496_pt1 | contig 23410 bp, 22 predicted proteins | sample June2015DPH_4_15_FD_184692 | JGI IMG/M metagenome (GOLD analysis project Ga0208321, IMG submission 184692) | Peatland microbial communities from SPRUCE experiment site at the Marcell Experimental Forest, Minnesota, USA - June2015DPH_4_150... | ecosystem: Environmental > Terrestrial > Soil >... | reverse complement strand
CAACAAGCCGCGGATGTACACCGAGCTCCAATGGCGTCGCTCGCGCCGCCCCAGCGGCTCCAGCAGGTCGGCCAAGAATTGTTCCAAGCGCTTTCGACATTTCTCGATTTCGCTCTCGGTCATGGACCGGAGCTTAGCACCTCTCCTGTGGGAGGTCAATAACTTAACGTAGTAGTATTAGGGGGTAGGGGAGAACAAAAGCCCTCACCTAACGGCGTCTCTGGGAATCAAAGGCTCGGTTGCTTCGGCAGCCGAGCCTTTTCGGCTTTGTGAGGCGTTTCATTCGGGTTACAATCCGAGCGGGGCCTCAGATTGATGAATGTTCACCTACATCCGTACGCCCGCGCCTCGCTGAGAGGCCACAGCGGAGCGTAAGCTTGCGGCCGGCATCGAACCGGGTGAGTGCTTGCGGGTAGATGCGGCTGCTCGCTTCCAGAGGAGGGAACCATGCCAAAGTATGTTGTCGAGCGGGAGATTCCCGGCGCAGGAAAACTGACAGCAGACGAATTGAGGGCGATTTCGCAGAAGTCCTGCGCAGTGCTCCGCCAGATGGGGCCGCAGATTCAGTGGGTCGAAAGCTTCGTGACCGACGACAAGTTGTATTGCGTCTATGTGGCTCCGGACGCCGACGCCGTCCGGCAACACGCCCAGCTGGGCGGATTCCCCGCCAATCGCATTTCAGAGATCAAACGGGTGATTGACCCCACGACGGCGGAGTAAGGTCAGGCGGAAGGGGGAGTGCGCCCGGGGGGTCACACCCGTTCCCATCCCAAACACGGGTTTTGGTAGGGGCGGCCTCGGGCCGCCCGCGGGGGGGCCAAGCCCTCCCCTACCGGCCCATGGAACTGTCCCGATCTGATCGGGATGGGAGAGTCGGTCGTTGCCGGGATTAAGACCAGAAGGGCCCAGGTGAACTCGATCCCTGGGCATCTTCCCCTCTGTGACAGGAATCGGGATTCGGGATTTAAGACTTGACGAACCTCCGGGACGCTGTGTATAATTCCTTTGGCTGGAGGTTAACATCATGTGCGAACTCACGAAACCTCATTGAATGTCGATCTCCTTCGGTTCTCTCCCTGAGAGCTGGGGACGATTCTTGCGTTACGACAGACGAGCGGCAATCGTTTTGATCCTTGCGGTGAAAGGCTCGCTCTGGGTTAACGAATAAAGGTCCTCATTCAGCCGAATATCATCCTTGAATTGGGTCACTAACTCTGTCCTCTCGGCCGCGGTGTAATCCGCCCCGTCTGGAAACACCTCTTCAAGGTCCACAATAGCCTTTTCAAGCTCGCCCAGGCGGGCATAGGCGCAGGCTCGATTGTAAAGAATGCTGTTCCGATTACGCGCCGGCGATTTATTTTGCCAACGCTTCATTAATAATGCCTCGCTCAATAATTCTTGGCTGCGGCGGTAATTCCCATCAGCGTGCTCAAGGTAAGCCAAGTCGTATTTGGCCCTTTGCTGCTCCGGGTCTACCTCAAGACTCTTGCTGAAGAGTGTCTTCGCCTTCGATTTGTCCGGAGGGTCGTCAAGATAGATCGCAAGATAACCACGATCATTTAGTGCTCCGGCGTTCTCGGTGTCATGGTGTATGGCGCGTTCCAGATAAAATCGCGCCCTCTCTCTGTCCTCGTCCTGCTTACCTTCCCAATGGTATTTCAGACCGTAAAAATTACCGAGGCCGTGGTATATCTCGGAAACAGTCTGGCGGATATGGCCGGCTCGTTGCAGATCAAAGTACACTAACGCAGCCACAGTTTTCTCATAAAAAAGAATCTCTTGCCCCTTTTCATGAGTGAATCTTCGATATTCCTTCTCACTCCACTCACTCGAATCGATGACCGGAAGCAAGCGTATCAGCTGATCCATAATCGCGTGAATAGAGATATCCATGTCGGCGAATAGCGGAAATTTGCTCTCCACTTTGACCACGAACTCTTGGAGGTCCTCACTAGCTGCCTTTTTGATACTTGCGATCTCACCAGGCAGTCGATCGATTTCTTTCTCCGCATCCTTCAATTGCCGATAGGCGCTGAACCCAAGCGCAATCGCGTAAACCGTCGAAACCATCAGAAGTAATGTGAGCAGTCTCTCAAGCTCGTCTGCTCGTTTGTCGTAGGCCTCGAGTTTCTCTTTCAGAGCTTCTGGCGTCGCAGCACTTCCGGTGGGGCGATTAGCCTGCTGTTGCCACCAAAACCGGCCAGTGACTACCACGGTAGCCAATGAAACCCCCAGAAGGATGCACAGCAAGATCCTGCCGATAAGCCACCTGGTTCGCTTCCGCGTTCGTGTTCGCATTGCCATTTTCCGCACCTCGAATCCCGGACCGTTAGCCAATGCCCGGATTATAGACACAGGCTCGGTTAGAAGAAAATGCACTTGGCCCCGAGCCAATGATCTCGCGGCTGCCCAGGGCCCATGGAACTGTCCCGATCTGATCGGGATGGGAGAGTCGGTCGTTGCCGGGATTAAATAAAAAAAGTCGACGGTCCGCAGTCGACAGTCGGCCAGCAAGACACAAACGGGCTCGCGCTTCGCGAGCCCGTTCTGCTTTGACGGGCAGGTGCTCTCAATATGTCCAACAAGTACCGTGGCTCGAAAGCGCACGCGATCGCGCATTCAGCGCTGGTCGGCGTAGCTCGTCGTTCCTCCGTTCTCACGCTCGCTCCTTGAACCCGAATTCGGAAGTTAGCGTGGGTGCGATGTGCATCTTGTAGGGGCACAGCGTCCGCCGCGGCGGATGCCCCTACGCCCGGCCCCGCACCATTTTGTTCCTCCGGTATCCGCGTCAAACAGGCCTCTAATCAAGTGATTCGGCTCGACTGGCGACTGCCAACTTTCGAATTCGGGTTGAACTTGCGTTGGAGATTCGCACCCGTTACAAAAGGCGCAATCTATGCGCCACCTACGGAACTCTCTACGAACCAACCGGCATCCTCCCTTTTGGCCTTCGGATGATGAATACCAGCGGGATGATGAGCAGAAACAGGATGCCCATGAGCCGGAATACACTCAGGAAGCTCAACAACGTTGCCTGCTGTTGCACCACGCCATAGAGCATCGCCAGGGCGCGGCGACTCGCGGTGGCGGGGTCGGAACCGCCCCGCAAGAACAACCCTCGAGCCTGTTCCAGTGCTTGCCGGGTGAAGGGGCTGTTGTCCGTCACATGCGCGGCCAGCAGGGATTGATTGAACTGGGAACGCCGCGCGATCCAGGTGGTGACGAAAGAAACGCCCATGCTAGAACCGATATTACGCATGACGCTGTAAAGGCTCGTGGCATAGCCGGTCTCATGCTTTGGAATCGGGTCCATGGTCAGAACCGTGAGGGGGACGAAGACGAAGGCCATGCCGGCGCCCTGGTTGAGCTGGTGCACCAGGATGTCCCAGGTCCCGGAATCAAGGTCCATGCGGGAGTAGCCGAAGAAGGCGAGACTGGCGACCGCGAAACCGAACACGACCATCCAACGCGCATCCCAGCCTCTGCCGAGCAGGTATCCCACAAGGGGCATGCAGAATGCTATGGCAATGCCGCGCGGGCTGGTCCAAAGCCCGGCGAGCGTGGACGTCCAACCGAGCAGGGTCTGCATGAACAAAGGTAAAGTCACCAGGCTGCCATAGAGCACGAACCCGAGCAGCGTGACCAACACGATGCCCGCCGCAAAGCTTCGATACTTCAACAGCCGGAAATGAACGATGGGCTGCTCGATGGTCAGCTCCCGGATGACGAAAGCCGCCAGGAAACCGGCCGCCAGCACGGCCAGGGTGATGATGAAACGAGAGCCGAACCAGTCTTCTTCCTGGCCTTTGTCCAGCATGATTTGCAGCGACCCCATGCCCACCGCCAGCATGCCAAAACCCCAAAAGTCGGCGCGCAACTTACCACGGCTAAGGTAGGGCGGATCGGAAATAAAGAGGCCGATCATGATCAGGCTGGCGACGCCGATGGGGAGGTTGATATAGAAGACCCAGCGCCAGGAATAGGTGTCCGTAATCCACCCGCCGAGCGTGGGGCCAAGTATGGGGGCGGCGACAATGCCCAGCCCCCAAAACGCCATTGCCTTGCCGCGCTCCTGACCAGGGAATTCCTCGAGCAGCACAGCCTGCGAAAGCGGCTGGAGCCCTCCACCGGTAGTGCCTTGGAGCACGCGAAAGAAAATCAGCGCGGGCAGATTGGGGGCAATCCCACACAAAAGGCTCGAGACCGTGAAGCCCGTCACCACGGTCAGTAGCAATCGCTTGCGGCCAAAGTAGTTCGCAAGCCAGCCGGTGATGGGCAGGATGATGGCGTTGGCTACCAAGTAGGAGGTGAGAACCCAGGTGGCTTCATCGACGGTGGCCGAAAGGCTGCCGGCAATGTGCGGCAGGCTGACGTTCACGACCGAAGTGTCCAGCACCTCCATCGCCGCGCTGGACATCACGGCAATCGCCACCAACCAACGTTTCCCTGAGGAGTGGGTGACCCCTACGCTGCTCATAGTGCCGATGAGATTTTAGCACTTACAGAATGTCAGACCACATGCCTTGCGAAAGAAAGCTGAAGTAGGTGCTGGTTGCGGAAGGCCCGCCGCGGTGCACTCAGGATGACATGTCCCGCCGCGGCGGGAGCGGAGCGCAGCGTAGCGAAGAATCTGCTTTTCGTTGCGGCCAAGGGCCGCGCCGTTCTACTAACACCTGATTTCTGGCTCCTGCCCTGATTACCGAACCGCGCCGGCTTCGTCCAATAGAAGTACAGTTCACGCTTGAGTCATTGGAGGAAAAGATGAGCCGCAAAATTGGTCTGGGTTTGTACTGTTTAGTGTTCTTGCTCGCCGCAGGGTCTCGCGCCTATTCCCAATCACGCATTGCGAAGGATCTGAAGCTTGATCCTGGTGGCAGATTGGTTGTCGAGGCCAGCGCGAGCGACGTTATTGTGACGGGGAGGCCGGAATCAGGCGCCCACGTTGTCATTACTTCCAATCGAGCTGATTTGGAGGACCTGTTTACCTTCCGTTTCGGCGAAGAGCCCGGGGCAGTCCGCATCGAGGTGCGAAAACGAAGCGTGCAGCCATGGCCCAACTCGCTGCAAGTGCGCATGGAGGTGCAAGTTCCTACGAAGACGAGTGTCGAGATCCGTACCGGTGGCGGAGACGTCAAGGTCAGCCACTTGCAGGGCGACACAAACCTCGAGACTTCGGGCGGAGATGTTGCGGTCTCAGGCCTCGCAGGTAATTTAACGGCAACCACCGCCGGCGGGGACATCGAATTGCACAACCTCACCGGAGAGGTTAAGGTGAAGACCTCCGGAGGAGATATTACCCTTGAAAACGCGAGTGGCCGTGTCGAGGCCCGCACCTCGGGTGGAGATGTGAATGTGGCGTTTGCGCGTGGCAATGCTAAAGGGGGAGAAATCGAAACCTCCGGCGGCGACATCAAGGTTCGCGTCGATCCGGCAGTTAGCCTTAACCTGGATGCCTCGGCCTCCAGTGGCGAAGTGACCTCAGATCTTCCCCTGAAGGTGACGGGAGAGATTTCCCAATCCAGGCTCCACGCCACACTTGGGTCCGGGGGGGAGACCCTGCGAGTCCATACCAGCGGTGGAAGCGTTCATATCAGCGCCTTGTGAAGCGCGTAGCCGTGGCACGGAGTTTGTGGCGTGGGCATCGAGAACCGGTTCCCGGCGCCCGTCTTCTGTCGAGCTCCACGCTGCTGAGCCGAGAAGGCTCATTCATCTATCTGATCGGTTAGACCAGGATGTCGATATGCAGCCGGGAGTGTCCTAATCAGACATTGAGGATCGAGGTTGCGATCCCGCTCTGCGGGACCACCCCAGGTGCACTCCCAAACTCTCCACCGCGCGCCAGCGGTAATAAGTGCTCGCCGCTCACGTTCGTTTTACTCTTCTGCCTTCTTAACTCTTCTTTTTGAAATCTCGAATCTGCCATCTGCAATCGCGCAGCGCCCCCAGCGCCTGCTCGTCTAACTCCTGACTTCTGAATTCCTCTTTTTGAGATCTTGAATCTGCCATCTGCAATCGCGCAGCGCCCCCCCAGCCCCTGCCCTTCTGCCACCTGACTTCTGAATTCTTCTTTTTGAAATCTCGAATCTCCAATCTGCAATCGCGCAGCGCCCCTCCGCCGCCAGCCCCCAGCCCCTGCTCTTCCGCCTCCGCCTTCTGCTTCTCGCTTCGTCACTCGTCACTGCTCCTCAATCGCCCGATGGCTTTATACCCGGACTCGCGGTACAATCTAGCCAGCGAGGAGACGACGGTGGCAAACATTGATCGAATCACCAGTGACCCAGCGCACATGAACGGCGAGCCGTGCATTCGCAACCTGCGACTGACGGTGCGCCGTGTGTTGGAGGCGCTGGCCACTTATCCCGACCATGCCGAGTTCAAGCGCGAGTACCCGGAGCTCGAAGACGAGGACATCCGTCAGGCGCTCGCTTTCGCCGCCGCATCTATAGCCAGCCAAGAACAGGGGTGGAAGCAGGACCTCGAGGCCTATAACACCTTGCTCGATCTCTGGTCCAAAGAGAACCCCATCAAAACCACCAAGCTGCAGGTGCTTCTGGCCGTCAACGGTTTGTTGGTTTCCGCCATCAGCGTTTCGGGCGGCTTCAAGGCGGACAAATGGTTCGTATACCTCGCGGGAGCGATCTTCAGTTTCATCTGGACTTTCTCAATCGGCAGGACGGCCCTCTTTCAGAATGCCTGGGAGACCAAGCTCAAAGCCATTCGCGACCGCTACGCCAGTGACCCGCGCTTCCACATCCTCGACTCCACTGATGTAAGGAACCGCGCGCCCCTCCTGCTCCGGGTGTTCGGCGCCATCTCCTCGAAATGGTATTTGCTCTTTTCCCCGTTCGTTTTCGGGTTAGCTTGGCTTGCGATCCTCATCTACACGCAATCCAGTTGATCACGCAAAACCCGTCGCCGTCCCCGTGCTCGCCACCCACCTTTCCTGAGGCCCCAACTCCGAATCCTTGATGCTCTTCGCCCCGCCTTCAGCGATCAGCCTTCAGTGTTCCGCCTTCAATCAGCCGATGGCCCGATGAACAAATCGCTCGATGGGTTCCCCTAGCCCCCAGCCCCTGCTCTTCTAACTCCTGACTTCTGAATTCTTCTTTTTGAAATCTCGAATCTCCAATCTGCAATCGCGCAGCACCCCCCCCAGCCCCTGCTCGTCTGTCTCCCGTCTTGCCCTTCGTCCCTTCTCACGGCTTGACTCATGGCCGCGCAAAACCTACACTCAACGCGAGGGACAGTTTCATGGGTCTGACGCACATCCAAGCGAGCATTGCCAATCCTGCCAAGCCTCGGCGCAGGGCGCGGCTCAAGTTCCTGGTTGACTCCGGCGCAATGTATTCGGTGGTTCCCGCGCCCGTGCTTCAGCGCTTGGGCATCAAGCCCGGCAAGACCAAGACTTTTATTCTTGCCGACGGCACTGAAATCAAACGCTCCCTCGGAGAGGCGCGGTTTCGCATTAATGGTCAGGAGGGCACTTCTCCGGTCATCTTCGGCGAGGAGGGCGACAGCATTCTGCTGGGCAGTATTTCGTTGGAGGTTTTGGGTTTTATCCTCGATCCCTTCAAGCGCGAACTCAGGCCACTGCCCATGATGTTGGCTTCGCATCGGCCCGCTTGGAAATACGGTTTGGGAGCAGGAGTAGCGCGGACCTGTTTTGTAGGTCCGCGGCTTTTCGTGCCCGCCAGCGCGTGTTGGCTCGGTTGACTATTGCCTCCGCACGGCATCGCGCGTAGATTGATCTCATGTCAAAGTTGCGGCGCCCGTTCCTTTATGACCGCTACATCTTCGTGACCGTGAATTTACTGAGATCGAGACGTAGGCTGGCGGAACGCGATTTCGGGCGGTTGGCGATTGCACTGGCGCGGATGCGGCAAAAACAGCGATTTGTATTGACTGCCTGGGTTTTTCTGCCCGATCACTGGCACGCTATCATTTATCCGCCCCATCCGCTGAGCATCGCGCAAGCGATGAGTGCGATCAAGGTCAGCTCGATGGTCGCAATCAACCACGGCCGGCACGAAAAGGGAGAACTTTGGCAAGAGCGTTTCTTCGACCACGCGCTCCGCACGGTGAAAGACTACGGGGAGACCGTAGAGTATATTCACATGAATCCGGTGAGGCGAGGTCTGGTGAAGCGACCCGAGCAGTGGAAGTGGTCCAGCTTTCCTGAGTACGCGGGCGTGGACGCCACCGAACAGCAGAGCCGGTGCGGGCTAACTATTGACCGCGTGCGTTTGCCCGCCGATGAAAACGTGAGAATTTGAAGCTGAAAGCCGCGGACCTACAAAACAGGTCCGCGCTACACTTGTTGCGCGGCGGACGGGAAAACCTACCGCGAAGCCCTCGCCAACGTCGAAGTCGTAATCAAGGAGTGGATCGAAACCGCCACCGAGCTCGGCCGACCCATCCCCCAGCCCAAAGGCCGCCTCGTCTTCGCTTAGTTCGTAGCCACAGTCAATCCGCGCATGCCTACGCGGGCGTGGACGCCGCCGAACAGCAGAGCCGGTGCGGGCTGACCATTGACCGCGTGCGTTTGCCCGCCGATGAGAACGCGAGAATTTGAAGCTGAAAAGCCGCGGACCTACAAAACAGGTCCGCGCTACTTACTGACTAAGCTCTCACGAAGGGTCACCACGGAGAGCGAGTCGTGCCCTCCAGGACTCGGCAATCTCTTCCAGAATAGTCGGCAGGGACTTGGTGATTCTCCAGTTTGGAAAATGCGCGCCTAACTTCCTGAGGTCGCTATAGTAACAGATGTGGTCGCCCACCCGGTTTTGGTTGATGTAACAGTATTTCTGTCTCCTGCCGGTGATCTGCTCGATCATCTGAAAGCTCTCCAGGATCGAGCAGGAATTATCCTTTCCGCCACCGATATTGTAGACCTCGCCGCAGCGCGGATGGCGGTAAAACTCGTGCATCATGCTGGCTACATCTTGCGAGTGAATGTTGTCGCGGACCTGCTTCCCTTTATAGCCGAAGACCTTGTACTCTTTCTGCTCGACGTTACAGCGCACCAGGTAACTGAGAAAACCGTGCAGCTCAACACCGGAATGATTGGGACCCGTCAGGCACCCCCCCCGCAGGCAGCAGGTGGGCATGCCGAAGTACCTTCCGTACTCCTGCGTGATGACGTCGGAGGCCACCTTCGATGCCCCGAAAAGCGAGTGCTTGGATTGGTCAATCGGAAACGTCTCGGGGATGCCGTTGGCGTAGGCCGGGTCATCGTATTCCCAGCGTGTCTCCAACTCGCGCAGTGCAATGGTGTTGGGACGATCGCCGTACACTTTGTTGGTGGACATGTGGACGAAGGGTGACTCCGGGCAGGCACGCCGCGCGGCCTCCAGCATGTTCAACGTGCCTACCGCATTGACATCAAAATCGTCGAAAGGGATGGCCGCCGCCCGGTCGTGGGATGGCTGAGCCGCCGTATGGATGATGATGGCTGGTTTCAGTTCCGCGATCAGCCGCAGAATCGCGTCGCGGTCGCGGATGTCGAGGGAGTGGTGCGCGTACCCGGGAATCGAAGCCTGAAGCCGCTCCAGGGCCCAGCTTGTATCTCCCGCCGGACCGAAGAAGACGGCCCGCTGGTTGTTGTCCAGCCCAGCAATGCGGAAGCCCAAGCGGCTGAAGTACAGGCTCACCTCCGATCCGATGAGTCCGCAAGAACCTGTGATGAAAGCCAGGGGAGCTGCCATGCAGAGTCTCCACGTAAGTTGTAGCGGCGCTCGATGAGTGCCGCCGGGCGGTCACAGACCACCGCTACAGACCAATGCGAAATCACTTAAGTCGCTCTGTATAGAATAGCAAATCCGACCCGCGGGGAATCACTAATTTCCCGCCATGCCCAATTGCTGGCAAGATCAGCCAGCCGGCTTTGTAGGTCCTCGTCTCAAGGCCTGGCGCTGAACGCTCACGCAGCCTCCGAGCGCTAATAGTCCATGTTGAGTTTTCGAAATCCGTGGAAACACATCCGCAGCATAATCAGGCCATTCTTGAATACCCTGGTCATCTTCGTGACGCCGTATATTCTCTCCTGGTAGTGGACCGGTTGGTCCAGGATGCGCAGATTCAACTTGGCGGCGCCGAAGAGGAGTTCGTAATCGCCCCAGCGGTCCATAGTGCCCCACGTGCCGACCATGGGGCGAATTCTCTCCCAATCGGATCGCCAGAGCACTTTTGTACCGCAAAGCGTGTCCTTGATTCTCTGCCCGAGCAAGTACGAGAGCACGGCGCTGAATAACTTGTTCCCGACCACATTGGCGCCCTTCATCGCCGCTTTCGGAATCGGATACACCAGTCGCGACCCATTTACGAATTCAGCGCTGCCACGGGTGATGGCAGCGATAAAGTACGGCAATTCCTCGGGCATGACGGTCAGGTCAGCATCGAGGATCACAAGTATGTCGCCCGTTGCGGCCTCAAACCCTTTCCAGACGTTCTTCGATTTGCAGATGCCGGGTCCGTCTACCGCCCGGATGTTGCGCTGCGCATATAACCTTTGCAGGCGACGAACCTCGTCCGCTGTGCCATCTGTAGATTTGTCGTCGCAGAAAATAATCTCCGTTGAGCGGGCCAGTTCCGGCATACGCGTTACGATGCTTTCAATGTTTCCGCGCTCGTCCTTGCACGGCACGATCACAGAAACAGTAACATCAGAAACATCGACCGGCTTCGGTACTGGCCTGGCAACAAGCACCTCAACCATGCACAGGCGTCTGATGAAGGGTAGTTTCGCCACGATCCGGTTCATGAAGGCAGAAAGCAAAGGAACGTATTTCGGAATCAGTGCTGTACGATAAGTCTCGAGCCACTCGAATCCGCTCAAAGCGAGCAGGCCGATCAGGTCCTGTTCGGAAAGCCAGTTCTGTTCGGTTTGGGGGATTTTCAGGTGTAGCCACTGAGCCAGACGGATCAGTGGCTCCCAGAGAACGTTGTAGCTGTAAATGATCAGGCGCGTGTGCCGTTCGCAGGCTGTTCGAAGTCGCAGCAGCGTCTTCTGAACATCGGCTATATCGCCCACGTCGCATAACAAAATGTAGTCGAACTTTTCCGGAGGTACGAAGTCTTCGGGAAACGCTTCATAGTACTTAAACTGCGGGTGCGCCGCCCGCGCGACTTCGACCATCTCCGGGCTGATTTCCACGCCGACGCCATAACTTGCTCGGAGAGCGTCAAGGAGGAACCCGGTCTGGCAGCGGATGTTCAGCACGCGCTTGCCCGGCTCGACCAGGTGCCGAAGCAAACGCTTGAGAGACTCGTAGTAATACTTGTTCCGCCGAATCCAGTTGGCTCTTGTCGCCGCCAAACCAGACTGGTGTTGCCGGTTGCGCTCATTTCGTAGTCTGAGGGCCCGGGGCCCCCAAGCAAGGTCAGCTTCCGAGTTTAACCCGGCGGTTTTCGCTTCTTTCGACATGGTGTGCTATCGATCGGCCGGAGTCTTTCGGCGCAAATGGAACCAACGTGCGAACAGGTGAGTGGATTACGGCTTCGGCGACGGCGGAAGGTCCTTCTTTTCCAACTTCCAGAACACTGTACACTCGCTAATCTCGTCGCTCTGGGAGTAAACGTGCCAATCCTTCACGTTGCTGACAAAGTCGTCGTCGTCGCAGACCACGGTGGTGGCAAAGTTGCCCGACTTGATCCGCTGATCCAATTCTGCCTTCGGCAGGATGTGAAGCCTGGCGTTCTCGGCTGGAGGCAACTTGAGCTTATGCGCATCGTCGTGTTCCATGCCAGGGGGTACGGGCCAGTTCGTCAAAAAGTAGATGTGCTCGGGTGCAGCGAGCGCTGCGCCCTTCGGAGTCACCTGCTTCACTTTGTTCGCAACCTGCTCGAGTTGACGCCAAGTGGTCGAGTCGCGATCATCGTAGAAAGTGTTGCCCAAGCACAGGGCTGTTATGCCCATCAGCAGGATCACCGGAGCCCGCAGGCGGTGCGGATTATCCAAACGTGCAACCACGGCATAGAACCCAACGACCCCCAGCACGGTGAGGAACGGGATCATAAAAGCGAAATACTGCGGGAAGGTCGGATGGGCAAAGATGTTTTGTACGCCGATGGTCACAACAAGCCAAAGGCATAAGCGAAATTCCGCCCGCCGCGCGGGGTCGAATTCGCTCTTCTTAATGAAAAAGAGACCGGCCAACGCTAACAGAACGAGCAGGAGGCTGGGCGAGCTGTTGACCCAATCGGTGACGATGCCGATATCGTGGGCGGTGGATCCTTCCCAATTTACCCGGCGGTAAAGCGTGTGATACTTGAGGAGGTCAAAGGCCACTACGTGCGGCGCCCGTGCAAACAGGAACAGCACGGGGGCCCAGGCAACCACCGCGCCGCCCAGGAAAGCCGCGGCTTTGATCCAGCGGCTTCCGGCCCGATTGTAGAGCCACATCCAGACCAGTAGAACCGGGGTAATAAGCGCTGTGAGCAAGGAGGATGCTGCTGCCGCGCCGGCAAACAGACCCGCCAGCGCGCTCATCCTAAACCGGGGCCGGGCAACCCCGGCAATCCCGGCACGAAACGCTGCCACCACCAGCAACATACAAAGCGGGTATGCCTGCGAGATCGTCCCCGCCATCCACACCCACGAGTGCAACCCGAAGAGTGCCAGCCCGGCGAACGCGGCGGGCAATCGCCAGCGGCGATCGGGAAATAGCCCGGCGAGATACTGCGCGATCAAGAAAACTGAGCTCGCGGTGACCAGGGCCGCTACGGCATGGACCACGCGCCATTGGGCGCCGAAAATTGCCATCCAGGCCGCATTCCAGTAAGCATTCAGAGGAGTCTGTGGAAAAAAGAAGTCAAGGTAGGGCCGCTTGCCGGCATCGATAAGGCGCGCGGCTAGAATGTGGAAGCCCTCGTCCCAGAAGAGTGAATAGGTTTGGGAATAAGCCACCATCCCCGCAGCCAGGAGCACGAGCGCGAAGTACAGCGGGCGCATCCTCTGTTCCTGGTCGCGCTCATCGGGTGGGTCAATGCGGGCCCGAGGGAATTTGGACAGAAGCTTCATCTTTCGATGCAAGTTACGGCATCAACTTCGCGAGCATATTGAAATCCAAAAACATTTTCAACCAGAAAATCTGCCCCACCGGGGATTCGCAGGCTGGCGCAGAGCGCAGCTCTGCGGCCCAGAGACAAGACCGAAATCAGGCGAGCCGATCCATACTCAGAACCGACGAATCATTGAGGTAGTACGATGCTGCTAGTGAGGAATTGCGGCTGGTCGGGCGCAAAATGGCGTTTGGAGGTCGGCATGACTAGCGCTAATATGGCATACTGAAGCGCAGAGCTGCGCTCTGCGCCAGCCAGCCCATCATCCGATACCCCAGCCCCAACTCCCTACCCCCGCCTTTCGTGAAGCCTGACTCCTGAATCCTGCTTTCCCCCATGGTCCTGCGCCGTAGGGATCTTGCTTTAATAGCCCCATGAAAAATGCCGGTTCGAAAAGCAGGATGCGACGGTTCACCGTGGTGATCGAGCAGGACGAGGACGATTACTACGTTGCGACGGTTCCCTCCCTGCCGAGCTGCTACACGCAAGCGCGCACCCTGGAAGAGCTTACTCCGCGCATCCGGGAAGTGATCGCCCTTTGCCTGACTGGCAACTGACCACTGAGGACTTTCCTGCGCGACAGGCCGTCTCTTCAGGGCTGGTTCAGGTTGGGCTCCGCAAGGGGCGGAGGAATCTCGGAGGCCGCCGGCGCTCGGTTCTGAGCCCGCTCCAGCCGCCGAATCGCGCGTTTATCGGCCTTCATTTTCTGCTTCTCCAGACGCTTGACCTCTTTCTGTCGCTTCTGAAAAGTCGTTCGCTGTCGACCTGCCATGCAGGCTCCTTTCGTCATCAGACGTGAAACAGAATCCGGGCGGAAACTCCGCGCCGGGAGTTCGTCTTACCAGCGGGGTTCGCGCTGCGAGCGGGGCCCGCGGGAGTTGTCGTGGCCACCTCGGCGCTTCCCGCCGAAGCCCCCGCCGCCCGGGCGGAATCCACCGCTGCGCTCCGGTCTCGGGCGCGCTTCATTGATGGTGAGCGCGCGTCCCTCGAATTCCTTGCCGTTCAGAGCGCCGATCGCTTTCGCGGCGTCGTCGTCCTGAGCCATCTCGACGAAGGCGAAGCCGCGCGACTTTCCGGTGTCGCGGTCGGTCATGATCCGGACTTGCTGCACTTCTCCGAACGGGCTAAAGAGCCCACGCAGCGCGTCTTCGGTTGTGTCAAAGGTCAGGTTTCCAACAAAAAGGTTCTTCATTCATTCACCTCAAGAGTCGAGTGTCCCGCGCGTCGCGGAGTTGTGTCGTCGGGGGTACATCCAACCCCCGAAGAGAAGTGCCCGTGCGATCAATCTGTGGCCTGGAGAAGAAAAACCCCGCAGCCTCAAATGAAGAAACGCTGGAGCCGACGCTCCATAGTGTCCAGTTCTATTATCCCACATTTTCAGCAGTTGCGCGAAATGCGGGTAGCCACAGTCGCGGGTGGCGCCCCCTTCATGACATCATACATCGCGGCCTCTGCGATGTGTGCGAAGGAAGACAGTTCTCAGTCATCAGTTCTCAGTTTTCAGTTGCGCGCCTGCCGGGTTCTTGCTGACCGCTGACAACTGAGAGCCGAGGACTTTTTCCTGAGGCGCTCGGCTTTCTGGTATGATCCTCTCAGAGGTCAAGGCGGTGGTTGGTATCCGACTTTCAAAGGACGAAATCCGGAGTTTTTGCCAGCGGCACCGGATCCGCAGGCTGGCCCTTTTCGGTTCCGTCTTGCGCCCCGATTTCGATTCCGAGAGCGACATCGATGTTCTGGTCGAGTTCGAGCGAGGGACCAAGGTCGGCTTTTTCGAGCTCTACGATATGGAGCAGGAGCTCTCCCGGATTCTGGGCGGCCGCAAGGTAGACCTCAATACTCCCAACTCGCTGAGCAAGTATTTCCGCGAGCAGGCCCTCAGCGAGGCCCAGGTCGAGTATGTCAAGGCGTGACCCGAAGGTGCGTCTGCTGCAGTGGATGACAACATTCTGTGGGACACCCTCAGCATCAATCTTCCCCAACTGCTGAGCCAGCTTGAAAGAATCCTCGGTCGCCAAGAATAGTTCCCATTCAAAAACAGCATTCAGTTATCAGTTCACAGTTTTCAGTTGAAGGCTACTGCCCGCCCGTCTTTGCTGGCGACTGACAACTGATTACTGAGGACTTTCTTGCCAGTTATCTGTTCTCAGCGTGGCGGTCTTTAGCCTGCCGGGTTTTTCCCCTGACTCCTGAATCCTGCATTACTATTGATATTTGGGCTTGATTGTGTACAATCGGGGCATCAATTCCTCATGGGATTGCCTGAGGAGACCCCGATGCCACCCACCGATATTCGGCCTCTCTCGTTCGGAGAGCTGCTTGACCGTACCTTCACATATTACCGCAAGCACTTTTGGACGTTCGCCGGGATTATGGCCATCCCCCAACTCGGCGCATTCCTTCAGGGAATATTTAGCGCCATTCTGTTTTCCCATTTTCAGACTTCAACTGGTGCGAAGCCGCATCCGGGGGCCCTTAAAGACCTCTTTTTCTCCTCGCCGACCTTTGCGGGCATCACGGCGATGTTCGTATTTCTGTACCTCATCCTTGGATCGCTGGCTTATGCCGCGGTTACGAACGAGGTTTCCGAAATTCAGCTTGGCCGATCTCTTACCATTCGCGAATGCTACCGCCAGCCCTTGAAAAGAACGGGCAGCCTGGTGGTTCTCACTCTGCTCTTTTTGCTTTTACTCCTCGCGGGAGCCATCACGATCATCCTTCCCATCCTGATGTGTCTGTGGTATGCATTTGCTGTCCCTGTGCTGTTGGAGGAAAAAACGTCTCCCCGAAAGGCCCTCAAGCGTAGCCGGCGCCTGAGCCAAGGTAACCGAGGGAACATCTTCGCCATCGCGGTTCTCATGGGCCTGATTGCATGGATTGCCATGATGGTCTCCGGATTCCCATTCATTATCGTGACTGTAATCCTGGCCGCGAAAAGACTAGCGATGCCGATCTGGCTGCATGTCCTCACCGCCCTTTTCCAGCGCGTGGCCGGCGCGCTTACGTCTTCTCTGGCACCGATCGGGCTGGCGTTGTTGTATTACGACGTCAGGGTGAAGAAGGAAGGCTACGACCTGCAAGTGATGATAGAGAATCTGGGTCCCGAGAAGTCGCCGGGCCAGGCATTCCAGGCCACCGCGTAGTGGATGTGCCTCAGGGAGAATGAAAGCGTGCGGCGGGTCTGATTCTTGCCAAGAGGCCGACAGCAGGGCAGGCCACCTGTGCTGCAAACTGCGGCGGAGGTTGGTGCCTTCGTCAATGAAAAAGGCGGCTCATCGACCATATTCCGGCGGCAGTTCGGCAGTGATTTCACGAGTTATGGGGCTCGCCCTGTTTAGCAGGATGCCGAAAGACCCGCCTCGCCTGTCATTTCGAGGAGCCACAGGCGACGAGGAATCTCGCCCCGATCAGATCGGGGTTTCCAGAGAGAGATTCCTCCCCTTCGCTCCGCTCTGGGTCGGAATGAGTCGCCTTGGCGACTTCACAAAGGTTTTTCGGCATCCTGCTAGGAAGCGACCGTGGCATTTTCGTTTCCGAAGTCATCGTCCGTCCTTTCCCATCGCCCGCGTCTATAACCTTATACCTCCACGAACCAGCGTGCTGATATGGACTCTCGTATCGTTTCTGGTTCTGGCCCTCTCGCTATCCGGGTTGCAAGCCTCGCAGCCGAGTCCAATTACCAACCCGGAACCCTCATGTCTCACCTTGAGCAATTATGTTCGAACCCTGGACGATTGGACGGCGCGCGTCCAGAAGCTGCGTGCGAGCGGACCTGCTGCCGGCAGGCTCCTCCAGGAACTTCCCGATAACTGGCAGGTCCAGGCCCAGGGGCAGCAATTCATTGTCACTACGATGCCGCTGCGTGACGCACTCGAACAGGTCCGGCGCGAACCCTCCAGTGCCGCCAAAGCCTCTGAAGGGATACTGGCCCGGCTCCGCATAATGCGGGATGCCGCAGCATCCATGATGAGTGGGGCGGGGACAAACGGGCCACACGCCCGCTCCCGATTGGCGAAGATCTTGAGCCGCCGGGAATTCCGCTCATCTCCCGAACAACCTTCGTTTGGTTCAAGGAATGTTCGCTTGTTCCGGTGGATCGGGAATCTTATTGCGTTCCTTTGGAAGGCAATGAGCCATCATGCCGCGGTTACAGGAACTGTGATCTGGACCGTGTTGATTGGCCTGGCTCTCGCCTTTGGCGCGTGGTTGGTTCGCATGCTCCTTTACCGCCCCCTGGAACGCCCGATGGCACTGAAGGCCCCCGCAGAAGGCACTCGGACTTGGCAGGACCTTGTTGGCGAGGCGTTCGCGGAAGCCAGCCGAGGAAACTATCGTGAAGCATTCCGTTGGGCATACTGGGCGGGGATTTACAGGCTGGAGAAGCTGGGGATTTGGCAGTTTGACCGGACGCGCACGCACCGAGAGTATTTGCACCTGCTGCCTGTCAGTCACCCACAATACGTCAAGTTCTCCGCCCTCACGCGGCGTTTTGAGCTCACCTGGTACGGCTGCCGGACCGCTTCCGCGGAAGACTTCCGCGAGGCACTGTCCGTCTTGGAGAACCTGGAATGCCCGTCCCACTGAACGCCGAAGACCGGAAGGTTCTGATCGTTTCCGGCGCCATCCTGGTGCTGCTGACGGTTGCGGGGTTCCTCGTCTCGCCTCCACCTGTCCAGAGACCGTGGGGTTTTCCTTCAAGCTATTCCACGGCGAGCGACGGCGGCAAGGCGGCGTACCTGCTTCTGGAACAACTGGGATACAGGGTGGAGCGCTGGGACCGATCCCCCGGCGAGTTGCCGGAGCACCCCAGCGGTATAACGCTGATCCTCGGCGCCCCTTCCATTGGTATTTCGGTTGAGGCCCGAGAGGAGTTGGACCAATTCATTTCCAGAGGAGGCCGCGTCCTGGAAACCGAAAGGCTGGCCGCTGACCTGCTGCCCGGAAGGCATGAGCTAACCAAAATCCCCAACAAACCTGATTGGAAGACCTTCCACGCCTTGCTCCCGGGGCCTGTCACCCGCCAAGCTCCTGAGATCACCATGCGCCCGCAGGCGCGCTGGCAAGCCCCGGGCATCGCCTACCTCTCTCACTATGGTGACGGCGAGGGGCCGGTGGTAGTCACTTATCCGTGGGGCGATGGCCAAGTGGAGTGGTGGGCGGACTCCCATCCGCTCTCCAATTCCGGCCTAACCAAGGCATCGAATCTTGAGTTGTTTTTGAACTCCGTCGGGCCGCCGAAAAGAAGGCGCATCCTCTGGGATGAATACTTTCATGGGCAGCGCCCGAATTTGTTGTTGTACCTGGCGAAAACGCCGGCTCCGTGGTTCGCCTTCCAGTGCGCGGTTTTGTTGGCCGCGCTGCTGCTGACATTCGGGCGGCGGAGCGGCCCCGTTCGTCCCCTGGCCGTCGAAAGCTCGCGCCTCTCACCGCTGGAATTCATCGAGACGCTCGGAGACCTGTACTGGCGAAAGCATGCGGCCCCGGAAGCGCTCGAAATCGCTTATCGGCGGTTCCGGTCCCTGTTATTGAAGCGCTTGGGTCTTCCCGCCAGCGCTGTTCCCGAGCGGATTTGGCGGGGCGTACATGACCGCCTGGGATGGGATGATCCAGACTTCTACACCCTGCTCCAGAAGTGCGAACGCGCCCTCCGCACCCGGTCCGTCGATGAAGCGGAGGTGCTGCGCTTCGTCCGGGAATTGCACTATTTCGAGCGTCGCTGGCGCCTTGCCGGGAGACCCCGAGGAGATTGTTTTATGCCTGAAGAAGCCAAGCAGTTCGCAGCCCACGTTCAGAACGAACTGGGCAAGATCATCGTCGGACAGACGCAAATGGTCCGCGAGATAGTCACCGTCCTCCTCTGCGGGGGGCACGCCTTGCTTGAGGGCGTGCCAGGCATCGCCAAGACTCTGACGGTGAAGGCGCTGGCGAAGGCCTGCGGGCTGGGTTTCCAGCGCGTGCAGTGCACACCGGACCTGATGCCTTCCGATATCCTCGGAACCAATATCTATAATATTCCCACCGCAAGTTTCTCTTTTCGCCGTGGCCCGGTGTTCACGGACTACCTTCTGGTTGACGAAATCAACCGCATGCCGCCCCGCACCCAGGCGGCGTTGCTGGAGTGCATGGAGGAGCGTTAGGTCACCGTGGACGGTGTGTGCTATCCCCTCTCGAACTTTTTCACCGTGTTCGCAACACAGAATCCCGTGGAATTCGAGGGAACTTATCCGCTTCCGGAGGCCCAGCTTGACCGCTTTCTCTTCAAGATATCTATCGGGTATCCGCAACCCGAGGAGGAAGTGGAAATCCTTAACAGGTTCCGGAACGGATTTAGCTCACGTGAGGTCGAGACCCTTGGCCTGCTTGCCGTTGAACCCGCACTTCTGGATGGGGCCCGCCGCGAGGTGTCTGCCGTGAGAACCGAACCGGGCCTTTACCGGTACATCAGCGAGATCGTGCGCAAGACGCGGGATTGGCCTACCCTGAGCTTGGGAGGCAGCCCTCGCGCTACCCTCCACCTCATGTTTGCCGCGAAAGCGCAGGCGGCTCTCGACAGTCGCGATTACATTATTCCTGACGACATCAAAGCCGTGGCAGCGCCCGTGTTGCGCCACCGGTTGGTCGTCAAGCCGGAAGCGGACCTGGAAGGCATTACGCCGGACCACATCGTCACCGAAGTCATGGCAGTGGTCGAAGTCCCGAAATGACCCAGCCCGCCAAACTCGCTCCGCTCACGGTTGCGGCCCCTGCGGCGGGGTTTTGGCGCTTTCCGTTCGCCTTTGCGCCCCGCTTTTTTATTGCGGTGGTCGCCGGCCTGGCTTGGCTCGGGCCTGCCTGGTGGGACTCGCGATTCGCCTGGTTGATGTTGGCTTGGGATCTCATGGTTCTGGTGGCTTGGGCCGTCGATTTCCGGCGACTTCCCCGCCCGGGCAATCTCCAGGTCTCCCGATCATGGCTGGCTCCGGCTTCTCTTGGTGTGGAAACGGAGGTCGAGATCGCGGTGTCAAACCCGACACCCCGCCCACTCGAAGCTTTTATCGCAGATGATGTTCCCGCTCCCCTCACGCCGCGCGTGCCGCAGGTGCATGTGACGCTCCCAGCACTCTCAAGGGCCCACGCAACGTATCGCATCCACCCCGCCCAGCGTGGCGACCTACGACTCGGAAGGACTTTTTTGCGCGTGCAAAGCCCGCTGAAATTGGCGGAACGATGGTACGCAGCGCCGCTGGAACAGATGGTTCGCGTCTACCCCGACCTGGCGGAGCCCAAACAGCACACGCTGTATTTGGTCCGCCGCCAACAGATCGAGCAAGAACGGCGTCTGAAGCATCAACCGGGAAAAGGGCGTGAGTTCGAGAGCCTGCGCGCTTACCGTGAGGGAGATGAGCTTCGGGATGTCTGTTGGACGGCCACGGCGCGCCGGGGCAAGCTCGTTACACGGGTTTATCGCACCGAACGCAGCCAGCCGGTGGTGATCATTGTGGACACAGGGCGGCTGATGCTGGCCCGTATCAGGCGCGGGGGGGAGACCTTGACGAAGCTCGACTGTGCGGTCAATTCCGCTTTGACCCTGGCTCATGTGGCATTTTCCTCCGGCGATCGCGTGGGACTGCTGGCCTACGGTCGCAAAATGAAATCGCGGCTTTTGCCCGGAAGGAGCCGCAGCCACTTGCGCGCCATACTGGATCATCTCGCCATTCTGAGCGGCGAACTGGTGGAAGCAAACCACGCCGCCGCAGCAGAGGCGTTGCTTTCCCTCAAGCGGCAAAGGAGCCTGGCGGTGTGGCTCACCGACCTTGCGGAAACGCCCGCCACTCCCGACGTGATCGAGGCGGCTTCCCGCCTGCTTCCGCAGCACCTCGTTCTGTTCGTGGCCATTGGCCAGACGGAACTGGACACACTTCTCTCTGAGACACCCGGCGATTTTGAACAGATGTATCGGCACGTGGCCGCTCAGGAAATGGCAGAGAGGCGCGAGGTCCTGATCAGGCGATTACGCGAAAGGGGCGCGCTGGTTCTCGACTTGAAACCGCAACAGATCTCCACCAGCGTCGTCAATCAATACCTGATGATTAAAGAAAGAGGATTGCTCTGATAACGCGGAGCCGCTGGGGGGCAGGTTAACCCGAATTCGAAAGTTGGGGGCCGCCGGTCGAGCCGAATCACTTGATTAGAGGCCCGTTTGACGCAGGTACCGGAGGAACAAAATGGCGCGGGGTCGGGCGTAGGGGCACAGCGCGCTGTGCCCCTACAAGATGTACATCGCACCCAGGCTAACTTCCGAATTCGGGGTTAATCGCTCGGGTGGCGTCCGGCAGCGCAGAAGTAAAGGCAAAGCAGCAGGGCTGAGAGCGCGCCGGCTGCAAACTTGGTCGTCGCCCTCATCGGAGATGGCGAAACAAAACCCTCGATGATGCCGGCCACCACGAGGAGCGGAATGATGCCCGCAACCAGCCGGATGGCTTTCCCTCCATAAAACACCGTGGCATCGCGGCGCGTCATCGAGCCGGGAAAGAGTAAGCCTCTCGCCAGCAGCAATCCCGCGGCCCCGGCAATGAGGATCGAAGGGATCTCGATAACGCCATGCGGAGCTACGAACGAGAGGAGGTCCTTGGCCATTCCGGCCTGCCAGCACGCGGCGCTGATGACGCCGAACAAAAGGCCGTTTGTCAGCAGCAGGCAAACCGTCCCAACTCCTCCCAGGATTCCTGTGGCAAATACCGAGAAAGAAACGGAAAGGTTGTTGGTCATGATCCCGCTGGAGGCCAGGGGCTTGATGGTGACGATGGATTGTGTCCACATCACTCGGCGGTCAATGCTCCTGGCCATGTCTTCTCCCAGGAAGAACCTTTGAAAAGCGGGATCTCCGAGTGTGGCAAGGAACCCCACAAGAGTCCCGAGCAGGAAGAGCCCAAACGCGGCGAGAGTGTAAGCGAAAGTTTCTCTGAAAACTTGCGGAAAGACGGATCGATAGAATCGGGTGATGCCACGAGGCCGAGGGGCACGCCCCATATAGATCAGGTTATGGGCGCGCCCCAGGAGTTGGTTCAGGTATCCGGCCAGTCGCCGGCTCAGAGGATCTTCACGAACCGTGCAGAGATCAGAGGCCACTTGGCGGTACAATAGGCCCATGTCCTGCAGTTCATGGGCGGACAGCGCCATGAGGCCACGCCGGCCTGCCCGCTTAATGATGTCTTCCAGGCGGTCCCAGAATGGCCTTCGCTTTTGAAGCCAGCGGTTGCTAATCATGGAGGTGACCTTGGCGGAAGACAAGCTTATCATTGAAACGCCCGAACAGGTCTCTCTAGAGTTTCAACTTGCGGGAATCGGCAGCCGCTTCCTGGCAATGGTCCATGATACTTTCATCCAGGTCATTGCCTTTGTGGTGCTGCTAATCCTGGCAATCCTATTTTTCTCCTTTGCCGCGCCGCTTTTTCCCGCCGGGGTCAGGCCGTGGGCAGGGGCGCTCTTCGTGTTTGTGTTCTTTCTGCTGCAATTTGGATATTTCATTTTCTTCGAGGCCATCTGGAACGGCCAGACACCGGGGAAACGGTACCAGCACTTGCGGGTTATTAAGGACAACGGGCGGCCCATTACCGCGCTCGACTCCGTGGGACGGAACCTGATGCGCGTCGTGGATAGCTTCCCCCTTTTTTATGCAATCGGCATCATCTCCATGCTCTTGAGCTCCCGGAACAAGCGCCTGGGCGACTACGTGGTGGGGACGGTCGTCGTTCATGAAAGGCCGTTGGAGAACAGCAGTGGTGTAGGTTTTCAGTATGCCGATCAACAGGCGGCCTCGGGTTATGAGGTTACCCTGCTGACCCCGGAGGAATTCCAGTTCATTGAGCTCTTTTTGCTGCGCCTGCCCCAACTACCGGCGGAAGCAAAGGATAAGTTAGGACGGGAAATCGTGGAGAGAATCTCCAAGAGGATTGGGATCTATGCGGAAGACCAGCGTGCTCCCATTCTCTACCTGCAAAAGGTCATAGCCGAGTATCGAAACAAGGCCCGGTTCCGCTGAGGGCTGAAATGAGGAGCCTGTCCCCGTAGTTGCGCGCCTGTTGTTAGATGCTCCGAATGACAGCCGGCGCCTCCCCCCCCGCTGGGCCTCTCGAATCACCTGCATGTTTCCAGTCCGCAGTTCCCCGTCTCTGTTTTTTGCTGCCGACTACCTACCGCGTACTGCCTTCCGTCCTTCCCCAGTCCCTCGCCCCCAGCACCCAGCCCCTAGTGTAGTGTCCCCAACGCTTCTTTACATTTGGCGACTTTGGACATGATTCGTTCGACCGAGGCGGTCCATACAAAGACACGAGGATTCTGGTTGTGATTGTCCAAATATTCCTTGATGGCAGCG
>Ga0208321_1000482_pt1 | contig 24311 bp, 25 predicted proteins | sample June2015DPH_4_15_FD_184692 | JGI IMG/M metagenome (GOLD analysis project Ga0208321, IMG submission 184692) | Peatland microbial communities from SPRUCE experiment site at the Marcell Experimental Forest, Minnesota, USA - June2015DPH_4_150... | ecosystem: Environmental > Terrestrial > Soil >... | reverse complement strand
GGCCTCCATCTTTGCGTGGACGGGAGCCATCAAGAAGCGGGGCGAGCTTGACGGGACGGAAGAGGTGATCGCTTTCGGAGAGAAGGTGGAAAGGGCGGTCATCGCCTGCATCGAGTCAGGCATAGCCACGAAGGACCTGATACCCCTCATGGCGCCGAGGCCGGAGGGGTTTTGCAGCACCGAGGGGTTTATCGACGCCGTGGCCTCCAGGCTCGGAGCCCAAAGGGCGTGAGGAAGACCCGCCAGCGCACCCTTCCACCCGGTCGCACGCACCTTCCCTAAAGGAAGCGTGCGAGGTCCTCCCGCACCATCCCCTCTATCCTTTCAAGGGCCTCGGGGCTTCTTGCCTCGAAGCGGAGGACGAGGACCGGCTGCGTGTTGGAGGCCCTCACCAGCCCCCATCCGTCGGGCAGGACAACCCTTACGCCGTCCGTGTCCACTATCTCGAACCTCTGCCGGTAATATTCGGTGATCTTCCGCACTACGCCGAACTTTAACTGCTCGGGACAGTCGATCCTGATCTCCGGGGTTGACCAGGTCCTCGGCAGGTCCGCAAGGAACTCGGAAAGCGGCCTTTCATCCCTTGCCAATATCTCAAGCAGCCTGAGGGAGGCGTAGATCGCGTCGTCGAAGCCGAAAAACCTGTCTGCGAAGAACATATGGCCGCTCATCTCGCCGCCGAATAGCGCACCGGTCTCCTTCATCTTCTGCTTGATGAGCGAGTGGCCCGCTTTCCACATGATCGGCCTTCCGCCCCGTTTCGCGATATCGGCAAAGAGGTTCTCGGAGCATTTCACCTCCGAGACAAAAGTGGCGCCTTTGTGCCGCTCGGCGATCTCCCTGGCGAATATGATCATCAAGTAGTCGCCCCGGATAACGCCCCCCTCGTTGTCCACTACGCCTATCCTGTCTGCGTCCCCGTCATAGGCTATGCCTAGCTCGGCCGACCTGGCGAGCACCGTATCCCTCAGCTGGCCGAGGTTCGTCTCCACGGTCGGGTCCGGAAAGTGGCTTGGAAAACGGCCGTCCATCTCGCAGTTCAGGGCGATCACCTCGGCGCCCATTTCCTCCATGATCGGCACGGCTATTACCCCGCCGGTGCCGTTGCCTGCGTCGACCGCCGCCTTCACCGACCGGTCGATAGAGATATTTCCCCTGAGGAAATTGTAATAATCTTCCTTTATACCAAGGTAGTGGAAGAGCCCGCCGCGGCCGGAGACAAAGCGCCGGCCCTCTATGATGTCCGCGATCTCCTGTATCGCGCTGCCGAAAAGCGTGCTCTTACCGAAGGCCACCTTAAAGCCGTTATAGTCGGGCGGATTATGGCTCCCGGTCACCATGACGCCGCCTTCCACTTCCATCGTGAAGAGGGAGAAATAAAAAAGAGGCGTAGGCACTACGCCCAGGTCCGTCACCGACAGTCCCCCTTCCACCATGCCTTCGGCGACCAGGCGGCCGAAATCGTCCGAGCTCAGCCTGCAGTCCCTTCCCAGGGATGCCCTCGTTTTGCCCCTCTCCCGCATGTACGCAGCAACGGCCCTTCCTATGTTCCGTACAACGTCTTCCGTGAGGTCGGCGCCTACGATCCCCCTGATATCGTATTCCCTGAATATCTCCCTCTTCATCATCTCTCCTCGCCGCATTGCCCCCGGCGCCTTCCGCCCGCGCCTGACCCGGCGGTTTCCGAGCCTCGCCGATAAGTTTCCTTTGACTTCCCGCGCAGGTCTTCAATATTATATGTGAGGCAGGAAAAATCTCAAGGCAAAAGAGGAGATATGGAAAAACAGTATGTCATAGACGATATGACCCTCGCGGACTCATGGCGCCTTTTCCACATACTCGCAGAGTTCGTTGAAGGCTTCGAAAAACTCTCCGAGGTCAAGCAAGCAGTCACGGTTTTCGGCAGCGCCCGAACAAGGGAGGGGGAGGAGCTTTATGCAAGGGCCTACAACCTGGCACTGGCCTTAGGCAGGGCCAATTTCAACCTCATCACCGGGGGCGGACCGGGCGTTATGGAGGCCGTAAACAAGGGCGCCCTTGAGGCAGGTGTAAAATCGGTGGGCATCAATATCGAGCTGCCCTTCGAGCAGAAGCCGAACCCCTACATCAACGTCCCCTTGAGCTTCAGGTACTTCTTCGTGCGAAAGGTGATGTTCGTAAAGTATGCCATTGCTTACATCGTGCTTCCCGGCGGCTTCGGAACGCTTGACGAGCTGTTCGAGGCCGTCACGCTGATCCAGACAAAGAAAATAAGGCCCTTCCCGGTCATACTCGTAGGCAGCGAGTACTGGGGCGAGATAATCTCATTCATCCGCAACCACATGCTCGGCAACAACATGATAAACAAGGAGGACCTCAATATATTCAAGGTTATGGATGACCCGGAGGAGATAGTCGAATACATACGCCGCTTCGTCATCCTCTAGGGGCGGAAAATAGAGGCGCTGGAAACTGGAAAGGAGGAGGAAATGGCTTTCATGAGAGGCATGGTGATTTGTCTTTTGTCGGCTTTCTTCGCGACATTCTCCGCAGGAGGGTCGGCCTTCGCGCAAGCTAAGGCGGCGACGGTGGCCGATGTGGTGCAGGCGCTCGACGTGATCACGGGTGGCAGGGTCATAGTGCGGGCCGATATACCCTTCGGTACCGGCAACCCCTTCGTTGTTACAAAAAGCTCCGATATACCGGGCAAGGCTGTAACCGAAACGCCCGGGCTCGTCGTGGGCGACCCGAAGGCGCCTGTCCGTAAGCTCGCCGTGGGAATGACACTGACTGAGAGCGCAATCGAGCTGGCCGGGGCGACGGGTGTCGACGCCATCGTCGTCCACCACCCCGTTGCAGACGCGGCAAGCTCGGGAGGCGTGCCGCTGCGCGGTTACGTCGGCCTTTACAAGCTGGCGGTCCTCGAGGCCCACGAAGCCTTTCACGGGCGCCATCCAGGCATCGGCATAATCCACGGCCACATGCCCTTCAAGGTCTATATCGCCTATGGCGGGGTAATAGGGAATGTGGTCTTTATCGGAAAACCTTTGCCGGAGGTGAAGAAAGCGGGAGACATCATAAGCCGGCTCAACGACTTTGCCGACCTGTCCCGCGAGAGGGCTATCCTGAAGACGGAAGCGGAGGAGCGCCAGTCTCCCATGCTTCAGGAAACGAACATCGCGGCAGCCGCCTCCATCGTCAGCGGCTCCCCCGACGACCCTGTGGCTACGGTGCTCCATGTCTTCCCCCACACGGGCTTCACCCCTCAGCAGATGCGCGAACTCAAGAAGGAGTATCCTGATATAAACACGCTGGTTATGTCGATAAGCAGGGTGGGGAAGGACCATCCCCTCGTAGCGACCGCGAAAGAGCTGGGGCTGACGGTGATAGTCGGGAACTCCCACGCCCTGGAAATCATCGAGAACGGCATTCCCCTGGCTTATGCCCTTAAGAGCCTGCTGCCCGGCGTCGAGGTAGTGGTCTTCCGGGAGCGGATGACATCGTCGCCGATAGAGGCGATAGGCTCGAAGATGCAGCGCGAGTACGGTCAGGAAATGGCTGCAAAATACCTGGTCCCTAAGAAGCGGTAGGCTGAAAGGAAGAGCGCCTATTTCGCGAACAGTTTGCCCAGCAGCTCCATGAGGCTCCCACCGGGGAAGGGGGCCGGAATAAAGGAGAGACAGAAGATAAGGAGCACGAAGATGGCCAGAAACTTCCTTTTCCTGTCGAGGGGGGTCACGCCGTCGAGGGGCTGAGGATGGTTTATGCCGAAGACTAGAAGCAGTGCCGTGAGGACCACCCAACCGGCGCTGTAAAAGATGGCGAGGACAAAAAGAACCGGGATCAAGCATCTAAAAATCCACTTGCTCTTTTCGCCTGCAACTGCATAGACGACGTGCCCTCCGTCCAGCTGACCGACGGGCAGGAGATTCAAGGCCGTCACGAAAAGGCCTACCCACGCGGCGTATCCTACGGGATGGAGCACTAGCTCGTAATTGGGAGGAAGGCCCGGCACCAGGAGCCGCTCTAGGAGCTTGAAGAGCAATGGGTCTCCCAGCTCTATGACATTGGGGGCGGCGGCGCCCATCTTCATCGCCGTTGACAGCTTTATCCCGATAACCGCACATACCAGGGACAGGACGAAGCCGCAAAGGGGGCCGCTGGCGCCTATATCGAAGAGGGACCGCTTGTCGAAGATCACGCCCCTCATTTTTATTACCGCGCCGAAGGTGCCGAAGGGGAAATAAGGAAAAGGTATGAAATAGGGCAGCGAGGAGGGAACACCGTAACGCCTGCTCGTGAGGTAGTGTCCCATTTCGTGGGACAGGAGGATCGTCATGATCGAAAGGCTGTAGAGGCCGCCGCCCACCCAGTAAGTGGAGGCAACCGTCAGCAGGAACAGGATGATATGCAGGAGCGGGCGCCTCTCCACTTACACTCCCAAAAGGCCGGCTTCGAGATGCATGCGGACGTGCTTTGTCCCTCTCTTGATCCTGGAGTCAAGGCGCGCGAGCATGTCGAAGAGGGAGAGAAGGTCCTCCCTGCCGTATTCCCGGCTGGCCTTGGTGAGGTTGAAAGCATGAAAGGGCTTCTGAAAGGCCAGGTAGTTTCTCTTTTCCAGAGGGGCGGGGTCGAGGTCTTCCTTGAACTTTCCGAAAAACTTGGAGAAAGTGCGAAAATCGGCGTCGAACGCAAGAGAGCCTTGTCTGTCCCTTGCTTGAAGCAGCAACCTTATGCGGCGCGTCAAGAAGCCGTGTATGGCAAGCTCCCCCACGCCCTGGAAAAGAAGGGCCTCGAGGATAGCCACTACTTCCTTGCTGTTCTTACGCGCTATTGCCTCGGAGAGGGCGATGAAATCCTCCTCGGCCATCTCCGTCACTACCGCCGCTACGTCCTTGACCCCTATGACCTCCCTGTCCCCCACATAGCTTATCAGCTTTGCCAGTTCCCCTCCAAGCAGCGCCTCGTCACCTATGCGCTCCTTCAGGAGATCAAAGGCCTTGTCGGTCATCTTCTTCTTGTCGGCCCTCACTGCTGCCAGGACACGCTCCCTGAACCGCTTTTCCTTTTCCTGCTCCAGGCTTACCCGCGTGACATCGAGGGACGACGGAGGGGAGATACCCGGGGTCGTCGCGTAAATAACCACCCCTGCCCTATCTTTCAGCGTCTCCAGGGCCGTCCCTACCTGACCCAACACCTCTTCCGAGGGGTCGAGCAAGGCGAGGACAAGATTCTCCTCGATGAACAGAGCCGACGCCTTTTCAGCAACCGCATCCCTGATTGCCGGCCCTGCCACTGCCACGATACGGGGGTTGTCAGACCATCTCCTCGCAAGAAAATGGACATCTTCCAGGAAGTTCTCTTTGGACCCCGCTACCATGACGATCCCGCCCATCCCAATAGAGTACATATTAGCCGCTGCCTTTTCAACCATACCGGGGCCGAGGCGCTTTTTGCGCCTAATGCGCTCGACTGCGTGACCGCGCGATCCTCACATAGTTAAGATTATGCTCCGGTCGGCGGCCCCTTGTCTCACCCATTATCCATCAAAAATCGCCTCGGCCCGTGAGACCACCCGGACAACAAAACCGGCAAACCTGTGGCTCGGAACACTGGGGGATCAGGGGGTCGTAGAGCGGCAAGTATGAGGATGCAGATTTGGTGGCGTGCAAGCCTGCGGGAAGTGGAGGCGTACTGCTTCGTACGTCGGAACTTCACGCGGCGCAGCGCAACGCCAAAGATGCGCCTCAGACGCAGCCGCTCCGCCAACACAAAGTGATGGAAATTTTTGTTGAAGGGTGTTAATTTAATAGCACGGGACGTAGCTCAGCATGGTAGAGCACAGCGTTCGGGACGCTGGGGCCGCTGGTTCAAGTCCAGTCGTCCCGATTTTTTTTCCTATCTCAAAGAGCCGCTCATCGAGGCAGAATCCGGGTCCGGCCGGGACGAGGCCGGATGAAGGCGGACCATGAAGATCATCAACCAGCGGATCAGATTGGATACAAAAGGCAGCGGCGACCTCGTCGACATAACGGGCCGCGTGGCGGAAGCGCTCGAGGCGTCGCGCATGCAGACCGGAAGCGTGCTCGTTTTCGTGATAGGTTCGACTGCGGGCGTTACTACCTTCGAGCACGAGCCGGGCCTCATTGCCGACATGAAGGAGTTCTATCAACAAATCGCGCCGTCGGGCAGGCATTACTATCACGACGACACTTGGGGCGACGCGAACGGCTACAGTCACATACGTGCGTCCTTTACCGGCGCCTCGCTGATCATCCCTTTCGAGGCCGGCAGGCTCCTTCTCGGCACATGGCAGCAGGTGGTGCTCGCCGAGTTCGACAACCGGCCGCGCAATAGGGAGATCGTAGTCCAGATCACGGGTGAATAGAGTAGAATAATGCGGCCGCGAAGCTCACTGAAGACGCGCCGTCCGACCACTGATCGTAGCCGACGATCTTCCCCTGACATGAATCGAGCATAGAGAGGAGAAAATAGATCGGAGCCAGGCCGCAGATCCGTCTCTTGTCTCCCTCCTGCCGGACCGAGTCGAAAAAACCGGCCCCGTCGACCGCGGCCACCGCCCGGAGCAGCTTTTCATCCCTCTGCCGCGAATCCTGCAGCACCGACCAGTGAAGGGGCGGCGGATCGCCGAACTGTGCGCCTATATGAGCGAGGTCCGCGGCCGCTATGAAAACGCAGGGCCCTTCATGTGCCTTCAGGATCTCCTTTAGGCGCCCTGCCAAGTCGGCTGCCTCCCCTTGCCCGGGGTGCCTGCCGTCTTCCATGTACTCATGGAGGGAGCCGGTCAGAATAGAAAGGACCTCGAACTTTTTCCGGCCGAGAAGGAACTGGATCACAGGGAGCTGCAGCTCTATGGAATGCTCCTTCCGGTGAGGCCACTCGTCGACATATGCCCCGAGCGTCCGGTCTTCCCTCACGAGCCTCCCCACTTCTTTCGCACCCTTGATCTTGCCGAGGGGGGTGACCGTGTCCTTCAGCCCGATGTTCCAAAGCTTGGGGGCAAGCTTATGGCAGGTGCCGAAAATGACGAAGAGCGTGGCTGCCTCCCTTGGTAGAGATCCGTAGGCGGCCCGATACACCTCCATGCCCCTCCCGTAATCGATATGGGGCGCGACGATCGCTTTGACCCCGTCACGGCCCGCCGGCCCTTCCCCCCGCTGCGTCAGGTCTTCCATAAACGCGCGAAGGCCGGCCTCATCGCCGGGATACCCATTCCCGGCAAGGTATGCGGTCCGGAACGGCTCGGCGTCGTATGCTCCTTTAAGCGCCCGCAAGCAGTCCCGGTACCTATCGTTCGAAAGGAGGAAATGGGCATCGAGCACATCCACGACGGAGACGATGCGGTCCGTCATTATCAAGCTGCCGCAGGTCCTCATACAGACTTCCTGGATTTCCCTCATCGACCTTGTTCCGTCCATAAGATAGATAAGGAAAAGCATGTCTCTGGATACCAGAAGCGATTTTTCGGTGATCCCCTCGGGATCGCGGAGGAGAAACACGTCGGACCCATCGTGCTTCGTCGGCACAATGTCGAGCCATCTCACCTTTACTTTCTCCGACTGGTCCATCCCTCTCTTATAGCATAATACACCCCAAAACAGAAGGACGACCGAAAGGCGACCGCAGCCATGTATTGTGTTGTCCCGCAAAACATCATATAATAGGATCGTTCGCAGGGAGGAGCGAGTGATGGAAGGGCATATCTACAAGCTCTTCGACGAGGAGCTCAGAGAGCTGAAGACGAAGATCCTTCTCGAGGGGTCCCTTGTCGAGAAGGGCGTGCGCAACGCAATCGACGCCTTGCGGAACAGGGACTCAGACCTGGCGAGGCGCGTCATCGACGATGACGACGATATCAACAGGCAGGAAGTAGAGATAGAGGAGTTTTGTCTCAAGCTGCTCGCCCTCAGGCAGCCTGCCGCAAAAGACCTTCGCTTCATTACGACGGCTGTGAAGATCAACTACGATCTGGAGCGAATGGGGGACATGGCGGTCAACGTGTGCGAACGGGTACTGGAGCTTAATTTGGAGCCTCAGCTCAAGCCATACATCGACTTGCCGAAAATGGCCGAAATTACCCAGATGATGATGAAAGAATCACTCGAGGCCTTCGTGAAGGAAGACACGCAGTTGGCGCGGAAGGTCATGAACGAGGATGAGTTGGTAGACCATCTCACGGAGCAGGTGTTCCGGGAGCTTTTAACCTACATGTCTGAGGACCTGAAGACGATCTCCAGGGCCACGCGGCTTCTCTTTATCGCCAAGTACCTTGAGAGATTGGCCGACCACGCGGTCAACATTGCCGAGCTCGTAATATTTCTCGTGGAAGGAAAGATAGTCAGACACCTCAAGTACCCCGACGAATTAGCATGAAAATTGCGTTCGGCAGCCTGCTTCTTCTTTCACTCATGCCCTGCCTTTTCGCTTGCAACGACAAGGCACAGGGCACTTTCAAAGGCCGCAGGAGCACGGTCACCGTCGCAGGGTCCACCTCGGTCATGCCTTTCAGCGAAAAGCTGGCGGAACACTTCAAAATCGAGCGGCCCCGCATCATAGTGGACGTGCAGGGCGGGGGCTCTTCGGCCGGCATCCAGGCCTGCATGAACGGTACGGTCGATATAGGCATGTCTTCAAGGGAGCTGAAAGGGGCTGAAAAGGCACTCAACCAGGTCGTCATATGCCACGACGGCATAGCGGTCGTAGTCAACCCCCGGAACCCGATAAAGAATATCACCAGCGAACAGGTGAGGGCCGTGTACAGCGGCAAGCTCAGGAACTGGAAATCCCTCGGCTGGATAGACAGGAATATAGACGCCGTCAGCAGGGAAGAGGGCTCCGGCACGAGAGGCGCCTTTGAAGAGCTTGTCATGGCCAAAACCGGTATCGACGACGGCACGATGGTGCAGGACTCGAATGGCTCCGTCAAGGAAGTCGTTGCCACGGATCCTTATGCGATCGGCTACATCTCGCTGGGAGTGGTCGATGCAAAGGTGAAGGCCCTCTCGATCGAGGACATCCGGCCTACACCGGACAACATAAAAGAAGGCAGGTACCGCATTGTCAGACCGTTTCTCTACCTCACCCGAGGGGAGCCCGGCGAAGCGGCCGGCCTCTTTATGGCGTACGTGCTCTCGAAGGACGGGCAGGGAATATTGAAAAAGGAAGGGCTCATTCCTGTCAATGAATAGAAGGCTGGTTAACAAGGACGCGCTCGTCAGGCTCGTGCTCGCGATGTTCGCCCTCTCGTCGCTCCTTTTTCTCTTCATTATCTTCGTTTTTATTCTGAGCGAGGGGCTGCCCCTTTTTTACGGAGTAGGAGTGAGGAACATCGCGCTGGGCATGAAGTGGGCGCCGACCAGGGGGTTCTTCGGAATATTCCCCATGGTCATCTCCTCCTTTATGGTCACCTTCGGAGCCCTCGTCGTGGGTGCTCCCCTTGCCCTGGCTTGTGCCGCTTACCTTTCCGAATATGCGGGAAAGAAAACAAAGATATTCCTTAAGCCGTCCCTCGAGCTCCTCGCCGGCATCCCTTCCGTAGTGTACGGGTTCCTGGGCGTTGTCTATATCGTGCCCTTCATCCGGGATTATATCGGGGGACCGGGTTTCTCGATTCTCTCCACATCCATCGTCCTCGGAATCATGGTTCTGCCTACCATAACGAGCATCTCCTTCGATTCGCTGATGAGCGTTCCCGCTGCCTTTCGCGAAGGGTCCTTCGCTATGGGGGCAACGAAATGGCAGACGGTCTACAAGATCGTACTGCCGGCGGCGCGGTCGGGCATTCTTGCAAGCTTCATACTGGGCATGGGAAGGGCAATAGGGGAAACGATGGCCGTTATCATGGTTGCCGGCAACGCCCTCAAGATCCCGACCAGCCTTACAGACCCGCTGCGGACCCTGACGAGCAACATCGCCCTCGAGCTGGCTTACGCGACGGGCGACCACAGGCGGGCCCTCTTCTCTACTGGCGTGGTCCTCCTCGTAATCATCATGGTCCTGAACCTGCTGGCCAACTTCTGGGTCAAAAGGAGGGTCGGAAGATGAGGTTGCCGCCCCGGTTTGTCGACAAAGCGATGCGAGCGGGCTTGCGTGCGCAGGCCATGTTCACCGTGGCCATCCTCGTGACGATCATCCTCATCATTTTTGTCAAAGGCTTCCCCTATCTCACAGCAGAATTCATCTTCTCCTATCCCGAAGACATGGGCAGACTCGGGGGCATCTTCCCTTCCATCGTCGGCACCCTCTTCCTCGGGCTCCTTTCGATCGTCTTTGCTACACCGCTGGGCATCGGAACGGCCATATTCCTGACAGAATATACACGAGAATCGAACTTCACCCGCATCATCCGCTTCGGCGTCGAATCGCTCGCAGGCATACCCTCCATCATCTACGGCCTTTTCGGTTTCATATTCTTTGTCATAAAGCTGAAGATGGGCTGGTCGCTCCTCTCCGGCACTCTCACGGTCGCTATCATGGTGCTTCCGACCATCATCAGGACAAGCGAGGAAGCCATCAAGGCGGTACCGAAAACTCTGAGGACCGTCAGCTTCTCCCTGGGGGCGACGAAATGGGAGACAGTGACCCGGGTAATCCTGCCCTCGGCGGCCCCGGGTATTCTCACGGGCATCATGTTGAGCATAGGCAGGGCGGTGAGCGAGACGGCGGCCGTTATCTTCACCATGGGCAGCTCTCTTAGGCTGCCGACCAGCATCATGGACTCGGGCAGGACTATGGCCGTCCATTTCTACATCCTTGCCAGAGAGGGGATCTCTATGGAAAAGGCTTACGCAACAGCCCTAGTACTCGTTTTCTCGATCCTCATCATCAACATCCTGGCTTACTACATCATGCACAGGATGATCGCAAGGTACTCCTGATGTGTACGACTAAGATTCGCGTAAGAAACCTATGTGTCAGCTTCGAAAAAAAAGATGTCCTGAAGGACTTGGACCTCGACGTCTACGAGAACCGCGTTCTGGGGTTGATGGGGCCCTCCGCAAGCGGAAAGTCCTCCTTCATCTCGGTAATCAACGGCATGATAAACTTCGAAGAAAACGGCCGTTTCGAGGGGGAGGTCCACATCGAAGGGTTCGGCACGCTTTGGGACGGGACCGACGACGTGGCGCTCAGGAAAAAGGTGGGTACCGTATTTGCCACCCCTATACCTCTGCCCCGGTCCATTTTCGAGAACGTTGTCTTCGGATCGAGGCTGAAGGGGATCAGGAAACGCTCCGACCTCCAGGCCATTGTCGAGGAGAGCCTGAGGAAGGCATTCCTCTGGGACGAAGTGAAGAACAGACTCTCGGAATCGGCCCTCAAGCTCTCGGGCGGGCAGCAGCAAAGGCTCTGCCTCGCCCGCACGCTCGCATTGAAGCCGGAGATCATCCTCCTCGACGAGCCTTGCTCGGGTCTGGACCCCATCTCTACTGCAAAAATTGAGGAGGCCCTCTCCGAGTTGAAGAGTGACCACACGATCATCCTCGTCTCGAATAACACGAAACAGATCGCAAGGGCCTCGGACTTTGTCGCTTTTTTCTATATGGGGAAGCTCATCGAGTTCGGCCCGACGGTCGATGTCTTCACAAAGCCGGAAAACAGACTTACGGAAGATTACGTATTGGGCAAATTCGGATGAAGGAAAACGTTTCGCAAGACATGCAAACTGCGCTTCGCACGAAGGATCTCAACCTCCATTACGGCCTTTTCCGCGCCCTGAGCCAGGTCGATTTCCAGGTGTACAAGAACTCGATCACGTCCTTGATCGGCCCTTCGGGGTGCGGAAAGTCGACCCTTCTTCGCTGCTTCAACAGGATGAACGATCTCGTCGACGGGGTCAGGATCGAAGGCACCATCATGATCAACGACTCCTCCATCGAAGGGATTGACATTATCGATCTAAGACGGAGGGTGGGCATGGTCTTTCAAAGGCCCAACCCTTTCCCCTTCTCGGTTTATGAGAACATGGTCTACGGCCTCTCCGTCCACGGGATTAAGAAGAAGCAGCACCACGAGATCGTGGAGCGCTGCCTTCACGCGGTCGGCCTGTGGGACGACCTGAAAGACAGGATGAAGCAACCCGCCCTGCTGCTGTCCGACGAGACAAAACAAAGGCTTTGTATAGCCCGGCTCCTGACGATCGAGCCGGAGATCATCCTCCTGGACGAGCCCTGCTCAGCCCTCGACCCGATAGCGACTATGCGCATCGAAGAGTTGATGATCGAGCTGAAAAGGGATTATACGATCCTCATTGTTACCCACAACATGCAGCAGGCGGCACGGGTCTCTGATTACACGGGCTTCATGCTGCTGGGCGAGCTTCTGGAGTTCGGCCCGACCGGCCAGGTCTTCACGTCGCCCAGGCATGAGAAGACGGAGGAATATATTACCGGCCGCTTCGGATAGGGGTCGAGGGCGGCTTTCGCCTGAGGGCCTTTGCAATTGCGGGCTTTGCTTGAAAAGCCCTTCATAAGAGAGTAGTATTCTGGAGGAGATCCTGGGAGCAGGATTTTCCTTCAGAAACAACGGGGTACCGGAGGGCATCGTGACCGATGGGCGAAGGGGCAACGGGGGCGAGGAGGAATCGGGCCGTGGGAATATGCCGGGCCCGAGGATGTTGAAGCTATTAGGGGCGTTTGTCCTCTTCCTGGTCCTTCTCGGCCTCCTTTCGAAGGCGTCCGGCTGGTTGATCGACTGGCTCTGGATGGGAGAGCTGGGCTACACCCCCATCTTCTTTCGCCTCATCTGGATAAAGCTGCTTCTCTTCGTGATCGCAGCCGCATTCGTATTCCTCTACCTATGGATCAACCTAAAGATCGCAGCGGGAAGGCAAAGGGGCGGCTTCATCCAGTTCCAGGCCCCGGACCTTGCGGACGTGTACGAGTTCCGGAAGTGGCCCCGCCCGGCCGGCCTGATCGCCATCGTCGCGGCTGCGGTGCCGGCGCTCATCTTCGGCCTTGGTTTCTCTTCCGCCTGGGACACCTTTGCCAGGTACCTCTGGGGAGGTCCGTTCGGCCGGGTCGACCCGCTTTTCGGCAAGGACATCGGCTTCTACGTCTTCGGCCTTCCCGTCTACGAGGCAATCCAGGGCAGCCTGTCCGGCCTCACCTTTCTCGCCATGCCAATCACCTTTGCCGGTTATCTGGTGTACAGGCAGATCAGGCTGACTCCCGCCTCTTTAAAAAACACGCGGATGTTCATTCATCTGTCGGTCCTGTTCGTTCTCTTTCTAGCCGCTTGGGGCAGCGGCCACTACCTCGGCATATTCGGGCTGCTCTATGAGAAGAGAGGGGCGGTCTTCGGCGCTGGCTACACGGATTACCACGTCGTGCGGGTCGGCCTCTGGGTCATGATGGGGGCGACTGCGCTCTTGGCCGCACTGATCCTCTGGAACCTGAGGTTGAAGAGAATCGGGGTGGCCCTTATAGGGATCGGCGCCTACCTCGCCGTCATGATCGTCGTCCTCGGCATCATTCCGGCCGTGACCCAGTCTTACGTGGTGCAGCCCAACGAGCTTGCCCTCGAAAGGCCTTTCTTAGAAAACAACATAGCCTTGACCAGACAGGCATACGGGCTCGACAGGGTGGAAGAACGGCCTTTCCCTGCGCTCAACGATCTTTCGACTGCTGCGGTCTCCCGGAACGCCGACACGTTGAAAAATGTCCGGCTCTGGGATTGGCGGCCCTTGCTCCAGAGCTTCAGGCAGACTCAGGAGATGAGGCTCTATTACCGTTTCTACCAGGTGGACGTGGACCGCTACCACTTGCCGGTGGAGGGCTACAGGCAGGTTATGGTATCCGCCCGGGAGTTGAGCGAGCAGGTGTTCCAGCAGGCCAGGACGTGGGTGAACCAGCACCTGGAGTTTACCCACGGCTACGGGCTCGCCATGAGCTACGTATCGGAGACCACGGAAAGCGGCTTCCCGCGCATGGTGGTAAAAGATGTTCCGCCGGAGTCCGACCTACTGAAGATCAGCCAGCCGGCCATCTACTACGGGGAGAACATGGCCGGCTATACCATAGTAAGGACAGGCGTGGAAGAGTTCGATTACCCGAAGGGGGACAAGAACGTCTATACAAAGTACCAGGGCACCGGGGGCATCCCCTTAGGCAGCTTTTGGAAAAAGCTGCTTTTTTCCTGGCACCTTGTCGATTCCAACATCCTCATCTCGAGCTACATGAAGCCGGACTCGAGGCTCCAGCTCTACCGGACGGTGCGTGAGAGGGTGAGCCGGATCGTCCCGTTCCTCTCTCTCGATCCCGACCCCTATCTCGTAGTGTCGGGCGGCAGGCTTTTCTGGATACAGGACTGCTACACCACCTCTTCCCGCTACCCCTATTCAGACCCTTACAGCGACAGGCTCAACTACATTCGCAACTCCGTCAAGGCGGTCATCGACGCATACAACGGCTCCGTCTCCTTCTACGTTTTCGACCGCGAGGACCCGATCCTTGCCGCATACGCCCGCGCATTCCCCGGGGTCTTCAGGCCGGCATCCGAGCTGCCCCAAGACCTGGCCGGCCACGTCAGGTATCCCGAGGACATATTCCGCATTCAGAGCGACAGGCTCATCACTTACCACATGACGGACCCGAGGGTCTTCTACAACAGGGAAGATGTCTGGGCCCTGCCCACACAGAAGTACGGGGGCAAGAGCTCCCCCATGGACCCGTACTACGCGCTCATCAGGCTGCCGGGGCAGCAAAGTCTGCAGTTCCTGCTCATGCTGCCCATGACGCCCTTCAAAAGGGAGAATATGGTCGCGTGGATGGCCGCGACGTGCGACACGCCGGACTACGGGCGCCTCGTAGTCTACAGTCTGCCAAAGGAAAGGCTCATCTACGGCCCCATGCAGGTCGAGGCAATGATAGACCAGGAGCCGACCATATCGCAACAATTCTCTCTCTGGGACCAGAGAGGCTCCAGGGTAATCCGCGGCAACCTTCTCGTCATACCTATCGAGAACTCTTTCGTCTACGTGGAGCCTGTCTATCTCATCGCGGAAGAGGTGAATATCCCCCAACTTATCAGGGTGATAGCGGTGTACGGAAACCGCGTGGCCATGCAGCGCACCCTTGAAGATGCGATGAAGGGCGTATTCGGCGGACTTCCCGCCGGCACCCCGGCTGCTGCCGCCCCTGCTGCCACCGCCGCGCCGTCTGCAAGGCCCCCCTCTGAAGACCTCCTCGGAAGGGTGCGCAAGGATTTCCGGCAGGCGGAGGAGGCGCTTAAGAAAGGGCAGTGGTCGGAGTTCGGGCGGGCCATGGACGACCTGAGCAGGTCGCTGGGCAAGTAATCCCCGGCCGTTCCACCGCTTTCCTCGGCAACCCGGTCTTCGCGGACCCGCGCTGATTTCTGTTGCATTCCGCGTGTACGAATGGTAAATCGTTACCGGTATCATCAGGGACCCCCAAGGTGATCCAGGAAAGAGACAAGATCGTTGCCGCGATGCCTGCACCGTTCCCCTCCGCGAAAAGAGGGCTTCCCGTGGTCATCAGGACCGCAGGTGCTCTGGCTCCGGCGGGCCTCTTTTTCGTTGCTCTCCTTTTGGCCTCCGTTGCACGGGCCGCGACCAAGCCTCATGACGCTTACCGGTCAGAGAAGCTCATAGTAAGAAACATAACTCCCGGACAGGACATCACGGACCATGAGTGGGGGATAGTACGGATCGAGATGGGCGTGGAAAAGAGGGGTGCGCCTGACAGCGGCGGAAAGACCAAGTCCGCGCGAAGACCTCTCACAGTCAAGGTGGACGACAGGGAAGTCGGCTGCTACGTCATTGACTCGGAAACGGGATACGACGGCAAAAAGACTTATGCCTACAGGACCGTCGCTGTCCGGCTTGGGGCGCAACCGGGCCCACGGGTCATTACGGTCCTTTACGGCGGCCTCGTAAAGAGCATCCCCGTCACGTACAACCCTTCGGGACAGCTCGAATTCGCAGACCTGTACGACCACCAGGCAATCTTCGGCAGCAGCCCGGTGAAGATAAAGTGGTTCGGCTGCTATCTATCGAAAGAGAGCGTCAAGATCAGCGTCAACGGCGAGGCGGCGCCGGCGGAGATGGAGGTCCCTCAGGACGCACCGGAGCTGATCGCCGGGCGCATATCGCCAGGAGAGAAGTTGAAACCGGGGCTAAACAAGGTGAAGATAGAGGCCCTCGACATAAAGGGCAACAAGTGTGAAAAGGAACTGGTTTTTCGGTACTATCCGGACAACAGGGTCCCTATGGGCGATGAGTTCGCGCTCAGTTTGGGCCTTGAAGAGCCGAAAAACGGACCCTTCTACGATGCTGTCATCGAAGGGGAGAGCATCAAGAGGACGCAACGGTTGGGCCTGCGGCCGGGACCGGAGAGAATGGGGGGCCAGACAATCGTCCCTCCCGGAAAGGCCGTTATTGCGTGGTTCAAGGCAGTACGGTCGGGAGAGAGCACCATCGCGATTACAGTAAGGCAATGCTCGACGGACGAGCCTATGGAGGTGGAAAAGGCCCGAGTAGCCGTTTACCCGAGGACGACCTCGCCCGACACGCGCCTCGAAAAATATCTTCAGCATCTCCCATTCTGGCCGGTACTACGGACCGGTCATTGACCCGTGTCGGACGGGGAGTGAACATCGATCACCCGGTCGCCGGCAACCCCGGGTTCTCATGACCAGTCTTATTAACTTAATGTTCTCTGCGGCTGCCGCCGCAGGCTAGTTCTTGGGCGTTATTGGAGTGAGTTGGAACATGCTGCCGTCATTAAGCATCAGGATTCCGGTCTTCTTGGCCATCGACAACCTGTTGCCCGTCTGCCAGTTCATGTAGAACATGCCGATAATGCAGCCGATCATCAGTGTGACGAGAAAATAGAAGAGCAGCTTGTGCACAACCCTTTTCGTCATTTGTTTCTCTTCTCCTGCAAACATCTCCGTCTTCAGCCTCTCGACCAGCTCATGGGACTCCATTACCCTGGCTATAACAGCGCTGTTTTCTCCCGCTGGTTCCATAATCCCCTCCTTTGAAGCTGCATGTGGTACAGTCTCAATACCTCTCTAGCCTGGTCCTGCGCCTCCTTCTTGTCCTTCCCTCCCTTGTAGCGCGCCAAGGCTTCGAACACATCTCCCTTCGACAACGAGAGCTTGTCTCGAAGGGTCTCGGCCCCTTCGAGGATGTTGACCGACGAGAACTGAGAAAATCGCTTCGTCTGAGCCTCCCCTTTATACCCCTTCTCGCTCACCGCGTCTTTTCTGAACCGCGACTCCGTGCGGAGCAGGCAGACGAGGAGCAGGGGGTCGATATGTGTCACTCCGGAGGCAGACCTAATCCATCGGTTGAGTGAAGGCACCCTCTCCTTTGGCGCCTGCAGATCGAGGAGCGTCTCCTCCACGACGTCCTTTTGAGCTGCCGGCATCACAATCGAGAACATTCTTTCGTTCCTGCTGTTCGCATAGAGAAGGCCAAAAACACATAAGACGATCAGAATGAACTTTAGCCCTATTTCCGGGTAGTTGAGCATCGCGAGCCTCTCCTTTCCCTGCATGGCGAAGGTTACCCTGGCGGCTCGGCTGTCTCGTTGAAATAGTCTCAATGGGCTAAACTAAGATCCTTAGCTTTCCGTCCCATCCTCACAGATGGTTTGGCTTTTTCAGGGTTGTCTAGAGTGTAGAACAACGTAAAACACTTGTCAAGGGAAAGATGGTCGAGGGCGGATACGTTTTTGGGTTAATCTAGCCAAAAGCGCCCACCCATGCCTTGGCAATAGGCCGGAATAGGCCTAATTTTTCATGCCAAACCAGACATATTATTGACAAGGTGTCTCTGATTTGACAACGCGATAAGGGGCAAATAAAAGATGATTCTCGCATTAAGAGGCTTCTCCGGAGTCAATACTGCTGCGGAAAAACGCAATAGTACCGTAGGCGGATTTGTTGCGATAACAGGACCGGGCATGTCCGCTTTGGTGGGCGCAAGCGCACGGCACAGTTTTTGCTACTCTCACTAGCGGGATGCAAGGTTTTCTTGATGAAGACCGGCGGGCGCAAGATGGCGACTTACCCCTTATCCGGAAGGCGGCGGATGCCGATAACTCTTAAGAGTGCGGGGGCAATTTTCGACGGCATGGAGAATCGGATCTTATAGAAGGTGTCAAGCAGACCGTGGGGCCTGAGAGCCAGAGGAGGGAATGAAAATGGCTTTTGACCTTTGCAGAATCGGACAATTACTGCGGGAAACACGGGAAAAGAAAGGATTGACTTTTGACGAGGTGTCGAACGCTCTGTGCATAAAGAAGCAGGCAATCGGAGCGATCGAGGCGGGGGATTGGGATCACCTCCCCCATCCGGTTTACGTCAAGGGATACGTTACACACTACGCTACCTTCCTCAACATGCTCGGTGCTCTCAAGAGTGAGCTAGCCTCAGGGGAAAACGAATCACCCGCGCATAATTTATCGGGCAGGCGTTTTGAAACAGCGGCCGATGAAGCTTGCACGGGGAAGGCGGATAGGATCTGGCGGTCAATATTCGCAACAAGCACGTTGAAGTTTTATGAATTGTGCCAGAAATGCTTTCTTTTGTGAGAGCAAAACGATCCGACGGGATTGCGTATTAAATATTTCCTAACTCCCCGTTGCGGCGGTATCCTCTTCTAAATTCGATCAAGTTTTCGTCCTCAAGGAATCTCTCTCGGTTCAATCAGGCCTGTGGGCACGTGCTTACCGAGGCTCGTCATCCGTTCCTGCAGGGTTTTTTCCTTTTCGGGGCTAACCATGATCTTTTAGCTCCGTCAAAGTATAAACCAAAAGGGGCCTTTTGTGAAGCCACTGGCGAGGGCCGGGAGGGACGCCCTTGCAAGGCGAACGCATTTGGAAACCCTCTCCTTTCGTCGTTGCCGGGTTCAACTTACCTCCTCGTCCCGCCTCAGCACCACAAAAGGTTAAGAGATTTCCCCGGCCGCTCGCGCCTTTATCTTTCCGCTCCCTATGGTAGCCGGGTACCCGCCGTCCACAGGCGGGTGGCAACCGGCCTCCCCCCGCTCAGATTCTTAACTCGCGACCTATGTGGGTATCTCGTTTGTCTAGTGGTACGTGGAGCTTCTGTACTAGAATAACGTATCTCTCGTCAGAAGGCTAGCCTTCCGCTTTAGACATGCGAATCTGTGGCCCCCCGGGCCCGCCAACGCACACACTTACCGAATAACAGGCTTTCATACCCGCAGCATACTTTTACTATCTAACCCCAGGCCCGCCCCACTATTGTTTTGTTCTTCTATGGAAGTGCACCGCTCCCTGCGGATGGATGTCTTAAGCTGGGTACCCGTGGCAGGGCCCTTGCCTTGCGTGGTACCAGAGTGACCCACGGGTAGCAACCAAGGCCTCCCGCGAATGTTCGCTAAGAAGAAAAGGCCCTCCCGTCCGGGGTAAAGAATAACGACACGTCACTTAAGAGCTCTAGAGGTATTCAGGTCTTTAAGGGCTAGAGGGAAGGGTCTTCCGGAAGTATTCCATAAGCGCGTTGCGGCCCGTGAGGATGGTCTCGTTCCCGTCGCCAGGTGGTATGACACGGGCACCCCGCTGAAACAAGCTGAAGGGTAGAACGTAAGAACGCGCCCGTTTCGATTCCTCTCCATTAAGTGAGGTAAAGCTAGGATCGATAGAGGTCAGGAGCCGCCGGGAGCGAAAGCGGAAGCGGCTTGCGGATAACGGGCGCGTTTAGTTCTACCCTTCCGATGCGGGTCGCTCTAGTGGAGCACCAAGCCTATATGGAATCCTCTTGTAAGATCCCTCCCTAGGAGAGTGTAGATTAATGGCGCAAATGGAATACTCCGGAAGGGCCTTGCCGGGGATGGACGGAAAGACTCAAAAGAAAAGAAACTGGCAGAGAGAGCCTGCCGGCCTTGCGTGCTCCCTTGACGGGCCTTGGGAAGTCCCTTACAATGGTACCGTGTTTTCAGTCGGCTCGCTTCAATTGTCCGCGCCCCTTGTCCTCGCCCCCATGGCCGGGGTAACCGACCTGCCTTTCAGGCTGATCGCCCGCCGGTTCGGCTGCCGGCTTGCCTATACGGAAATGATAAGCGCCCGGACTCTCGTCTTTCAGAACTGGAGGACCCTGGGCCTTCTCCGGTCTGGGCCGGAAGACAGGCCTCTGGGCATTCAATTGCTCGGCCGGGATCCGGAGTCCCTCGTCAAGGCCGTGGAGGCCCTTGCCGATTACCCCTATGACGTCCTCGACTTGAACGCTGCCTGTCCCGTCCACAAGGTGACGAGAAAGGGGGAAGGGGCGGCCCTCCTTCGCGAACCGAGAACTTTATCGATGCTCGTGAGAGCCCTTGTTTCGCGCGCCCGTGTCCCGGTGACGGTCAAGATCCGCTCCGGGTGGGACGCCGCTTCGGTGAATGCGCTGGAAATAGCGAAATCGGTCGAGGACGCGGGGGCAGCGGCCGTCTGCGTCCATGGGCGCACCAGGAGCCAGGGTTACGGCGGCAGGGCGGACCCCTCCGTCGCAATGTCCGTGAAAGAGGCCTTGCGCATCCCGGTCATCGTCAGCGGTGATATTCTCTCGGGGGAAGCAGCACTGAAAACGCTTGAGGAGACCGGGTGCGACGCAGTCATGATCGCCAGGGGCGCCCTCGGGAATCCGTGGATATTCCGCGATCTCACAGCCATTTATGGAAACGGGCCGGCGGGGACCGCGAGCGCCCATGACGGACGAGAAGGCCAGGCAGTCCTTGCGGCGGCGCGCACACTCGAAGAGGTGAAGGAGACCATGGGCAACCATCTCGCCCTCTCTGTTGCCCATCACGGACCCGAAAAGGCTGTTGTCGGTTTTCGAAAGTGCTTCATCTGGTATACGCGGGGGTTGCGGAACGCGCGGTCTTTGAGGCCGAAGGCCGTGCGGGTCAGCGACATCGACGAAATGAAGGCCCTTATCGATGGGCTATGAATGACTCTATCGCCCGGTTTGTCTCTTCCGGCTTCTCGAGCATAACCATATGGCCCGCATCGGGTATCAGGGAAAGCTTCGATCCCCCGATCGCGCCGGCGAGGTATTCCGAATACTTAGGGGGCGTAAGGATATCGTCGGCGCCCGCGATGACGAGGGCGGGCAGCTTAATGGATTTGACGGCTTCCATCATGTCCACGCGGTCGCAAGCAAGGAAATCACCGTAGATGATCTCCTTCGGTGCGGCCATCATCTCTGCGAAGGCGCCATCGACGAGGGCGGGCGCGGCCTTCTTGGAAAAGGCGAACCCCATGATCGCCCGCACAGTCTCTTCCTTATCCTTCAGGATGCCTTCGAGTATTAGGGGGAACACCCTGAGGCGAGCCCCTGTCCCCACAAGTATCAGGCCGGCCGGGAGGTCGGGAAAGTCAAGGGCGAGGCGGACAGCTATGGCTCCGCCCATCGAGTGGCCCGCTATGTAGCACCCAGCAAGGCCGCTCTCCTCGATCATCTTAACTACCCGTTCTACGTAGCCGTCGATCTGACGGCAGCCCTCGCCCGGCGACTTGCCGTGACCCGGCAGGTCGAGAAGGATGACCTCGTATCTTTCCTGCAGCTTTCTCTGAAAGCGCCACGAGGCAGAGCTTCCCCCCCCGCCGTGTATGAAGAGTATCCTGTCTCCCGTGCCGTACCGGTCCATGTGGATCTCCATCTCAGACCTCCATATTATTCTGTTGCAATGGGAAGAACGCCATTATAATATGACAGCATGAGGCTGTTTGCAATCGTGATAGCCCTGCTCCTTCTCTGTTGCGCATGTCAGAAGGCACCGGAGTCCCCTCCCGCAAAGTCCGCCCAGGAGGTTCAGAAGGACGAACAGTACAGGCAGGACATAGACGAAATCAGGAAGAACATCAAGGGCGATCTTAGGATCAAGCTCAAGAAAGACGGGAAAGGCGGGTTCTACAGCTGGGAGATCTCAGGCAAGGATGCCCACGAAATCCTCAAGGCAAACGAAGTGCTCACTAAGAAACTGGGGCAGTAGGTAAGTCTCGCATCCGCAGCTTTCTCGTAAATTGTCCCACGGAAGAGGCATTCACGCCATAAGGCAAAGAAAACAGGCTTCGCTCCGGGCGGTGCAAAGTCTATTATCTCTTGGAAAACTGGAAGCTTGCCCTTGCGGCCTTCTTCCCGTATTTCTTTCTTTCCTTGACCCTGGGGTCTCTCGTGATGAGACCTTGTTTCTTCAAGAGTCCTCTAAGCCCCCCGTTGAACTCGAGGAGGGCCTTTGCGATTCCGTGTCCGAGGGCCCAGGCCTGGGCGGGGACCCCTCCGCCGTAAATGTTGGCCACAACATCAAACGTATCTGCATTCCCGGTGATCACGAAGGGTTTGTTCACCATCAGCCGCCACTCTTCCAGCGGAAAATAGTCTTCCAGGGCCCTTCCGTTCACCACATACGCACCCGCGCCCTGCCTTATCCAGACCCTTGCCACCGCGGTCTTTCTTTTCCCCGTTGCGTAATACCTTTTCTCAGGCACGACTTGCCTCCTTCACGCCGAGTGTCTCAGGCATCTATGCCTTACGGGGGCGCCCACAGGTCCTTTTAAGCTTTCTACCCACGGCTTGACTCCCGCACGTCCAAAACCTCGGGCATCTGGGCCTTGTGGGGGTGTTCGCTCCCTCCGTACACTTTCAGCTTCTTCAACATCCGTCTCCCCAGGGCATTCTTCGGAAGCATGCCCTTTACCGAAAGCCTGATGACCTCCTCAGGCTTCTTCGCAAGCAAGGTCTTTGCATTCACTGATTTTAAGCCGCCCGGGTAGCCGCTGTACCGAGCGTAAGTCTTCTGCTGCAGCTTATTGCCCGTCAGCCGGACCTTACCGGCGTTGATGACCACCACGTAGTCACCCGTATCGGCGTGCGGCGTATAAACCGCTTTGTGCTTCCCTCTCAGAACGGCGGCAACTTTCGCCGACAACCGGCCGAGGACGGCCTCGTTTGCGTCGGCCACGTACCACTTCTTCTTTAGGTCTCCCTCTTTCGGGAAAAACGTACTCATCCGCACACCCTATGTTTAAACGTAATATGACAGCAAGGTCAAGTCAAAGAATTCGAAGGCTTATTTCTTGCCTGCGTTTCTCTTCGAAGCCTTCAGAGGATTGAGCTTTTGCTCCTCTGTCTTCGCCGCCTTTTTCATGTGGGTCGCCATCGAGCAACTGGCATTCTGCCACTTCTGAGCGGGATAGGGAAAGCTGCTGCAATATTTTCCCGTCGAGAACTGCATTATCCTGGTACACCCCTCGCAGGTTTCTATTATAACATGGCACTTCCCGCCATTATAGGAGCAGCCTGTTTTCTTCATGAACAGGCATTCAACACCCGGCTTTTGCGTTTGGCACTGCATAACGGCATCACCTCCTTTTGATTTGACGCCCTCTCCGGGGAGGGCACTTCGCGATTAAAGAGACAATATATAACTATAAATCGGCATTATTGTCAAATAGTTTTTGTAGGCCGGCGCGGCCGGCCGCCGCAGCGGTTGTATCCAAAATTAAGACGGTTCTTTTAAACGCTGTTACTTTTATTTGAAACAGTTTTGCTATATACTATACTAAGAGTCGTTCGCTCCGACGCAAAATGAAAGAATCTTCGGATAATCTGTATTGATTTTGCCTGATGGGTTATACTATAATACTGGGTTAAGCAAGGCTGGTGTAGCTCAACAGGCAGAGCAGCTGATTTGTAATCAGCAGGTTGCGGGTTCGAGTCCCATCACCAGCTCTCAGGGAGAGGTTCCCGAGCGGCCAAAGGGGGCAGACTGTAAATCTGTTGTCTCAGACTTCGGAGGTTCGAATCCTCCCCTCTCCACCATATAAGTGCGGTAGGTGGAAGGCGAGGGCCCGGTATTTCGGGCGCCTCGCTTCTTTTGGGGGATGAGTCGGGATCGCGAGGTCGAGAGCCCCGTTCTGCGGCTGGTCGTGTGATAGGTGAAGGCTCGATTCGGTGACTCTTTTTTGTTTTCAGCGGCGGGAATAGCTCAGCTGGCCAGAGCGTCAGCCTTCCAAGCTGAGGGTCGCGGGTTCGAATCCCGTTTCCCGCTCCAAAAACTAAGGCGTCGCGGGTGAAGCCGCTACCCGCTCCAAAAACTAAGGCGTCGCGGGTGAAGACGTTGCCCGCTCCATATGCCCGCGTAGCTCAGTGGTAGAGCACTTCCTTGGTAAGGAAGTGGTCATCGGTTCAATCCCGATCGTGGGCTCCACAAATTTAAACGGAGGCTCTCTATGGCTAAGAAAAAGTTTGAACGGAAGAAACCCCATGTCAATGTCGGCACTATTGGCCACATAGACCATGGGAAGACTACCCTGACGAGCGCTATCACGAGATGCCTG
>Ga0208321_1000469_pt1 | contig 25119 bp, 22 predicted proteins | sample June2015DPH_4_15_FD_184692 | JGI IMG/M metagenome (GOLD analysis project Ga0208321, IMG submission 184692) | Peatland microbial communities from SPRUCE experiment site at the Marcell Experimental Forest, Minnesota, USA - June2015DPH_4_150... | ecosystem: Environmental > Terrestrial > Soil >... | reverse complement strand
TACTTCTGGCAAGCCTCTTCGGTAGCGAACATCGACTGAAACTCGCGCAAGGTTTTCGGAAACGCTGGGCGCGGCATGCCCATATACTACTAATTGGGGCTTGCTGAAACAACCGGATAAGCATGAGAGATCTAGAGGCCTCCCGACCGCCACGATCCAAGGGAATCATCCTCACGCCGAGGAGCGAGCAGGCAAGAAACGGTCCCGGAAGCGGCGCGGTACAGCTCTCGGCTGCGTCTCAGGACTTCTCGACGATATCGTCCTTGTACTTCTGAAAAATCGCTAAGAACTCTTCCTTCTCCCTGAGAGCGACGCTGTATTTTTCCAACGCAGCAGAAACGTGTTGCATATTGGCCTGCCACTCTGCCTCGGTGATGCCGAGGCCAGCGTGCGCGGCCTTCATGTCCCGGCCAATGTACACACACGGACCTCCGGCGAGCGAGCAGATTTGGTCGACCAGCAACTGACGGGCGCGCTGACGCGAGTCCAGACTTCGCCCGCCACCGAACCGCGCAAACCTGGGCTCGCTCCGAAAGCGATTCAAGAACTCGTCGATGACGGCAGCGATCACGTCGTATCCTCCCAGGCGTCGGTAGAGCGTTTCCTCCGGCGAACTATTGAGAGATGTCATGTATTTCCCCTCCTTCTTCCACACGTTGGCGCCATCACTATGCCTGCCGTAAGACTTCATGGTGATTGAGGATAGCGTCTACATCCTCCACGGTGAAATAGCTTAGCTGCACGATCTTGGCTTGGGACCGCAAGGCGGGAGGTACGATAAAACGAGCCTCTCCCTTGCTGGCGACTTCCGCAATGAACCAAGCTTTGTGCTCGCCGTCCAAGCACCCCCAGTCCGCATGGGTCAAGAAATGCGACCCGGTCTTGAGGAAGATTTCAACGACACGAGCACACGCGACCTTCTCGGCATCATGTGGGACCTCGACTAGAAACCTTGGCATGGAACGAAGCCTCCTTTAACTAATATGTTCTTGCAGAGTGGCTCCCCCATCGCCGCGGGCCACTCGCGCACATAGCGCTCGTTCAGCCCGGCTCCGATGGCGATCCTTTCCGAGGCCGACGGGGGCAGCAGGTTCGCGTGCCGTTGCGTGTTACGCCGGGCGAATGTTCTGGTTCACGCGGAAGAAGTTTGTGAGATCGTACTTCGTCTTGATCGCCGCCAGACGGTCGTAGTTCTCGCCGAAGGAGGCTTTGACGCGCTCCTGGCCCTCTTCCATCATGAAGTTAACGTAGGCGCCTCCGGCCGAGTACGGATGCAAGGCGTCAAAGTATTCCTTGGTCCAGTTGGTGATGGTCTCTTTGTTCTTCGGGTCAGGATCGATGCCCACAATAACACCCGCCACCAAACAGTCGCGATAGCTGAAGGCCGTGTCTGCCTTGCTGACACGGTGAACCGCACCATTGATGGGGTACAGGTGCGTGAGCGACAGCCCCGCGGGAATCTTCTCAGCGTACTTCTGATGCACGGGAATAGACGCGTCGCTGAGTTCCTTGTGGAAATCGGCGCGCCAGTACATCTGCAATCCAGGCGGCAGAAGGGGATCGAAAAGACTCTGCAATGCCGGGAAAGGCATCGGCCCCACGTGATCGAGCAGCGGCTTGCCGACGCTGCGCATGCGTTGGGTGGCCTTCTCAGCTTTCTCGGGCGCGGCAGTCGAGCACCAGATCACCGCGCACACTTTCTGATTATGCAAGTTCTCCGGAAACAAGGGTACGGGAGGGATGTTCATGAATGCCAGGAAGCCGCTCACGTCTTCAGGTGCCTCAGCGATAAACTCCCGGTAGGCCTTCATCACCTGGGGTGTCTGGTCGAGGGGCCAGAAGGTTGGGCCTGCGCTTACCATCTTCACAGGATGGAGCCGCAGCAGAAAGGACGTGACCACGCCGAAGTTGCCGCCCCCGCCGCGAATCGCCCAGAAGAGGTCGGGGTTTTCCTTTTCACTCGCAGTCACGAAGCTGCCATCGGCGAGCACCATGTCCGCGCCCAGCAGGTTGTCGATGGTCAGGCCATAGGTACATGTCAGGTGGCCGATACCACCGCCCAGCGTGAGGCCGGCGACGCCCGTGCTGGCAACCGTTCCGCTCGGAGTGGCCAGGCCAAAGGCGTGTGTCGCGTGGTCCACGTCAGCCCATACACAGCCAGCCTCCACGCGCACGGTGCGCGCGGAGGGATCCACCCGTATCCCCTTCATCCGCGACAGATCAATAACCAGACCGTCGTCGCAGACCCCGAGGCCTCCCGCGTTGTGGCCGCCCCCGCGTACCGCAGTCAGCATCTTGTTTTTGGTTCCAAATTGCACCGCGGCCATGACGTCGGCCACGTCCACGCAGCGCGCGATGAGCTTCGGGCGCTTGTCGATCATTCCGTTATAGACCTTGCGTGCCGAGTCGTAGGCAGCGTCCGTCGGCTGAATGAGCTCACCGCGGAACGAGCCTCGCAATTGATCGATGGTTTGCTCTGGCATAGAGTCCTCTCCGTTTTGAAGTTGTCGCGCAATCAGCGGCATGACAAATCTCCTCGTTAATTGCGTTAGAGAGCGGTAATAACCGCCACGGGTGTGACTATGGCAGGCCTCTCCCGAACATGCTTATCCGTGCGTCTGGCAAACTTGACTTACTCGTAGTAGAATGTGGATAGTTTGCTCAGGGGTCCAGAAACTTTAGCCGGGAGTCTGAATCGAGAGTCCTATGGATGCTCTCTCGGAAATCCTCCATTCGGTGAAGCTTGAAGGCGCGGTCTTTTACAACGCCGAGTTCCGGGCGCCGTGGGGCTTCCGCTCGCCGCCTTCGTGCGAAGTCGCGGCGTTTCTTGGCAAGGGACCCAAACACGTCATCATCTATCACCTTCTCACCCAAGGCCGGGCTCGCGGCGAAGTCGAGGACAGCACCCATTGCGTCGAGTTGGTTGCTGGAGACATCGTGGTTTTTCCCCATGGCGACCCGCACATCATGTCCAACGGGTCCCCGACATGCATCGTCGATAACGGCAAGCACTTGAAAGAAGTCTTCTCGCAAGGAATGGTTCTTGCTCGCGATGGCGGAGGAGGCGAACCCACCCTATTTGTGTGCGGATATATGGAATGTGATCGGGGACTGTGCAAGACCTTTCTGGGTGGATTGCCACCCGTGTTCAAGGTGAATATCAGGAACGACCCAGCAGGGCAGTGGCTGGAAAACTCCATCAAATTTTCAGCCAGGGAAGCGGGCGCACACCGGGCGGGCAGCGATGCGGTATTGGCAAGGTTGTCCGAAGCGCTCTTTGTGGAGACTCTGCGCCGTTACATGGCAGAGTTGCCGCCGCAGCAGACTGGCTGGCTTGCTGGAGCGCGAGATCCGGGGGTCGGAGCGGCGTTGGCGTGTATGCATCGCGCTCCGGAACACCCCTGGACGATTGCGAATCTCGCCCAGCAGGTGGGAGTGTCGCGATCAGTGCTGGCTGAGCGGTTCCGGCAATACCTGGGCGAACCTCCGATGACGTATCTCTCGCGATGGAGGCTGCAGCTCGGAGCACGGATGTTGACCTCGACCAGCTACAGTGTGGCCAGGATCTCGGGAGACGTAGGTTATGAATCTGAGCCGGCCTTCAATCGGGCATTCAAACGCGAATTTGGAGCGCCGCCGGCGCGGTTCCGGACCCGGGCAAAATCGGCGCAAAGGGTGGTACGTATTGGAAAGGGGCAAACAGATATGAACCCCTCATCGCCCTTCAATTAAATCGCGCCAGACGAATTAGGTCAGACCCACTGCCAACTCGCGACACGATTCCCGGTCGATTGGCGAGCACTTGGAAAGTGACTTTGCGTAGTCCGCTGGGCGGATCCTTCTCCCGAAACGGCATTCGAGGAAATGGATCCTGCCTTGTCGCCTTTTGTTTGCCTATTCCACACAAGGTAATTCGGATTCTGGCCGAGTGACGCACTCGGAAACTATTCCGGTCCAGAAGTCCCCTTCGAGGAAGTTTCCTGTTGGTCAGACTGGACGCCCGCAGCCTTCATGGCGCGCAAAAGGGTAGCAGATGCAGCTCGCCGCGCTCGACCATGCCGGCGAGTTGCCCAACACTTGCTTTGGTCCCCGTCATAGTCGATTCCACTCAATGGAAACCCTTCTTATGCGAGCATCGCTCCCTGCTGGCGATGACGGAGACCTGCTACCTTCCGAGGAACATGACGTGAAGGTATGTTCCCAGCCTGACGTTGAAAGCCAGGTACCAACCCACATGGTCCGGATCGTTATAGATCACCACTTGGTCCTGGTCCCATAGCCAGTCATTGCAGTAGTCATAGTCATAGGGTGCGACACTGAAATAGTACCCCCCAAACCAGAATCGGTCCCGGCCCCCGCCCACCAGCCGGTAGATGTGGCGGCGGCCAAAGCCGCCGGTAAAGCGCCCATGCTCCCAAGGATGATCGAAGTGGTAGTGGACGTCTTCACGGCCGGAAGCATGTCCGACCCATTTGCCGTCGGGGTGAACGTGAGGAGCGTTGGAATGCCCTTCCGCGTCCCGGTAGTCATGGGTCTGGGGAGCGGCGTGTGGTGCGTTTCGCACCTTAGCTGGACCGTGCGCCGGTACATACGCTTTAGTTTGCTTGCCACCTCCGTGTTCTTCGCCCTTTCTTTCAGGGTGTCGCGCAAATGCCGGGAATGACAGCAACAACAAGACTGCGAGAATTGCAGCAAATCTGGTCATGTTAGCCTCCCATCAAGCCGGAATTTCCATTATCGACCAGCGACCCGACCGATAACATACACTTGACCGCCGCTGATCGCAATTGTCAGTCGGGTCTGCAGTGCAAGGTGCTTCCGCGGGCCACGGGAGGGGCCATCGGTGCCTCTCGTGAGAACCTCACCGTTCCCCATTAACAGAAGAATGCATTGATGACTTGACACGAAGGGAGGTCCCGCATGCCCTTACGATTCGCTCACGCCGGTGATTTCCACCTCGATGAAGACCGCTACTTCGCCGACACCGCGCAGTGTCTGGAAGGGTTTGTGGCGGACGCGGTGCAATCGCATACCCTGGACAACCAAGCCCCTTTTCGAGTTGAAGGCATCCCGATGCAAGCTCTTCGGATACAACCAAGCGTAGGACACGCGGGCTCGAGATTCCTTGCGATGAGCAGGTCCTGGCAACAGCCTCCAGGCCGACGCGGGTCAAGCCCGGGCCACCAGAGAAGCACTGGGTCGAAAACCTCCTCTTGAGCATCGATCGATGTGATTGGAGTATCGAAGCAAGAATTGATCGAATTTGCTCTGCCAGGACCACACTGTTCCGAAACCACGTTTCACCGTCGCACATTGCATTCAACTGTGAACGCCACGTGCCTCCCCCGCTTCTTGCGAGGCCGGGACCCCCATACGGCCACGTCATGATAATGCCAATCTCAATCTGCCAACCCCGCGCGGGTCAGCTCCTGAATTCAGATCGAGAGAAGTTCGACTTGCGCGGGGAGAAATGACTAGTGCACGGACTAACCCACTAATATATTCCAAAGATAGTCAATGTTGACATTCCGTTGTCTTGACTTGCGCGGCGGTTAAATGGAGAATCCGGCACACGGCAAATAGGATCTCGCGACTTCGAAAGGAAGCTCAATATGGACACTGGAAACCCAGGCGCCGCGACCTTGGAAGATGAGGAGTCGGGTCTGTGGACCCGAACCCGTTTTCGCCATTCGCTCTTCTTTGCGCTGAGGGGGCTCCTGGGTATCATTCTTGTAACCTTCCTCGTCTTTCAGCCCACCCTGATATCCCCGAAGGTCTGGCTCCTTGGGATTGCCTTCCTCGTTTCGAACCTGTTGATCCTCGTTCTGCCATCGTCCTGGTCTGACAACCCCAGCGTGGGCTATGTCGTATTCTTCGGGGACATAGCGGTCGTGAGCATTTTCCTCTACTTTGTTCCTAGTGCTGATCCGGAGGCCTTGCTGCTTTACTATTTGGCCGTCTTCATGGGCACGGTTGGGGAGGACCTGGGCAAGAGCGTTGCCATCACCGTGGTCGTCGTAGCGTTGTACGCCTGGCTCCGTTTAGACAAGGGGGGCAGTTTTCTCGCCAATCCCGCAAGCCTGATCAAGGTTCCGCTCTTTTTGGTAACGTCGGTCGCCTCTGCGCATCTGGCGCAACAACTGCGGCTCCAGAAGCGACGGCTCCGCCATCTAGAGGACATACATAAGGCAAAGGAGGCTGCGGAGGCCGCTACACGTGCCAAGAGCGAATTCCTGGCCCACATGAGTCACGAGATCCGGACGCCCATGAACGCCATCATGGGGATGGCTGACCTTGCGCTCACGACGGACGTCCCGGGTGAGCAGCGGGAGTACCTGAAGGTGATTAAGGCGTCCGCTGATTCTCTATTGACGATCCTGAATGACATCTTGGACTTCTCCAAGATGGAGGCTGGGAGGTTGGAGCTGGACGCGATTCCCTTCAAGCTGCGGGACAACATCGAGGGGGCGACCACATCGCTGGCTGTTGGGGCCTATGAAAAGGGACTGGAGTTGCTTTGCGATGTTGCGGCAGAGGTGCCTGAAGTTGTTGTCGGGGACCCGACTCGTCTGCGACAGGTTGTGGTCAACCTACTCGGGAATGCCATCAAGTTCACGGAGAAGGGGGAAGTGGGGGTCCGGGTTGAAACGGAGTCCAGACACAAAGAAGGGGTCTGCCTACACATCGCCATACGAGATACGGGCATCGGCATCCCGCCAGAGAAACAGCGACCTGTTTTCGACGCGTTCACCCAGGCGGACATGGGAACGACATGCCAGTATGGGGGAACCGGCCTAGGGCTGGCGATCGCGTCTCGGCTGGTAGGGATGATGGGAGGACGGATCTGGGTGGAGAGTCTTGTCGGCCTAGGAAGCACGTTTCATTTCACAGTTCGTTTGGGCACGGCCGAGAGGACTCCTGAAGAGAGCAGTGGTCCAGCGGTAAGCCTGACGGGCCTACGCGCGCTCGTCGTGGACCAAAATGCTGCCAGCCGGCGGATTCTGGAAAGCCTGCTCAGCCGCTGGGGACTGAGGGCGACATCAGCTCAAGGTGCTGAGGCGGCGTTGAGTGTCCTGCGTGAGTCGAAGAGATCCGGAGACCTGTTTCGAGTGGTGCTGATCGCCGCGCAAATGTCCGAAACTGACGGTTTTGCGCTGGCGGAGCAGATCCACCACGACCCGGAGATGGGGGGCGTGACGGTCGTGATGCTGACTTCCGCGGGACAGCGAGGAGACGCAGCCCGCTGCCGGCGGTTAGGGGTGGAGGCCTATCTAACCAAACCCCTCCGGCAGGAAGAATTGCGAGAAGCCATTCAGACGGCACTTCGGGGGAGGGGCTCGGAAACTGGATCCTCCTTCCTGGTCACCCGCCACTCGCTAAGCGGGCCATCGCGGAAGCTGCGTATCCTCCTGGCAGAAGACAACCGTGTAAGCCAGCAACTAGCCGCACGCTTGCTCGAAAAGCGAGGCCACAGTGTGGTGGTGGCCGGAAATGGTCGAGAGGCGATGATGGCTTTGGAGAAGCAGAGCTTTGACCTTGTACTCATGGATGTTGAGATGCCTGAAATTGATGGCCTTGAGGCAACAGCCGCCATTCGAGAGAAGGAGAAAGGCAGCGGCACACACGTGCCAATCGTCGCGATGACCGCCCAGGCAATGACGGGGGACCGTGAGCGGTGCCTTGCCGGAGGAATGGACGATTACATTTCCAAGCCAATCCGCAAAGAAGACCTGTATGAGAAGGTAGAACAGTTCGTGCCCGAGCCGAATGCACCAATTGCGACAGACCTCCCTGGCGCCGCAACAAACCGACCAGACTCCTAATGAATCTGCACCTTCTCCTGCCGGCGCGCGCCTGAATCGGAGCGGTCCTCCCCCCCACCCAGCATTCGACCGCCGCCGAGTTGTGTTCGTACACCGATCGCACTGCCTTCTCATGGGTCTGGATCCAGGTGCGTAAGTGGAGGCCCACCATTCACCGAGGCTAACAAAAACTCTAGAAATGTCATCTATTTGCTGCTGCGCTTAGTAACTCACACCGATGCGGAGGCACCCTAAGGTCAAGCCGAAGCCATTTGATTCTGTTGAAAAAGTGGGTCTAATGCTCCGGAATGGATTCAGCATGCAGGTAAAGTGAGGCCCAAGGGCCCGCAGCGGCTCGGGCCACTGCTTTGAGACTCGTCTCCAAGAAAAGCAAACCTAGTCAAAAACCTCAGATTTCCGGATGGCATGAACACGCCTTCCAAGGGCCGTCTGACACTGCCCTTTAAGTTGACGATACTCTTTCGCCTCACCGTTCCCCATTAACAGAAGGATGCATTGATGTTTTGACATGAAGGGAGGTCCCGCATGCCCTTACGATTCGTTCACGCCGGTGATTTTCACCTCGATGAAGACCGCTACTTCGCCGACACCGCGCAGTGCCTGGAATGGTTTGTCTCAGATTCCATCCGGGCGAGCGTTGACCTCTTTGTGATCAACGGCGACCTCACGACCTACAAGGCCACGATTAAGGAACGGAACTTCTGGGTCGACAGGCTAGTCGAAATGGCCAACCACGCTCCGGTGATTCTGGTTGCAGGAAATCACGGGGCTGAGCTTGAGGGAGATCTGTACGTCTTTGGCCGTGCCAAGGGGAAGCATCCGATATACCTTTGCACTGAGCCGGAGTTCATTGAACTGGGTGAGGCTGCTGTCGCGGTCTTCCCGTATCCCCGGAAAGCTGTGGTGGCTGGCAACGAGCACAGTCTGGGTGAGACCTTCGCACGGCAACTCGATGAGTTCAATCGGCGCTTTGAGCAGCGGCCTGGGTGCTACAAGCTCTTCTTTGGGCATTTCGGGGTGGCCGGCGCCAGGGTGAGCAGTGGTCAGCCGTTGGTCGGTCGCTGTGCCGAGTATCCCCTTGATCCGTTACGTAGTTTGAAGGCTCAGTATGTCGGGCTCAGCCATATTCACCTCCGGCAGGAGCTCGCCCCGCGCATCTGGTATAGCGGGTCCCTTTCCCGGTGTGATTACAGCGAAGTCGAAGACAAGGGCTACAACCTGGTGACACTGAATGCTCCCGAGCTTCGCCCGGACTTGTCGGACGTGGATGTTGAGTTCAGAGTATCACCAACTCGGAGGATGGTTGAGCTTCACGCCGTCTACGAAGATGGCGAGCTGCGGCTACCCGACAACTTGGATCTGCTCACCTTGAAAGACTCTCGGGTGAAAGTCGTGGTGAGGGTCCCCAACGGACCTGACCACCTGCTAAGCCGCGAGCAGCAGGAGAATCTCCGGGAGAAATTATTGGCTGCCAATCCCGCCGAACTGAAGGTGAAGATCGAGCACGATGCGGACATTCCGGCAGAGCCTGCTCCTATCGCTGCCGCCCGCTCGGCGGAGGAGAAGCTTCGTGCCTACTGGACGATGAAAGGCTCCCCGCGGGCCGATCGCCAGGAGCGGTTGCTGGCCAAGCTAGCGGAAGTAGAGGAAGCAGTTCTCTTCAGTCGAGAAAGCTGAACACCCCCATCCTCATATATTCGCACCCTAACGCTGACTACCTCCGGGAGGTCTTACCATGAGACTGCATCACCTGCGGCTGCGGGGAATCACTGAGGCATTCCCAAATGAAGTCTGCGTCGACTTCGATAGTCTGGGTGAGGGGCTAATCGCCATCGTGGGCGAGAACGGCGCCGGCAAGCCCACGCTGGTCGGATCCGTCTTCGCGGCTCTGTTCCGCCAACTGCCCGGCCAGAAGCGCTCGCTTTATGACTTCGCCACCCATCCCCAGCCCGAAATCGACCTCACGTTCAGTGTCAATGGTGCGCGCTACCGGTCGCTCCTCAAGATTGACCCCAAGTCTCGCCAGATGGAGAGCTATCTGTTCGACAGTGAGGGCGCGCCGCTCACCAACGGCAAGAAGGAGCCCTTTGAAGAGCTTGTCCGCAAATGCGCTGGCACGCCCGACTTCTTCCTCAGCTGTCTGGGAGTTGGCGGATAGCATCCTGTCAGTCGGTGTCGGACGCGTGATCGCGAGGGGATCTCTGCAGCGCCTATTGCCGAGTGACGTAATGCCTAGGGCCGCCGTGAAGCGGCAGGCCATCGGAGCGACGCGATGGTCGACCGCTACGCGCGCGAGGCCCGTCTCGCCGTCAACAACAGCTCTGCGAATCTCGTTCTATGACACTTGCGGTGGGCAGACCTCCGGGCGGGAATCCTATAGGCGGGGCCGTGACGAGAATCGCAATAGCCGAGCCTGTGGCTGACGGGCTGAATACATCTGGAACCGGCTCGAGGCCTCAGGGCCGGACGAGCGGCTCTATGATTTTATCGGCGCGGCCTCTGGACTAGGCTTGATTCATTGGCGGCCGGAGCAGTATGCGGGACCAGAAAACTTTCTTTCGCAGCAAGATTCCCACTGGACCCAGAGCTTGATCCTTTCACAGGGACGATGTGGAAGGAATTCCTTGACGCTGGGGGGAAGGTGTCGGGATTCCGCGCGAGCCGATGGAAGACGGTCCAGAAAATGAAACCGGGTGATTATCTGCTATGCTACCTGACAGGCGTCTCGCGCTTCAAATACTTGCCCAGGAATGCTCTGTTGATTCTCTCAATCAGTAGGAGGATGCTGAGCGCATCAGACACTTCCGTGGACTGTTGGGCGGCGGTGAGCAACGGCTCATCACCGAAGCTTGCATGGACCATGCCCGGCCTACTCAAGACAACGCGGTAGCTACCACCTTTGCATGATTCGAGTTCCTGCCGTTTGCGTTCGAGGTATTTCTGCCACTGCTCTCGCGTCTCCCTCATGTGAGCTAACTCTGTCTCGGTCAGTAGTGGTCGATAAATCTCCATCAGTAAACGGGTTGTGCTAGGGGAGCAGGGTCCGGATAATCCGTGAAAGCGCCCACCGGATTCGCCTCGCCATCCTCGCTGATGTAAGCTATTACTCGTGGGTCAAGTTGGCATGCCCGTGCTGCAAGTCCCAGACGATCACACCCTGATCGCAGCAGTTGCCTTGCGCAGAAGTGAAAACTCCCAGTGACCGCAGGAAGCTGGAGCGCGAACACATCGAATGGAAAGGATTACGAGATCCAGCGACAGTCATCGTCCCGAATTAGAGTTTTTGGCATGGACAGGCGCTTACCATCGAAAGCGCGTGCCGAACTGGCCTTGTCGCGGGGTGTCGGTCGAACCGGTGACATAGCCAAACTGAGGATTGCCCACGCTGGTGTTCGGATTCGCGAACGTGTTACGGTTGAAGATGTTGTAAAACTCGACGCGGAAAGATACTTCGAACCTGCCATCGTTGCCGAACCTGAAATCCTTCAGGAGACTCACATTCTCACTTTTAGTGCCGAACCCCCGCAACGCAGCAATTCGAGAGGGTCCGGCGCCAAGCTGGCCGTTGTCCGGGTTGGTGACGACAGACGCAGGGAAATACAAGTTTCCGGCGGGTGTGGGGTCGGCGCCGGTGGGAGGGCTGAAATTATGGGGGTTGAACTTGCTGCCCCTGTAATCCCCCAAATTGTAATTGACGTAAATGGCCCCCCAGCCGGGATAGAAGTTGTAGATGTTGGGGGAATAGAAGCTCAGTGGCTGACCCGAGCCATAGGTCAGGAGGGTACTCACGGTCCACCCGCCCACAATGCCGTTCATGACGCGTCCCCTGTTCGCCAAGAGTTGGCGCCCTTTCCCGAACGGCAACTGATACGTAGCGTAACCCTTTACGACATGCTTCTGGTCATAGGGAGACAACGTGTGCGCAGCCTCTTTGAGATTGAATGGATCCTGAATGCTATTGAGAGCCACGTCGTAGCTATCGCCGAAATTGTTGAAAGTGTTTCCGAGCTGACGGGAAAGCGTATAGCTCATGTCCATGGTCAGACCCTTGCCAGTACGCTTCTTCACCTCCACGACCAGTGAATCGTAGAAAGACTGCCCCAGCGGCAGACCGACGTAATAAAGATTAGGATATCCGATGTAATAGGCAGCGCTCTCCGCAAGCTGCGGGTAAGGTGCGATGGCCGCGAACGCTGGACCACAGAACCCCGGGTACGGATAAGGAACTCCAACCGACGCTGCCGTCCCGGGATCGCATACGGGCACCGAAGCGTTCCAGGATTTGACAAGATCGAAGAAACGGGCGGCGCTCGGCGCGTTATAGGAGAGGTTGGAGTCCTGCAGGCGATGGCCGCGGTTGGCAATGTAACTTACCTCCACCCTCATGTCCTTCGTCACCTCGTACTGCGCGCCCACATTCCAGTTCTCCGTGTAGCCGGCCAGTAAGGCGTGCGGATCAACCGTCGCGATCGGGAAAAGGCCTGGCGAGGGAGTGCTCGTCATTGTCCCCGGCGTGAAGACGCCCGGATAACCCTGGTCCCAATTGAACGGCGCTGCAGCCATATTCGTGCCCCTGAATCCCGGAGCGAACCCGTAGGGAACGCCTGAGAAATACTGAATGCCGATAGGCACGTAGGTCATCCCGAATGATCCGCGGATGACCCATCGTTCCCTGGGGGAATACGCGAAGCCGATCTGGGGACCGAAGTTCTTCCAATTCTCGTACTTCTCGAAACTGTCGCGGCCGTTCTTGGCATAGACAATCGCCCCTGCGATGTTGAGGTTCGGGTCGATCGCGTTCAGGTCGAAGTTGGCCCAGCGGCCATACTTCTCGTGAAACCGGAAGGTTGCATCCCAGCGAAGGCCAAGGTTCAGGGTGAGCTTCGGCGTCACTTTGTAACTGTCCTGCGCAAATAGCGACATTGCCTTGCGGCGGCCATAGAGATCAAGAGGCGTACTGGCAGAAGCCGATTGCACATCTCCCAGCAGGAAGCTGGCGAATCCGAATCCCACCTGCCCAGCGTACGGTTGGGAAGGTATGCCGGTGGCATGGTTCGAAAAGCTGAAGCTCAGCGCGCCGGATCCCGCATGGCTGTTAATCTCCATGGCGCGGAAATCGCCACCGAAGGTGAAGGTGTGGTGACCATGTGTCCAGGAAAGGTTGTCGCCAAGAATCGCCGTGGCTCCCACGTAATAACCCTGCCACGTGTTCCCAATCGACGTCTCAGCGAACCCGTTGACGGCATTCCCGAAATTAATCGAAGGGAAATTGCCGGCGCCTGTGTTGCCGAGGCCGAGAGCCGATGGCCAGTTCGTGCCGGCCGTCGCGGGAACCGAACCATTCCAATACCAGTTGTAGGTGAAGTTGAACACGTTCAGAAGGTTCGGCCCGAAGGTGGAGGAGTTACTGGCCCGGAATTCGTGCGCGTAGACCAACTGATTGCGTGCGTTGGCAAGCGGGCCACCATCCGTGCTCCCGGGCGCCCACACACCGCCGGAATCCACGAGCGCCCGAGGCCGATGGTTATAAATCCACGAACTGGACAGGCGATTCGTCTCACTGAAATTGTGGTCGATCTTGATCACTGCCTGGTTGGGCGTCTGGGATGGAGAATTGCTGTTGGGAAGGCGATCGTTCTGGCTCAAACCTGCGGCTTGGGGGGCATAATCCTTCTGGTAAAGGGCGACGATTTCTTGAGAAACCGAACTAAACCTCGTTCCGGGAATCACGTTGCCCAGGAAAGGATCCGCGCAGGTCTGGCCGTTCACCTTGCGGGTGGTAGCGGGATTAAAGATCTGCCCTGCGAGCACGGGTTGGCCGGTACAGGCGTTAATGGAAGCGCTACCTCCGTCAGTCAGCGGCCCACCCAGCAACGCGCTGAAATTGCCGCTGAGGAATTCCGGCGTGGGCACCGTCGCGGCGTTCCCGAACCCGCCCAGGGTGAAGTCGTTCTGTGTAAACCGCTCAAAGGCACCAAAAACAAAGGTTTTGTTCTTTCTGATCGGGCCACCGGCGCTGAGACCCCAATCCCAAAATCGCGCCTTGGGCTTGGGTTGGCCCAGGCGGTTGTTGTCAAAGGTGTTCGCGTCGAGTGCTTCATTATGGCCGAAGCCGAAAGCACTGCCATGGATTTTGTTGCTGCCAGACTTCAGGTTGAACATAATGACGCCACCATTGGTAATGGCGTTCTTGGGGCTCAACCCGCTGGTCTCTGCCTGCACCTCCGCGACGGCTTCCATGCTCGGCCCGACTTCAAAGGAATCCCCTTGAATCTGCGCCGTGGCGGAGGTGCCATCAACAGTGAAGTCTTTGGTGAAGCCTTGGGTTCCGTTGATGATGGCATCGTAGGGACTGCTGAGCGGTGAATAGCCCGGCGTAATGGCGACAGCGAAGGATTCGATGGCGCGGCCGCTATAGATGTTCAGTGGCAGGTCACTGACCACCTCGCCCTTCATGTTCGTCCCGATTTCCGATGTCTCTGTATCAAGCATGGAAGTTTTTTGCGTGACGGTAATTGTCTGCGTGGCTAGGCCCACAAGGAGCGTGCCGTTCAACTGCACGACCTGGTCGACGTTCAACGAGATATCAGGGAAAATAATCGACTTGAACCCTTCTTTCCTGAATTCCACTGAATATCTGCCCGCCTGAAGATTGAAGAGGGAGTAATTCCCAACGCCATTGGTAGCGGTACGGGTGGAGATGCCCGTGTCCACGTTTCTGGCGATCACTTCGACCCGGGGAACCACGCCTCTATTGGGGTCGGTAGCAATTCCCGTGAGGGTGGCTTGGCCGGTCTGTCCCATCAGGGATGACGCGACCATGACCACTAGCAATAGGGAGGTTGGCAGAGTTTTTTTGATCATTTCTGAAGACGGTTCCTCAACGAAACCATGACCTGCCTTTCGTAAGCTGTGAACTGCGGTTTGGACATCAACAGCGGAACGACCAAATGTGAAGTTCTCCTTCCGGTAAGCACACCAACCGACGGTCGAAAGGAACCCGAGGCTCCCTCAGGAGGCCCCGGCCTACAGGTCCGGGCTGAGTTCGTGCAAGCGCGCTTGAGCAGCCTGAGAGGCTTCGACCTGATAGGTAGGCGCCAAAGCGTAGGCCGTGTACACCAAGGGCCACATATACCAACGGATGGCGCTTTCGGGGTAAGGTAAGATGCTGTAATTGGTGGCCCACATAATCATGCTGCCCAGAGAGGTCATGAAAATAGCAATGACGTACGCCCCCCAGCACTTTGCCACGTAACCCCGCCGCAATTGAACCACTGACTTCCGGAGGGAAATCGCCTCGAATAAAAGCACACAGAGTAAGGGATCATTCGCCCAAGTCAGGGCCTCGAGGAGATGAAAATGGTTTGAGGGGTTTGCCCCCAACCGCAACCGAATCAGAACGTAGGCAACGCGCAGCGTGTAGGCGATGACAATCCCCAGGACGATCCAGTCCGTCACCTTCAACTCCCTGCGGATGCCGTGTTTTCGATAGAGGCGAAGGGCCAGGAACAGGCCGCTGGCCAGGAAGGCCATGTGCACGGGTCCCCCTAGGAACATGCTGACCGGATCGAGGATGGCCTTGGCGGGTTTGTACCAGGAGACGTCGCAGGCATAGAGCGGATTCAAGTAGGAGTCCGTGCAAAAGACGTGGCTGAGGATCATTCCGACGACGTGAAAGAGCGCAGCAATCGTGATGAGCGACCAGGCCCGCCGTAAGAGTTGTCCGGGAGAAAACTGCTTCCTTGCTACGTACGCCAACGACAACTCCAAGCCAGTGCACAACACGAGGAAGAGTGGGTCCTCATAGCCGAAGTAGTATCGAAAGAGTGTTTCATTCCTGCGGAGCAGCCAGAGGGTATGAGTCACCACCCCAACCGATAGGTGAGCCGAGCTGGCGATAATAAGAAGGTTGGATACGAGCGAAGGGGACCCGAAAAGAAACTTGCCCGATCTTATACGCATCAGGAATTAGATCGTGCCATGGGCGCTTCTTTCCATTTAGGTCTGGACATCCAAGATTCTCCGGGTAACGGCCGATGCCGCGCTGGGGCCGAGAAAGTCCCTCAAGAGAGACTCGGCTTCTACCAGTACGCGCTGGCACCCGCCCTCTCTACTCCCCATTTTAAGGAGGAACGCAATCGTGGCGCGATTTCCAAGATAGTAGTCAAGTTCCGCGGCCAGCCGCCGGGCGACGTCATCGTTAGTACCATAGAGTCGCCGGCCTTTATCGTCGCACAGCTCGAGGATTTCCCAGTCCTGTATGGCTTCACGGAGTTTCCCCAAGCCCTTCGGCGGATTGAGAACATCGCTCGCGTAAGACAGGTGATCCATTCTTTCGAAAGCCCGAAGATCTTCTTCGAGGAGTGCCGCTTGCCGCCGGCAAGCCGTGCATAGATGGAGATGGGTTTCCATACGCCAGCGCCCGAACCGCCCGAGTTCTTGGTCGCGGCAGGCCAGGAGGTCTTCATATCTGGCATGAATCCGGATGAGACCCCGAAGCGTACCCAGCAGCCGTTGGATCGGGTAGTTCATCTGGGGTTCCCTTGGCGGACCAGCGCGGCGCGAATCTTCTTCAGCCCGCGCGCCAGCAGAGCACCTACCGTGCCTGCATCAATGTTCAAAATCGCCGCAATGTCTCTATATCGAAGGCCTTCGCTGCGCAGTCGCAGGCATTCAAGTTCGCGGCGGGTCAAGACCTCAAGGGCCGTAGCGGCGACTTCGCGCTGCATAATCTCGCCTTCCGGATTCTGCCGTTCCTCGGTTAGGTGGGCGGCCTCGTCCAGGCTCAGGCCATTGCGAAAGTAGTATTCCTTCAAACGGTCCAAGACGCGGTTGCGAGTGGCGCGGTAGAGCCAGCCCTTGTCGTCTCGAATAGCCGCTCCTTTCCGTAAGGCGATGTAAAAGCTGAGAAAGGCTTCCTGGACAGCATCCTGGGCCATTTCGGGATTGCGAGAAATGGTGAGCGCGTAGCGCAAGAGACCTGCCGCATTCTTTTCATAAAGCCGAACGATCCGGATTTCAATCCGGAAGTCAGGGCGGCTGCTCCTCGCCTCGTCGGAGTCGTTAGAAAGCACAAGGGGAGCGGGAGGGCTCGATTCTTGGGGCGGTTCGACCTCGGCCATCGTGAACAGGAAGCGCATCGCGGTCGTAGTAGATGACGACTCAGGCTGAGAAGGCGAGCTTCTTCGAGCTCTTCAGGTGTTCTATCCTAACACGGGTAGCAAGTGTCTTGCTCTCTGGTACTATGGTACCAGATCCACACACTACCCCTTGACATAGGACGATTCAGCAGCTAAGAGTATTTACAGCGATATGATTTATTAGAACAGATTTAGCGTTTTTGGAGTTCCTTGTGATCCTTCCGGGCATACGAAACACAGTCCGCCCACGCGCATCACCGGCCCTGAATCCTGGATGCCCCTGCCTTCCCCGATTGTCAGGTAACGCGAGTGCTTTTGCGGGGCGCCCGGATGTTGCAGGTCGGAAGCACGCACCCCTGCTGGCTGTTTTCCCTGGAGTAAACTCTTCTTGTCCCCAGCATGACCTCCATTTCATCCCCACGTTAGCTCCCGCAGAGCCGACCTCTCCGATTCGTGGCGTGGAATCTATGACGGCTCCCAATGTCGCCGAGCGCAGTAGTCTCGAAGCTAAGGTGACTGAAAACTGCGGAGGAACTGCCCTGGAGAGACGACCTTTGGAGTCAGGCCTTTCATTGGTCGAATTGCTGATGGTGGTGTCGATCATTGCGGTTATTTCGGCCATGGCGATCCCTATGGCCATCAGGGAAGTCGCAAACTATAAGGTCCATGCCGATGCCACATCGATTTCAAGTTGGCTCAACGCGGCTCGCATGAAGGCTGCGTCGCAATTCGCTCCCTACAGGCTCAATGTCTATGTAAGTAGTGGGAATTACGTCTTGGAGCAGCTTTGTGGGAGCAATACCACCGACGCATCCTGTACGGGAAGTGGCGCTACGGCGTACACGGCCTATAGCTCTCCCTTGTATGACAATTCGGGGACACAATATCTTTCGGCTGGGGATACCTTTTCCAGTTGTCGTCCTTCTGGCGCAACCGCCTTTCCGGGTGCGATTACCGCAGATCCTTCTCCATGCCCCGATCCCCTGCGCCTCTATTTTAATACCCGAGGGGCCCCCGTCGACTCCTCAGGCAATCCTCTCACCAACGGTGGGGCGGTTGTCTACGTTCAGAACTCCAACAAGTTGCTGGATGCCATAGTCGTTACCCTGGGAGGTCAGGTCACCATCTGGACCTACAGCCCGGTGAGCAGCCGGTGGAGCCTCAGGTAAGGGGGTAGTTCGGGTTGAAAGATCCTCACCGGTGGAGGGTACGCGTATGAAGCAGAGAGAGCAGGATCACGGCGTTACCCTGGTGGAAACCATGATCGCGACCTTGATAGCTGTGGTCGGGGTTTTCTCGTTGGGGAGTGTCGTCTTTCAGGCAACCGTGACCAACAAGAACCAGGGTACGGAGACGACCCGTGCGGTCATCTATGCACAAGACAAAATGGAAAAGTTGCTTTCGTTGGACTTCACGAACTGCACGCAGGCCGCGAGTTCGCAGCCGTCGAGTTGCAACACTACGAACATTACAGATTCCGGCTCGACCCAGGGTTTGCTTGCGGGCGGCCCCATCTCTGCGACGGACGTCACCGCCAGCCCCGTTGCCTTGACCTGTCCAACGGTTCCGAGTGCTTCACAAGGTTATGTCGATTTCCTTGACGTCAACGGTTTGCAGTTGCCTTCGGGTGGTGGGGCTTGCTCCTCCGTGACGGGAACGGGCATTTCCTATGTTCGAGAATGGAGTATCACTGATCTCACGCCCTTTTCGGGGGGACCCACCATGAAACGGATTACGGTGGCGGTTTATTCCAACCTTGGTGTGAGCTCCACCGGAAGTGGCAAGCCCATTGTGGTGATTACAAGTGTTCGCTCGAATTCCAACTGAGAGGAAGTTCTGATGTCTTCGCTTCATTCGCGGAGAGTGTGGCGTCGTTTAGCAGGCGAGGTGGGTTCCTCTTTGCTGGAGCTTCTCGTCAGCGTTGCCCTTATCACCGTCCTGATGGGTGCGGTTTTTTCTTTCATGTATCAATGCCAAAAGCGGTTCCAGAGTAATGCTGTGGTCTCCGAAGCCAACCAGACAGCCCGCGCGGCGCTGGAAGTGATGACCCAGGAGATTGGCCAGGCCGGGTACAATCCCCAGTTTTATCCTAACAAAACCGCCAGTAGTTCCATCACTGCCAACGCCGACCCGCAGTGCGTCACCCTGAACGACATCAACATGATCAATCCTGGAGATTGGCTTCAGGTGGACACCGGCCCGAACGAGGAGACCGTCCAGGTGACGGGAACTACCACCAACGGCGCTTGCTCTTCGCAGAACCAAATCCAGGCCGTTCTTGAAATGAACCACACCCCCTCGGGGAGCCCCGCCGTTATTCCGTTCTTGAGTTCCAAATTTCCCTACCCGACAGGGATTATTCTTGGGACGTCAGGGGTCAATTCCGATGACCACACCTTGCTGTTCTATGGGGACATTAACAACGACGGCGTGATTCGCTATGTCAAATACAGCTTGAATCCCACTACCAACCCTGCCACCACCCTCAACATCACGACGGGCGCGTACCCTGGGACTTACACTCTCTACAATCTCTATCGTTCCATCACTCCGGTAGGCTTTCCGGCGACGACCACCGCCGCCACGAATAACTCCGCCTCTCTGCTGGTGGTGAATGTCCTCTACAACAGCGCCTCATCGCAAGGGCCGACGGGACAACCCATCTTTTTCTATCCCCCTGCCCAGCAATACCTGCTCGGCGTTTCCCCCAGTTACATTACGGTGGTAGGAACAGTGGTCATCACGATTAGTGTGGCCGTTAACCCGAGAGCTATGGAGGCGGGGATCGTTCAATGGTACACGATGGCAACCCAAATGCGGCCGCTGAACCTTGCAGCTGCGGTGGCAGTTAACCAGGCTGGCGGTGGTTCGTATATGTCCAAGCTGCCCAATGATCTGCCGATGAACAGTCCGACGAATTACTACCAGTAGGCAGGAGGTCAAAATGCGACCGCGAGTGCATGTCAGCAGGATAGCCGGCCGCCGAGTGATGGATCGAGGCGTGGCCCTCATTCTCGTGATGCTCTCTTTGCTTGTCCTCTCGGTCCTTACGGCAGCGATCATCTTCACCGCGCGGGCTGAGATCTTTGCCAGTTACAACTATAAGCTGGATACCCAGGCCGACTATCTCGCCAAGGCGGGCATACAGCAGGCAGTAGCATGGTTCCGGAGTTCGCGCTACACGATTGTTTCCCAAAGTCAGGCGCCCACTTATTACAACGTGACGTCGAGTGGGGCGCCCCTGAATCTGTATACCTCCAATAGTTCCCCGGTGCTATGCCTTTCCGGGTGCACCAGTACAACCGCAGGCAGCAACCAGGTTCATTTCACGGGATTCGGCAGCGGCTCCTCCAACTACCCCATCAGTGGTGCGGTTACAAATTTTGGCAACGACTTGGTCAACGTGCGGGTGACGGGCGACACGGGAAATTCCGGCACCTTTTCCATCAATGCGGTCTTGCTTTCATACCAAACGGTGAGCACGGGCACGCCTCCCAGCTTACAGACGTCGCCCGGGGAAACGTGGCTCATCACCTCGCATGCGACATGGACGGGTGGTGCTGGCTCGAGTGCGGCAATTGCCACCGCTGAAGAGCAAGCCGTAATCCAGCCGGTTTATGTGCCGACCTATGCGAACGCTCTTTACGGCTACTGCTCTGTGACCATGAACGGGAGCTCAGGGGTCTGTACCGACGCATACAATTCTGCATTGGGACCATATGCGGGTGGTAGCAATGCAACCGCGGCGCACGGGTGTGACTCCAACAGCGTCAATGTTATCAAGGCTGGCGCAGGTGTGGGCGCCAATGGCGGGGTCACATTGGGTAGCAATGTGACGGTCGCAGGGAATGTCACTATTGGCACGCAACCCACCGCAGGCTGCACGGCGAGCGGCTACAACGGCAACGCCAGTTCGGTCTTGGGGCAAGTCGTAGCGGGTCCTCACATCAACCCTCCCCCCGCGCCCACATTTCCCGGCAGCGGGCAGGGTGGCGTAACTTTTCCAGGGACTGCTCCCTCATACAGCTCTGCGCGTACTTTGCCCCAGGTGTCATCATCAAACACCTCGAACCCGACGGGAACGATTACCCCCGGCTCGAGCTCTTACGGATGGCCGTGCATTTCCGGGACCACCTGCAACGGTACTGCAGCGAATCCCTACCTGATCAGTGGAATTACCCTCAGCTCCCCCTCGGATGTCGTGACTCTTTACGGCGGCCCCAGTGTTGACCAGCCTGTGTACTACGACATAAACAGCATCTCGATGTCTGGTCAAAGCCAGCTCGCCGTCAACGGGTATATCGTGCTCAATGTAAGATCCTCGCTAAGCCTCACCGGGAAGGGAATTGTCAACGGCATTACCCAGGCGCCCGAAGCCGTTCAAATCAACTATGCCGGAACCAACAGCGTGAGCATTGGAGGCAACGGAGCCATGTCCGCCACCATTACCGCTCCAAACGCCACCGTAAGCCTGGGTGGCGGCGGAGCCAGCGGATATATGATCGGCTCGATTCAGGCAAATGACGTGACCGTTCAAGGGGGCTATCCGATTCACTACGACGTTCAATTGAGCCGGCTGAGCGGAACCCAGGGCACCGTGGTCGTCACCTCCTACATGCGGCGAAAGTTGTAGTGCCCTTGTTCGCGGTTTGGATACTGAAGAGGTCCGCAACCGGTCGGCCCCCCCAATGATGGTAAGAAGAAAAGCAGGGACTTGTTAGAGGGCCGGGTTAGCCGTTGAGGGCCTCGTGGCACAAGCGGCAAACCCTATTTTCCGAGGAGCCAGGAGTCAGCTCTAGAGTGATAGCGCAAGCATTCGTCCGGAAAACGGCTGGGTGGCGGGAATGCCTGGCCGTAGCATGCCCGACGGGGAACTTCTCGACTCCCGCTAGGCTGGTACGAGTGAGGCTTGAGCGTACAGGGGACAGAGGGGGGTGTCGGGGATGCAAGAAGACAAGAATCAATGCACGCGGGTGGATATCACTGCCGAGGGTGAAAAAGAGCCGGGGGTAAATGTGGCCGACGTACGGCGTGACCCAATTCTGTTGTGGAAATCCTGGTCGAGAGGGCAACGCGCTCTCGGATTGCTCGTGATGGGACTCCTTATTCTCGCTTATCCGCTATGGAAGGTGGGAACGAAGAACTGGCCACACGCCCGGGGGACGGCGACCCCGCCTAGTGCTCAGTCTGCTGCTGGAAACCTCGCAGCGTCCGAAGTCGCGAACACGATGAGGGGGCAATGGATTGAGGTCTCGGGGTGGTGGTCTAAGTACGGAGTTCTGGGCGCGGCGTTCGATGGCGAAGTAATTGTGATTAACTCCGCTGAATCAGACCACGGTAGCCTGGGATGCTGGGTATCACCTGGCGCACGACCGCTGCGGGGGAAGTGTCACGAATCCAGCAGTCCTGCTGGCTCCAAGCTACGCGCAAAACGCGTGTGCTCCTGGCAGCTCGTTATTCAGGAAATTTCCCAAACCAGAATACGTGGGACAAGGGTGGTCAGGGACGATGATAGCGACCTGGCATGCAAAGAGGATTACGGGTCACTGCCATCTTCTTTCACATGGGAGAGGCCCGGCGGACCACGGGCTCGCTAAGGCCGAATAGCCCCGATGCTGCGTGCGGATTCGCCCGCAGATGCCGGCCGCGGCCCTACTCTGGGCGCTGTTGATGGCGCGGGTGCTGCGCGAGTCCGCCTTTGCGGCGGTCGAAGCCCTGGTGCGATCCCGGGCGCAGCGGCGCTGGGAACACGATGAGGAGAGTAGCCTAATTAACTGGATTACACCGAACCGCCATGGAGTAATTTGTAACGAATTTACACACTGATGGTTTGGAGGTGGTCAAGTCAATCTCCGTAATTTTCAATAACTGGCCTCTCATCTATAAGTTGCAGGGCATGAGCGATTTGGAATTTCACTTGCTAGTGTCACTAACGTCGGAGCGGCCTTGAACGCGAGAATAGCCTTGGACGGATCAGGGCCGAGGGCGCAGCCAGGGCTGGCCAATCGAGCGCTGCGGCGCATACCCGGCTTACCATTTTGCGGGAGTAATCCTTGCGGACCCTTGGCTACACAACTGAGTCTGAACGTTCGGGGTAAAGACAAACTTCTGGCTTCGCCCCGCATCACACCTTGGGCAAGCTCGGATACCCTGGATACCACTCGAAACGCGGTGGATTACTACCAACTGCAAAGCTGCAGACACCTGGAGGTGAATCATGGGCAGGCTCAGATCCTCTTTTCTTTACGCTACCTGCGTTGTTTTCCTGGGGTTCCTGGTTTGTGCGGCTTTGGTGGTGAGCTGCGGGGGCCCCTCGAACAGTTCGGACCCTACAACCGGCACCGTCAACACCAGCATTACGGACCCACCAACCTGCAGCGCTCAGGTCAGCCACGTATATGTCACCATCGCCAAAGTCACGGCACACATTAACGCCAACGCCAGCCCGACCGACAGTGGCTGGCAGACCATCGTGGACCTGACCGGCTCGCCCAAGCAGATTGATCTTCTGAGCCTCGCGAACACGACCTGCCTGCTGACGCAGCTCGGCTCGACGACGCTGCCTGCGGGCAAGTATCAGCAGATTCGCCTCTACCTGCTCAGCAACACGCCCTCGGCGGGCGGGGCCACGCCGTCGCCCAACGCGTGCGGGAGCACGAGCTTCAATTGCGTGGTGCCCTCGGGAGGGTCTGCCCAAACACTCCTGCTGAGCAGCGAGTCCCAGACAGGCATCAAGATTCCCTCTTCGCAAATCACCAGTGGCGGCCTGACGGTGAGCCTGGGCCAGGCGGTCGACCTGAACATTGACTTCAACACCTGCGAGTCTCTGGTCCACGAAGGCAATGGCCAATGGCGGTTGAAGCCGGTGCTCCACGCGGGTGAAGTCGGCACAACCAACAACGCCATCAGCGGGAAGGTGATTGACTCGCAGACCCAACAGCCGATCAATCAGGCGCTCGTATCCCTCGAGCAACCGGATCCCAGCAACAGCAGCATTGATATTGTGACGGACGGCACAACGACGGACGCGAACGGCAATTTCTCGTTCTGTCCGCTTCTGGCCGGGGCCACCTATGACGTGGTGGTTACAAAGGAGGACACTTCCGGCCTGACGCCCGTGACCTACAATGCGACCGTAACGCTCAGCGTCCCAGTGGGCAGCGCACTGGGGAACATCCTGCTGGTGGCTGAACCCTCAATGGTTGGGACAACCACGACGACCAGTTCGCCCGCAAACATTGTCGGTCAGGTCACAACGACGAGCGCCAGCTCTACTTCAGGTGCGACTGCGACCAATGCCACGGCGGCGGTCATCACCGTTTCAGCGTTGCAGAGCGCAGGAACAGGTAAGATCGTCACCGTTCCGGCGTTTTCAGGGTCGAGCATGACCAATTTCGTCACCACTGCGGCACCGGCGGTCAATAATGGCTCTTCGCCTAATACGTGTCCGACAGGCACTAATTGCGAGAACTATATTCTCGTGGTTCCCGCCAGCAACCCCTCTGTCGGCACGTTCACTGCAGGCCAGACCACGAGCTACTCCGCTCCGGCAGGCAACCCGGCACTTTATTGGGTGCGGACCGTAGCGACGATGCCCACCGACAGCACGACGGCGGACTGCAACCCGTCGAGCATTCCGTCGAGCTTTACGTCGGGCGTTTCGCCTACCGGGAACCAGATCGGCGTAGATCCGCCGCCGCTAACGGACAATAACGTCACTCAGAACTTTGGATACGTGAGCTGCGCGGCGGGACAATAGGGCAGCCGGACGAAGAGCAGCCTCGCTGGTTGCAGAATAACTCTTCGCGCTGCTATCCTAAACAGCATGGGTCCGAAGAGCCGCCGTGTCAGATAGCTCTCCGCCAAAAGCAGCCAATAATAGCGGGCATGCTTAATCAATCGCCCGCCGGTCTTCAGGGTAGCAAGCGTGGCGGATCAGACCTGCGGCCTTGTGACCTGCCCCCGAAAACTGTACCAGTGTAAAAGAGAGTGCTCCCAGGGTGGGCGGCCCCGGGTCTTTTGATCCACTTTGGAGAGTTAGTTTCCGGCAGAATCTAGGAGTCGCAGAGGAGGTTTTGCCGTGAAGCGGAAGCGATTTTCTGTGGAGCAGATTGTGGGGGTGCTGAAGCAAGCCGAGGTGGGAGTTGCCGTGGCGG
>Ga0208321_1000462_pt1 | contig 25729 bp, 24 predicted proteins | sample June2015DPH_4_15_FD_184692 | JGI IMG/M metagenome (GOLD analysis project Ga0208321, IMG submission 184692) | Peatland microbial communities from SPRUCE experiment site at the Marcell Experimental Forest, Minnesota, USA - June2015DPH_4_150... | ecosystem: Environmental > Terrestrial > Soil >... | reverse complement strand
CTGAAGGGGATGATCTGACGCTTCGCGTCGGCCGCTGACGCGGCCTCCGAGAGGTGGGCCAAAACCCTAGAACAGGGTGGCGAATTCAGAGCGGAATGACCTGGCGAATTCAGCGGAATGCGCAGCGATAGGTCCAATCCGGCGTATAACATCTCATGGGCCTCCTGGTGATTGGTTCCGTTGAGAACCCACGATTTCACCAGCGGGGCCCTCTGCATAGCAGTCATCGTGTCCGCAGCCAGCCCCGGCCGGAATGGTCACGCCAGCCCCGCCCGCTGCGCGGGGCCAACACTCCGGGCTCAGTTCTCGCCTCGGCCGAGCTGTTCGAGCCGTAGGCCTCGGCGAGCGTCCTTTGGGCCGCGGGAGGTCCCTACTTCTTCGGCTTCTTCTTTGCCGGGGAGCCTGACCGGGCCAGGCCGATGCGCCTCGCGAGCCCGATCAGCTCCGCGCCCTAAAACTCATGCTGCGCCAGTGCCGCATGCCCCTGTGCGCTGGGCTGGACCCTGCCATTCGGCTCTACCAAAGTCCTGAATGCAAACGTAGGATCGCCGCTGCGAGCAAATGCTCATCCGTCGGGCACATGCTCGGTTGGCACCCGGAGGAGGGACGTTGAGCGACGACCCGGCTCCTGGCCAGCAGCAGTGGCTGCTGGCCAGGATCGCCCACCGCTACTACGTGGCCAATCGGACCCAGGACGAGATCGGCCGGGAGTTGGGATTCTCGCGCCCGAAGGTCCAGCGTTTGCTGGACCGTGCTCGACAGACCGGCATCGTCGACATCCGCATTGCCCAGCCGGCCGGTCTCAACCTCGACCTCGAGGATCGACTCCGGTCCACGTTCGACCTCGTGGATGCGATCGTGGCCCTGAGCAACTCCGACCCGGACGCACAGCGCGAGGCCGTCGTCCGCGCAACCGCCGACTACCTGGAGCTGCACCTGCCCCCCAACGCGGTGGTGGCGGTTGGCATGGGCCGCAACACGGGTGGCGTCGCGCGGTTCTACCGTCCGACGCGCCGGCTCGACCGCACGTTCGTCAGCGCCATGGGCGGGTCGCCGGCAGTGGCGGCACCAACGAACCCGAACGAGATCTGTCGCGCCTTGGCGCAGTCGTCCGGCGGCCGAGCCGAGAGCCTGTATGCACCCGCCTACGTCGAGAACCCGGTGATGCGCGATCAGCTCCTCCAGGAGGCGGCCGTGGCGCACAGCCTCCAGATCGCGGCTGATGCGGACGTTGCCCTCGTCGGCATCGGCGGTACCGACGACGCCTGCACCATGGTGCGCAGCGGGTGCTGCCCCCTGGAGGAGATGGTCAGGCTGCGAGCCCAGGGTGCCGTCGGAGACATCCTCGGCAACTGCTTCGACATCGCGGGTCGCATGATCTCGTCCGATTTCAGCGCCCGACTGATCGGCCTGACCCTCGCCGACCTGCGCCGCATCGACACCGTGATCGCCATCGTCAGCGAGAGTGACAAGACGGCCAGCGTCCTCGGGGCCTTGGGGACCGGCGTTCTCGACATGCTGATCGTCGACGAGAACAACGCCACCCAAGTCCTGCGGGCAGCGGGCGCCAGCGCCCGCTGAGGCCAGTCGTTTTCACGGAGAGGAGATACGCAGAGACAGCGAAGAACCAGCAACGAGCCCGGGGTGATGCGTCCCTCCGCGGACGACCCAAGAAGTCGAAGATCCAGCAACAGGAGGAGAGATTCATGGAGACGAAGACCAAGGAGACGATCCCGTTGTGGCTCGCGGTGGCTATCACCGTGGTCGTATCGCTCCCCTTCGGCTTGTACCTCGACAAGTACAACCTGCCCCTGTGGGTGGCATTCGTCGTGTGGGCCGAGTACTTCGCGCTCGGTGCGAAGCCGCAGGCGCTGCGCTTGATCATTCCGGCCTACGCGCTGGGCACGGCGTTAACAGGCGTCATCATGGTGGCGGTGGCCGTGCTGGCACCCAGCCTTCCCAAGAACGGCGCGCTGGCGCTCTGTCTCTTCATCGGCGTCGGCGCGATGGTCTTCGGCATGCGCTACAGCAAGACCCTGCAGGAGGGCTCGCTGCCCTACTTCAACGGGATCTCGATGCTGCTCGGTGTCTACTTCACGGGCGCCTTCCCGACTACGGCGTTCACCACGGATGCAAACCTGCTGCCCCTCGTGGCAGCGGCGTGGGCCATCCTCGGCGGGTTCCTCGGCGCGGCGCTCGGGTGGTTCAACGTGACCATCACCTTCCCGCACGTGGTTGCCAGCTCCAACCAGCCGACGACGGGCGGCGTCCCCACGAGCCATTGACGATGCCCGGTGGCCCGAGCTCCGCAAGGCGCTCGAGACCTGGGGCACGAATGAGTCCGGCCAGCAGAAGGAGATCTACGACCTGACGCAGGTCTGAGGCGCCGCCGGGTTGCCGGCGCCGGTCGAGCGTCGACCGATGACGGCCCCGTTCTGAAGCCGCGTTAAGGCGTCCGGGTCTCGCGCGTGGCGGCGGAATGCCACGACCCGGACAAGGCGGGTAACCGCCCGGGGACGCGCAGGGCAAACGCATCGCGCCCGACACGGGCGCGGAAAGAGAGGTGCCTGATGGCTAAGAAGCCACAGATTATCGTGGCGGGGATCCTCGACACGAAGGGTAACGAGATCCGGTTCCTGGCGGAACGGGTCCGATCGGCCGGGGGCGAGCCGACGATCATGGAACTTACCGTCGGCGGCAAATCGGCCGAGTTCGCCGACATCCCAGTCGGCCGGCTGGCGGACCGCGTCGGCCGAACGCCCGACGAGCTCGCCAAACTTGAGCGCGCAAAGGCCGCCGACATCGTCATGGCCGGCGGACGGCTGCTCGCGAATGACCTGCTCGCGCAGGGAAAACTCGATGGGATCATCGCCTTCGGCGGCTCGATGGGCAGCAGCATCGCTGCGCACATCATGCAGGGACTGCCGATTGGAGTCCCGAAGGTGCTTCTTTCGACGATGGCCTCGGGCGACGTGGGGCCGTACGTCGGCACCAAGGACATCGCGATGATCTACCCGATTGCCGAAGTCGGCCTCAACAAGGTCACCCGTAAGGTCCTCAACAACGCGGCGGCTGCGGTCGTGGGCATGGCAAGTGCACCCGCACTCGAGACGACCGCCGAGAAGCCGCTCGTCGGCGCCATGATGTTCGGGGTGACGACCCCCACGGTCCTCCGCGCCTCAAAGTACTTCGAGGACCGCGGCTACGACGTCATGGTCAACCACGCCGTGGGCAGCGGCGGGCGGTCGATGGAGGAGCTGATCACCGACGGCTACATCGTCGGGATGCTCGACATCACTACCCACGAGATCGCCGACGAGCTCTTCGGCGGCGTCCTCGGCGCCGGCCCCGACCGGCTGACCGCCGCGGGCAAGAAGGGCATTCCGCAGGTCGTCTCCGTCGGCGGGCTCGACCTGCTCAACTTCGGGCCGCGCGACACGCTGCCGAAGAAGTTCGAGGACGAGGAGCATCTTCCTGGCCGCGGCATCTACGTCCACAACCCGACGGTCACCTGCGCAGGCGTATCGGTCGACGAGGCTGAGCGACTGGGTCGCGAGATCGCCACGAAACTGAATGCGGCCACCGGGCCCACGGTTCTCTGCATCCCGCTGCGGGGATGGGGCGCCGTCGACACGGCGGGGCCCGACAAGTCGCTCGGCTGGGCGGGACCCGGGAAGGGGCCCGTGTGGTGGCCCGATCCGGAGCATCCGGAATGGACGCTGCGGAACCCCTACTTCATCCGTGGGTTCGCCGGAACGTTCGATTTCTCCAAGTCGAACCTCGACGTCGTCGCCGTCGACCGGCACATGAACGATCCGGCCTTCGCCGATCTGATGGCGGAGCTGCTCGACGAGATGCTCGCTGGCAAGTGGCTCAAGGGCAGCCACCACGACCGCCCGGACGTCGTCGAGCTGACCAAGCAGGGACTGGCGCCGAAGGCCCCCCAGGCGACCTGAGGCCAAGGACGATTGGCATCTGGAAACTCGGAAAGTGCATGGAGGTGCACGGTGGTCAAGCGATACACACCTGCCGAGGTCCGCGCGCGGCTCTTCAAGACCCTCGATGCGGGCAGGCCGATCATCATCGGCGGCGCCGGCGACGGCTTCACGGCCAAGCTCGAGGAAAAGGGTGGCGTCGACATCATCGGCGTCTACAACTCGGGTAAGTTCCGCCACTACGGCGGAGGGTCGCTGCTCGGCCTGATGCCGGCGGGGCGCAACCAGGACATGGTGGCCGAGTATGCGGGCGAGGTCTGCGCGCAGGTCAAGGAGACGCCGATCATCGCCGGCTTCTGCGCGCAGGATCCGCGCACGGTCTGGCCCAAGTGGTTTGCCGAGATAGCCGAGTTCGGGGTCTCAGGCTTCATGAGCTTCCCGACCGTCGGCCTCATCGACGCGGACTCCCACTATCGGAAGAACCTCGAAGAGTCAGGGCTCGGCTTCGACAAGGAAGTTCAGATCCTGAAGCTCTGTCATGAGCTGGGCTACTTCACCATCGGCTACTGCTTCACTCCGAAGGAGGCGCGCATGGTGGCCCAGGCGGGCGTCGACATCCTCGCCTGCCATGTCGGTCTGACCTCGGGCGGCCTCATCGGTGCCGAGTCGGTCATGACGCTCGACGAGTCCGTCCGCGTGACCAACGAGCTGATCGATGCGGCCAAGGAGGCGCGGCCCGAGCTCGACTTCCTGCCGATCACGCACGGCGGTCCGATGGAGGATCCGAAGAGCACCGCCTACGTCATGGAGCGCACCGAAGCGGTCGGATACCTGGGCGCGTCGAGCATCGAGCGAACGCCGGTCGAGCCCGCGATAATCCAGGTCTGCAAGGACTTCGCTGCCATGCCGGTCCACGTGCCCGAGTGGGTGCGTGGGAAGCACGCTCAGCAGGTCTGACCTGCCGGTGCCCGGCGGTCTCGCATGAGGCCGCCGGGCACCACCTAGGAGGAAGGTGATCCGCGTGAGGTTCACGCGAACTGAGGTGCTCGAGCGCCTCCAGGGCCAAGTCCAGGCGGGACACCCCATCGTCATGTTGGGCGCGGGGATCGGCCTCACTGCCCGGTGCGCCGAGCTTGGCGGGGCGGACCTGATCGGCATCTACTCGACGGCGTTCTACCGCATGCAGGGCAAGCCATCTCTGCTCGCTTGGCTGCCGTACGCCGACGCCAACGCGGAGACCCTGCGCCACGCGCAAGAGATCCTGCCGGTCGTCCGGCAGACCCCATGCATCGCCGGGATCGGTGCCCATGACATGAGCCGCTCCATCGACCTGCTCGTCGACGAGTGCATCCGGATCGGATTCTCGGGCGTCACGAACGAGCCCTTCGCGAGCATGTACGGACCCGTCTTCGCTGCCGAACTCGAGGCCGCCGGCATTGGGTTTTCGCGGGAGGTCGACCTCGTCGCCCTCGCTCACCGGAAGGACATCTTCACGATGGCCTGGGTCTTCACTCCCGACGAGGCTGTCCGGATGGCGGAGGCCGGCGCCGACGTGCTGGGGGCCATGGTCGGCGTCACGGCCGGCGGGCTGACCGGTGCAACGAAGACGCTCGATCTCGCCGAGGCCACGGCCGCGGTGCAGGAGATGTGCGAGGCCGCTCACCGGATCCGCCCGGACGTTCTCGTGCTGACGCACGGCGGCCCGTTCAAGGATCCTGAGACAGCGGCCTACTCGATCGCTCACTCCGATGCGGTCGGGTACGCCGCTGGGTCGAGTGGCGAACGCGTGCCGACCGAGCGCGCCGTCATCGAGGCCACCCGGCTGTACAAGCAAATAGGTCTCGACAAGGCCGCCAGCACGGCGAAGCTTGCGGGGAGTCCAAACTGAAAGCGCTCGTCAAGACCGGCCCTGGCGCCGGCAGCCTCGTCGTGACGGAGGTCCCGAGTCCACACGCAGGCCGGGGCCAGGTCGTCATCCGCGTGGCGGCCGGCGGCATGTGCGGCACGGATCTCCACATCGCCCAGGGCACCCTGGAGGTACGGACTCCGAGGATTCTCGGCCACGAGCTCTCGGGCACCATCACCGAGATCGGGGAGGGCGTCGAGGGCCTCTCGCTCGGGCAGCGTGTGACGACAGAGACTGACGCCTCGTTCTGCGGCACGTGCGCGTTCTGCCTCAAGGGCGACATGCACCTGTGCGCAAAGCGGACCGGAATCGGCACGACCGCGGACGGCGGTTTTGCCGACTTCGTGGCCGTGCCCGCGGGAGGAGTGCACGCTCTTCCTGCAGCAGTTGATCTCCTTTCCGGCGCGCTGACCGAACCGCTCGCGGTCGCTGTCCACGCGGTCATCGAACGCGGGCTCGTGCAGGCCGGTGAAAGAGTTGCGGTGGTGGGCCCGGGAACAGTCGGCCTCCTCGCGGCGCAGGTTGCCCAGATGCAGGGCGCCACGGCGACGCTTGTTGGCCTCGTTGGGCACCGGGACCGCTTCCGCCTGGCGCGCGACCTCGGGATCGGCTCGTCGCTCGTCCTGGACGATCCCGCCGAGGCGCCGACCGTCGAGGCGGCCGACGGCACCATGGACGTAGTCCTCGAGTGCAGTGGCGCTCCGTCCGCGTTCGAGCGCGCGACCCGGCTCCTCCGCAAGGGTGGACGGCTCGTGCTGGTCGGGTTCTACGGCGAGCGGGTCGCGGTCGACCTCGATCTCATCATCAACCGCGAACTCTCGCTGATAGCGTCCCGAGGCAAGCGACCAACGAGCTTCCGGATCGCGCTCGAGCTCATGGGCAGCCGCCGGGTCGATCCGGGTCGCCTGATTACCCACCGCTTTCCACTCGACGCGTGGAGGACGGCGTTTGCCGTCGCGGATGGGCTCGGCACAAAAGTCGTGCTGGAGATGTAACCGGAGGTAACACCATGGCTATCCCGCGCGAAGAGATCCTGCGGCGCCTGAACGAGCAAATGGGCGCCGGCCGGCCGATCGTCGGCTGCGGCGCCGGCACCGGCATCTCGGCCAAGATGGCTGAGGCCGGTGGCGCCGACCTGATCATCATCTACAACTCCGGCCGCTACCGGATGGCCGGGCGCGGCTCGCTCGCCGGCCTGCTGGCCTACGGCGACGCCAACGCGATCGTGGTGGAGATGGCGTCCGAGGTCCTCCCGGTCGTGAAGAACACGCCGGTCCTGGCCGGTATCAACGGCACCGACCCGTTCCGCCTCATGCCGGTCTTCCTCCGGCAGCTCAAGGAGATCGGCTTCTCCGGCGTCCAGAACTTCCCCACCGTCGGGCTGATCGACGGGGACTTCCGAGCCAACCTCGAAGCGACGGGCATGGGCTACGACAAGGAAGTCGCGGCGATCGGCATCGCCCATGAGCTCGACCTCTTCACCTCGCCGTATGTGTTTGACGCTGATCAGGCCAAGGCAATGGTGAAGGCGGGCGCCGACCAGCTGGTGGCTCACGTGGGACTGACCACCGCGGGCACGATCGGGGCCGGGGTGGCCCTGACCCTCGACCAGGCGATCGAGCGGGTCATGACGATCGCCGAGGCCGCCAAGTCGGTCCGTTCCGACATCCTGGTGATCTGCCACGGTGGCCCATTCGACGAGCCTCAGAACGTCGGGACGGCACTGGCGCGGATGCCGGGCATCGCCGGCTTCTTCGGCGCCTCGAGCATCGAGCGCTTGCCCACCGAGCGCGCCATCCGCGGGCAGGTCGAGGAGTTCAAGCATCTGGCCCTCGCGGAGCGGTAGCTCGTCGGGGCGTTGGGAGCAGCATTCGGCACGGAGGCGGCCCGACCGAGCCCATGGCCGGGGTCGTGCCTCCTCCGTGCGAGTGATGGGTGGCGCCATGGAAGCCTCACGCGTCTCGAGGAGGCAGGTTCGGAGCATGGAACTGGATGTCGCGTTAGTGCCGACCCAATCACGGGCCTGGGTTCGAACCGTGTGCGTAGTCGTCGATGAGCTCCGAGCGAGCTCGACGATCACCACCCTGCTCGACATGGGCTGCCCGAGCCTCATGCTCACGGCCAGCCTTGCAGATGCCCGCCGCCTCGCGCACGTGCACCACAGCCTTCTCGCCGGCGAGCGCCACGGGTTGACACCGCGCGGTTTCGACTTCAACAACTCCCCGTCGGAGCTGCGCGGGGCGGACGTCCGCGGGCGGAGCGTAGTGCTATCGACATCCAACGGCACACGGGTCCTCGCGAGCCTGCAGGCGCAGACCACGGTGCTGGTCGGGTGCCTGCTCAATGCCCGTGCCTGCGCAACCTCGGCCGTCGCCCTTGCGGAATCCCTGGACGCTCGCCTCGGCGTCGTATGCGCAGGACAAGGAGGCCGGTTCGCACTGGATGATGCCATCGCCGCCGGGGCCATCGTCGCCCGCGCGCTCGAGGCGCTCGCTGCGCGTCGCATACCGGTGCGCCTCACCGATGCGGCCAGGGCTGCGCTGAAGCTTCGTGCCGGCTACCGCAATCCCGTGACGGCACTCCGGCAGTCGGCCAGCGGGCGGCTCGTCAAGGAGCTCGGGGCCGAAGCGGACGTGGAGCTGTGTGCCCGCACCGAGAGCAGCACCACCGTCCCGATCCTGCAGCTGGGGACCCCCCTCAGCATCGCGGCATATCATTCGGCGAGCTCGCTGCTGCGCCACCAATCGTCGATGTCCAATTGAAAGCGTGAGGTCGCTTCTAGGAGAGAACATGGCGGTGAAAGTGATCATGCCCCAGGCCGGGCAGGACCTCGAGACCGGGACGGTCAAACACTGGCTGAAGGCCGTCGGCGACCGCGTTGCCAAAGGCGAATCGATCGTCCAGATCGAGACCGAGAAGATCTCGGTCGACGTGGAAGCGCCCGCCACGGGAGTTCTCCTGAAGATCGTGGTGCCGGACGAGACGGAAACGCCGATCTTCTCCACGATCGCGGTCATTGGCGAGCCCGGAGAAGATATCTCCGGAATCGAGTGACGGCCGATTGCCTGTCTGTGTTGACCGCGAGCAAGCGGTGGTGAAGGAGCGGCGAGGGTGAGCCGTTCGGGCGCAAGGGAGAGCAGCTAGAGATGAGCGAAATCGGAGCGGACCTGCTCATGTCGATGTACGAGACCGCGGCCACCATCCGCAGGTTCGAGCAGCGGGCCATCGAGCAGTACCGTCTTGGGAACATCCGTGGCTACCTGCACCCCTACCTGGGCGAGGAGGCGATCGCCGTCGGCACGATGGCCGCCCTCGAGCCGGACGACTACATCGTGAGCACCCACCGTGGTCATGGCCATGCGATCGCCAAGGGACACGACCCGAAGCGGATGATGGCCGAGCTTTTTGGCAAGGAGACAGGGTACTGTCGGGGGCGGGGCGGATCCATGCACGTGGCAAGCCGCTCGGTCCGGAACCTCGGGGCCAACGGCATCGTGGGAGGCGGGCTGGCGATCGCCGCCGGGGCGGCCCTGGCCATCAAGCAGCGCGGTGGCAAGGAGATCGTCGTCGCCTTCTGCAGCGACGGCTCCTCGGCCAATGGCATCTGGCACGAGTCGCTGAATCTGGCGGCGATCTGGGACCTGCCGGTCGTGTTCGTACTCGAGAACAACCAGTACGCCGTCTCGACCCCGATTCGGTACAGCGCCCGCGTCGAGCACCTGTCCCAGCGAGCCGCCGCGTACGGCATGCCCGGAGTCACGGTCGACGGCAACGATGCCGCGGTCGTCTACGGAGCGATGCAGGAGCCGATCCGGCGCGCCCGAGCGGGCCAGGGGCCGTCGCTGGTCGAATGCATGACCTACCGCCATGGCGGCCATCACGTCAACGACCCGGGCCTGTATATGCCGCCCGACGAGCTCCAACGGTGGAAGGCGCACGATCCGTTGCTGGTCCTGCGCGGCCGCCTAGCTCGTGTCGGGGTGGACGAAGCCGCCATCGCGGCCGTCGACCAGCGAGTGGAGCAGCTCATGGACGAGGCGGTCGAGTTCGCCGCCGCTAGCCCGAACCCCTCGGTCGAGGAGTTCCTCGCGGAGGTCGCAACGCTGTAACTGCAACCCTCGCCACGCCATGCCCGCGCGGACGGACGACGACGCGGCCGTCCCGCCAGCCCACCCGAGCCGAGGAGGAAGATGAACATGAAGTACCGCGAGGCCCTCCGGGCCGCTCTCCAGGAAGAGATGGAACGCGACGAGACGGTGTTCTGCGTCGGCGAGGGCATCGGTGAGCGCGGCGGCTCATACAAGGTCACCGAGGGGCTCCTCGCCCAGTTCGGGCCGAGCAGGGTCATGGACACGCCACTCAGCGAGGCCGGCTTCGTGGGGCTCGGCACCGGAGCCGCGATCGCCGGCCGGCGCCCGGTCGTCGAGATGCTCTTCATCGACTTCCTGGGGCTGGCCATGGACCAGGTCGTCAACCAGGCCGCCAAGTACCGCTTCATGTCCGGTGGAGAGGGTCGCGTGCCGCTGGTCATCCGCACCCAGGGCGGAGCCGGTAACTCGCTGGCCGGACAGCATTCGCAAAGCCTCGAGGCGTTCTACTGCCACGTACCTGGGTTGAAGGTGGTCATGCCGTCCACCCCTCGCGACGCAAAGGGGTTGCTGAAGGCCGCGATCCGCGACGACGACCCGGTGGTGTTCATCGAACACAAGCTGCTCTACATGACCGAGGGCGACGTTCCCAACGAGGAGTACGTCATTCCGCTCGGCGAGGCCGAGATCAAGCGCCCAGGATCCGACGTCACCCTCGTGTCCTGGTCGCACATGGTCCTGAAGAGCCTGCAGGCCGCCGATGAGCTAGCCGCGGAAGGGATCTCGACCGAGGTCATCGATCTCAGGACGCTCGTGCCCATGGATATCGCCTGCGTGCTCGATTCGGTCCGGCGGACCGGCCGGCTGGTGATCGCCCAGGAAGCGATCAAGCGAGGCGGCGTGGCCAGCGACGTCGCGGCCACGGTGGTCGAGCAGGCCTTCGACTCTCTCCGAGCGCCGATCGTTCGAGTGGCGGGTCGGAACACCACCATCCCCTTCAGCCTGGCGCTGGAGAAGGCGGCCGTGCCTCAGGTCGGAGACATCGTCGCGGCCGTTCGATCGCTGATGCGGACCGGGTCGCCGGCTCTCTCGTGACCCGGGAACTACGAGTGGAACGTGGACGGCAGGCAGCATGAGCCGGAGAGGTATGGGTCGGTCCTCAGGGAGGAGGCGGAGGGAATGACCTCGACGAGCCCGCGACAGGAGCTCATGGCGACATACCTGGCCGAGCTGCCTCCCGACCGCCCCGACGAGGCGGCCGAGGCTTTCGCCACCGGTCAGAGCATCGGGACGTGGGTGCCCGTGCCTGGGATCACCGACAGGATGCGACGCCTGCACGGCGCTCGCGTCGTTGAGGTCCGCAGGGACGAGGCCGCCGGCCATGTGGGCGGGGAACCGATCGGCTCGCGGTGGGTGCTGAGAATCGGGTTCCCGACCGAGAACTTCGGGCCGCAGTTCCCGATGTTGCTCACCACCCTCGTCGGCAATGACTCCTCGACCTCCCTTACCGCGCGACTAGTCGACATCGATCTGCCCGAGTCCTACGAGGCTGCCTTCCCCGGGCCGCAGTGGGGGGTGGCCGGCTGGCGCCGAACCACCGGCATATGGCATCGGCCGTTGCTCCTGAACATGATTAAGCCGTGCACCGGGTACTCACCGAGCGTCGGAGCGAACCTGCTCGAGCAAACTGCGCGCGGTGGCGCCGACCTGATCAAAGATGACGAACTGCTCGGTGACGCGCCATTCAACCGCGTCGCCGCGCGCGCGCGAGCGTACCGGGAGCGGCTAGACCGCGTGGCCGAGGACACGGGCCACAGGGCCAGGTACATCGCAAACGTCACCAACCGCTCGATGCGGCTCCTGGACACGGCACGGGCGGCCATCGATGGTGGCGCGGACGCGGTCATGGTCAATGCACTGGTGGTCGGGCTGGATGCCCTCCAGGCACTCGCGGAGGGTGAGCTCGGGGTACCGATCCTGGCACACACCGCTGCCGCGGAGGTGCTGACGGGAGCGACCAGCACGGGGTTCGGACAGGCAGTCCTCTTCGGAAAGTTGCTGCGCCTGGCCGGGGCGGATGCCGTGCTCATGAGCACACCCTACGCCCGTCGCCCGCTTCCGCACCCGGTCTACGAGAAGACCCTCGAATGGCTGTTCGAGCCGCGAGGCACGCTCAAGCCGGTGATGCCGATGCTCGCGGGCGGGGTAACGGCCGAGATGATCGGGCCTTTGGTACGAGGTGCGGGCAGGGACGTGATCCTTGGCGTAGGGGGAGCGATCCAGGGCCATCCCGAGGGAGCGGAGGCCGGGGCTCGGGCCATCCGGGCTGCCATCGACCTGGCGGTCTCGGCGGGCACACCCCAATGACGCGGCGTCAGCTGGTGGGAACCAGCTGGAAGATGAACTTCACGACAGGCGAAGCACGCCAGTACCTTCGGGCACTGCTTCCTCTGGTGAGGGATCTCCATTCGCGAGATCTGTTCGTCCTGCCGCCTTTCACCTCACTCTGGGTCGCGCGAGAGGAGCTCGCCGGAACGGCGATCGCATGGGGGGCGCAAGATGTGCACGAAAGCCTTTCGGGAGCCCACACGGGCGACATATCAGCACCCATGCTGGTGGATCTCGGTTGCCGATACGTCGAGGTAGGCCACTCGGAGAGGCGCCGCGATCACGGCGAGCGCGACCCTCACATAGCCCTTAAGGTCGCGACCGCGATCGGATGCGGACTCGAGGTGATCCTCTGTGTCGGCGAGAGCTGTCCGATGCCGACGCCAATGGCCCGCTCTATGGTGCTTCGCCACCTCGGGGCCATTCTCGGAGGCCGCAAGCCGCAAGACCTCGACCGGGTCGTGGTGGCCTACGAGCCGGCCTGGGCCATCGGTGCCGGTGCCAGACCCGCCGCCGTCGACCACGTCTCGGCGATCCACCTGGCAGTGCGCAACTGGCTCGGCGGGCGTGGCAGCTCGGATCCGAGGGTCATCTACGGGGGCAGTGTCGGCCCCGAGTCGTGTGCAGACCTGCTGGTTCAACCAGGCGTGGACGGCCTCTTCGTTGGGCGCGCGGCCCTCGATCCCGTCGAGTTCGCCCGCATCGCCCACGCCGGGGTCGAGCCAACGGGTCAGCCGGCGGCTGCGAGCCAGTCGGTGGCCACGTAATGGGAATCACGATGATGCGCGGCCGCTGTGACGGGCCCCTCGTCGCCGGGCCAGGCCATCACTGCCGGGCGCGAACATGGAGAGAAGCCTAGCGGCGTCCCGACGGGAGGTTTTCAGATGCCTGTGGTACCGACCAAGTCAATAGTCGGCTAGCGGCGAGTCACGATCCTGCGATCGTGCGAAAGGTCCGAGCCCATTGCGCGGGCGGGAGAGGGAGAGAGAAGAAGTACAACAACGAGCTCAGCATGGCTATCGTAGGGGGGTGAAGAAGACGACCGCCTCTCGTCGGGTCCGGTTTGGCAGGCAGGCCAACCGACGCTTGGGCATAGACGGCAGGCGAAGGGTTCGACGCAAGCGATGACCGTGCGCTTCATCCACAGTGCCGACTGGCAGCTCGGTATGACGCGCCACTTCCTCTCAGGGGAGGCGCAGGCTCGGTTCTCTCAGGCGCGGATCGACGCCATCCGGGCGATCGCCCAGGTCGTCCGCGAAGAGGGGGCGGCTTTCGTGGTCGTCGCCGGCGACGTATTCGAGAGCAATCAGGTTGAGCCGCGGACGGTTCGGAGAGCGCTAGAGGCATTGTCCGAGGTCGCCGTACCTGTCTTCCTGCTCCCCGGTAACCACGATCCGCTGGATGCCAGCAGCGTGTACCGGTCACCGACGTTTGAACGTCAGCGCCCCAACAACGTCGTGGTCCTTGAGGACTCGACGCCCAGGGTCGTCGTCCCGGGGGTGGAGGTTGTGGGCGCCCCGTGGACATCGAAGCGCTTGCTCCGAGACCTTGTCGAGGCCGTGGCTGCGGAGCTTGAACCGCACGCCGACATCGCGCGCGTACTCGTCGCTCACGGTGTCATCCGGGACGCCATGTCGGGTGAGAACCCCGCTGCAATCGATGTCGGCAATGCCGAGGCGGCAATCTCCGATGGGAGGATCAGCTATCTGGCCCTCGGCGACCGCCACTCCACGACGAGTCTCGGCACTACCGGGCGCATCTACTACTCGGGGAGTCCCGAGCCAACCGCACACAACGAGTCCGACGCCGGTAATGTCCTTGTCGTTGAACTCACGGACGCGGGCGACTGTGTCGTCCGACGGCGCGCTGTTGGCACGTGGGAGTTTGCACAAGAGGAGTTTGAGCTTGATATCCACGCAGGAGTGGAGCCCCTGGCCCGCTGGCTAGACTCGCACGTGGCCAAGGACCGGTGCGCTGCTCGGATTGGCCTTCGCGGAACGATCTCCCTGTCGGTCGACGGCGAGCTGCAGGACCTTCTGGAACGGCACCGCGACCTCTTTGGCGCCGTCGAAGTCGTCGGGCCGCCGGGCGCCCTCATCGTCCGGCCCGACGATGACGATTTCGCCGACCTGGAACTGATAGGGTTCGCCGCCGAGGCGGTGCGGGAGCTGCGCGAAGAGGCAACTCTCCCTGGACCCCAGGCGGCTGTCGCGCGGGATGCGCTGGCGCTCCTCGTGAGGCTGGTGCGCGGGGCGGGAGCCAGGGCATGAAGCTGCTGCGGATCAAGCTCACCAACTATCGCGGCATCGCGGAGCGGGAGATCGAATTCCCGGCCACGGGCGTAACCGTGGTCGAGGGGCCCAACGAGATCGGCAAGTCTTGCATCGCCGAGGCATTCGATCTCCTCCTCGAAGAGCTCGACAGCTCTCAGAAGCGAAGCGTCGTGGCGACGAAGCCGGTCGATCGCGACGCGGGCCCTGAAGTCGAGGCCGAGTTCGAGACGGGTCCGTACCACCTGCGGCTGCACAAGAGGTTCATCAGGAGGCCTGTCACCGAACTTGAGATCCTCAGCCCGAGGCACGAGCACGTGACCGGCCGCGAGGCGCACGGGCGGGTTCGCGCGATCCTCGACGAAACGCTCGACGAGGGACTCTGGAGGGCACTCAGGATCGACCAGGGTGATGAACTCCACCAGCCCACCCTCGCCGGAGCCCGTTCGCTAGCCGCAGCCCTCGATCGAGCCGCTGGTACCGTTCCGGCCGGCGACGAGGAGATCGCGCTGTACGACCGAGTCCAGTTGGAGTACGAGCAGTACTGGACTCCGACTGGAAGGCCCAAGGGCGAGCACGCCACCCTCGAGAAGAACGCTGTCGACAGTTCCGCCGCAGTGGCATCCATTGAGCGATCGCGCGCGGCCCTCGAACAGGATGCGGACCGCGTCGGGAGCCTTGACGCCGAGATACGGGCCCTCGCCCCCCGCTGTGCGGAGCAGGAGCGACGAGTAACCGAGCTGCAGGAGCAGCAGACGCAGCTCGATCGGCTCGAGTCCGAGCTGGCGGCGCGCGAGGCCATGGCCGAGGCCGCCGCGGTTACCGCGGCGCAGACTCGGACAGCGGTCACCGAACGTCAGGAGCTGATGTCGGCATGCGCCGAAGCCACGGAGGAACTGCGCGTCCAGGCAGGCGCCCTGCAGCTGGTGCAGCCGGAACTGGCTGCCGCCAGAGAGCACCACGATGTGGATCTGGCGGCCGTCGCGCTTGCTCGAACCCAACGAGACGAGGCCGGCAGGCTGGCTCGGTTGCTGCGATCAGACGTCGTATTCCTCCGAGATCGGGCCGAGCTAACCACGCTGCGGAGTCGAAGCGAACGGGCCGAGACGGCGCAAGCCGGACTTGCAGCGGTCGAGGTCGCCCTCGAAGCCAACCGAGTCGATGAGCAGACGATTGCCCAAATCCGTGCAGCCGAGGGACGACTCAGAACGGCCCGTGCGCGCCTCGAGGTGGCCCGTCCTACGGTGCGGGTGGAGGCCCTCGCGCCTCTTCGCGTCCAAATCGATGGCGTCGAAACGGCGCTGGAGACGGGGGAAGCAGTGGAGCGCTCTGTCGCCGACGCAACGCACATCTCAGTCCCGGAGATCGTGGCCGTTTCGGTGACCGCAGGCGCAGCCGACGCCCGCCTCGTGAAAGAGCTCCAAAGCGCCGAGCAAGCCTTCCGCCAGGCGTGTTCGACGGTCGGCGTCGCGGACCTGGACGCGGCCGAATTGGCTGCATTGGATCGTCGTCGACTGGAGGCCGAGCACGTCGCGCACGAGCGATCGCTCGCGGAAGCGCTACAGGGCTCCACCCTGGTGGAACTGGCGCAGACACTTACCACGGTCGATGCCCGAGTCAGTTCGTACCTCGATGCTCGCCCCGAGCTCCCCGCGATCGGCGGCGACCTGCGCTCCGCAGAAGCCTCAGCCCGCGAGGCTGAGACCGCCGCGGACGCTCTTCACGAGGCGGCTGCCGAAGTCGAGCGGCTGGAAGCCGCGTCCCGCGACCGGCTCGCCCAGCTCCAAGCTAGCGGGAACGAGGCTGAGGTCCGTCGACACGTGGGGAGGGACAACGCCGCTCGGCTGGAAGCGCGCCTTTCGCTTGCCCGTCAAGCCGCCTCCGACGAGGGGCTGGCGGAGGCTCGCGACAAGGCTGGCCGCGAAGCCCTCGCAGCCCACGAGGCAGCTGAGCAGTCCCGCCAGCGGCTTCAGGCCGCCAACGCGGCCCAGGTGCCGACGCTGTTGGCCAACGGGTCGCAGGTTCTCACGCAGATGCAACAGAACCTGCGTAAGGCCCAGGATGAGCGCTTACAGCTCGTTGCGCAGCTGCGGGAACGGGGAGAGGCGGGCCTCGCAGAACGGATGGACGTGGCAATAACGGCTCGAGACGCCGCCGTCGCTGCCTTGGATACATACCAGCGCCGGGCGGCAGCTCGCAGGGTCCTCTTCGAGCGGCTGCGGGCCGCTCGCGATCGAGTCCGGACGGCGTACGTGGAACCGCTAACCGAGCGCGTCGAGGCTCTGGGGCGGCTCGTCTTTGGCCCGAGCTTCGAGGTCGAGATCGATGAGGAGCTGAATGTCGTCAGCCGGACTCTCGACGGCAAGACCATCCCCCTCGCGAGTCTGAGCGCCGGCGCCAGGGAACAGCTAGCAGTCATCGTCCGACTCTCTTGCGGCTTGATCGTTGCCCCAGATGGCGGCGTGCCGCTGATCCTCGACGACGTGCTCGGCTACTCCGACCCCGATCGCCTCGAGGCCATGGGCGCAGTCCTGGCTGAGGCGGGCCGCTCCGCACAGGTGATCGTTTTCACCTGCTATCCGGATCGCTACCGACAGGTCGGTGGAGCCATGGTGCAGAGACTTGTGTGAAGCAGTCGGCCGCGGTCGCCCCCAGGCCACAGCTTCTGGTCGGGCCACCATGCCATCGACCTCGCCGCTCCCTACGGTGCGCCGGTGGTCGCGGCGGTCGGTGGAACGGTGATCTTCGCGGGCTGGCGGTCGTACACGGGCGGCGGCAACGTCATCTGGGTAATGGAGAACGGCAGGCTCCATACGACCTACAACCACCTCTCCAAATGGTCGTCCACGCCGGCCAAAAGATTTCGGCCGGTCAGCGAATCGGGTCCATTGGGACGAGCGGTGAGGCTACCGGTCCGCACCTCCACTTCGAGGTCTGGACCGGCTACCCGTGGGCCCTGGGCACCGTTGCGGATGCAGTCAACCCCTGCAACTATCTTGCGGGCTGCTAGCTCGGGGGTTTCGACTCGCGTGGCCACGCCAACGTCGCCTCGTCTTCGCCACGTCTGGATCAATGGGCGCCTGGCACCGGCTGGGCGGGCACTGCTATGCGTATCCGACCGGGGCTTCCGGGTCGGGGATGGTGTCTTCGAGACGATCCGAGTGGTTGGGGGCCGCGCGCTCGAGCTCGCCTCGCACGCCGAGCGGTTACGGGCCTCGGCCGATGCGCTCGAGATCCCGCTCCCGAAAGAGCTTGAAGCAATCCTCGGCCGTTCGATCCGTGCTCTGCTCAAGGCCGACGGCCTTGTTGAGCCCAACACCCAGGTTGCCGTGCGCGTGACCGTGAGCCGCGGGGCCATCGAGGATCGCAGCCTGCTGCCCCCCGTTGATGTCCGGCCCACCGTAGTCGTCCAGGCTTGGCGCGTCACGCCAGTCTCCGCAACGATCCTTGAGCGTGGACTTCATCTCACCATCTCATCGGTGCGGCGCGATCCGGCGAGTCCCCTCGCGACCATCAAGACGACGAGCCGAGCCGACTTCGTATTTGCGCGGCTTGAGGCACGGAGGCGGGGCGCGGATGATGCGCTGTTCCTGACCACGGACGGGCATCTTGCCGAAGCGACCTCGGCGAGCCTCTTTCTGGTGGAGCCTGGCAAGATCGCTACGCCGTCGCTTCAGTGCGGCATCCTCGTGGGCACCACGCGCGAGTGGATCATGGCGTGGGCTCAACGAGTTGGCCTCGAGTGCCGCGAGGCTTTGCTGACGCCGGACGAACTGTTTGCGGCCGAGGAGGTGTTCCTCGCGAGCTCGGTGGCGGGCGTGATGCCAGTCACGCGGGTCGATGGAAGGCCGATCGGCGAAGGACGACCTGGGCCCTGGACCCGCCGTGCCCGCGAGGACCGCGAGACCTACGCGCAGCAGGTCGTTCCGAACTCTGAGCCCGTTGGCAGCGAGGGCCAGCCGCCACAAGCGTGAGGGGACAGCGACGAGGGCTAGTGCGAGTTGGCGCTCACGATGCCGCCATAGTGTGGGGGGTCCCGGGCGCGCAGCAGGGGCGATTTCAGGCGGGATCGTCGACGATCAGTGCGAGGGTCCTGAGCGGTGCCGCCGCGAGCGCGAACTGGACCGCTCAGAATGGCAACGTCGTGGCCACGGCCAGCGCGAGCACGACCACGAACACGATCGCCGGACACGGCCCACCGCCAGGGGGCGGAGCCACGGCGACGGCACCGCGGCAGACCTGGCGCCCGCCTATGGGCGGACCGTCAGTGACCCCAGAGGAGGCGCCACAAGCCGGAGCGGGCCATGGCGCGACCGACGATCTTGTTCTTCGCCCGTCGAGCCATCCGGTTCGGGTTGCCCGAGGTGAGGACGGAGACGTCGTTGGCGAGCCGCGCCGTGCGGTACAGGTTCGACACGAGTCCGCGCCGCCTCATGCCAGGGCCTCCTCGATGAACGCTGCCGCGTCCTCCACGAGGGCGGTTCGCTCGGACTCGTCGGCCTCGATCAACTCCAACAGCTCCCGAGCCTGGTGCGGACGCTCCAAGCCGATCGTGAGCCCGACGCTGATCCAGTAGTCGGCCACCTCGAGGGCCTGCGGCCGGACCTCGTCGGGAAACTCGGGCAGGACCTCGGCCATCGCCCGCGTGAGCGTGCCGCCGTAGCGCCCCCATCCGTCCTGGGTCGTCGTCATCGCTGGGACCTCCTGCGTGTCAGTCACACGATAGCCCGGATCGGGGCAGCGGAGAGGTCGCGCGTGGACCGTCCGTTCCGGGCTCGTCGGCTCCGGAGCTTCACCGCGTCGGCCCGGTCCCCGCCGATGCAACGCCCACAAAGGGTCATCGTATGGGGCCTCCGGTCCCTAGTGGACCGGCGTATTGAGGAGCGTCCGACCCCGAAAGACCAGCTGGCCATCCTCGACTCAGACAACGAGCGAGCCATCGAGGACCTGCTCGAGCGGCGTGACCCGGGCCGGTTCGACGCGGCTAGCGACTCGCCCGCGCCCTACGAAAGAGGGCCCAGGGACGGATCGAGCTGGGCGCGATCGGTCTCTTCGGCTCCTTCGGGCTCTTCGGCCCCTGGGGAGTTCTCGTTCGTTGTGCGCCGTGTAGTCGGGGATCGTTCGCTCGTACGAGCCGGTCATCAGCGGTGACGAGATCATGAAGTCGGCCGAGGCCCGGTCGCATGCCACAGGTATGTTCCACACGACCGCGATGCGCAGCAGCGACTTGACGTCCGTGTCGTGAGCCTGGGGTTCGAGCGGGTCCCAGAAGAAGACCAGGAAGTCGATGCTGCCGTCGGCGATCATCGCCCCGATCTGGAGGTCGCCGCCAAGCGGTCCCGACTGGAGGCAGGTCACCGGGAGGCCCAGCTCGCGCTGCAGCATGGTGCCGGTGGTCCCGGTCCCGACCAGGTCGTGCATGGCGAGCAGGCGCCTGTTGTAGCGCGCCCACTCGATCAGGTCCTGCTTCTTGTTGTCGTGAGCGACGAGCCCGATCCGCTTGCGCGGTTTGAGGTCCAGCTTCATGGGCCATCCTTGTCCGGCCGCGGCAGCGCTTCGCCGCCTGCCTGCGTCCAGCATGGCAGAAGCGCCCGAATCGGGGATCCCCCGCATGGTCGTTTGGCGCGAGACCGTACTCGAATTTCAGCTGGTAGCGCATTCGTGCACCTCTTGGCGTCCGGTTCGTCCAGAGTCAACGGGAGGCCAACCTCACGCGCCCTGTCGATTGGCCCACCGTTTCGTTGCTCTACTGGCGGACCGGTGGTTCGAAGGCGGGGACATGAGCGTGCCGGTCGCCATTCCGGCGACCGGCGGCTGTTACGATGGGCTGACCCCGAACGGCGTGAACCTGAACCAGGGCGCCGAATCGACGCTCATGTGGCTGACCGCGCTTGAGCACATGCGCCGGCTGAGCTGCCAGCCGGCCCCGGGAGGCTGCCATCTCAGGCCTGACTTCTTCCGTACCGCAGGTAGGCAAATGACCGATCCGGGCGGGGAGCCGCTCTTCGTCCGCGTTCCGGCCAATCCCATCATCGCCCCGGACGACCTGCCCTATCCCGCCAACGCCGTTTTCAACCCTGGCGCGGCCAGCGTCGACGGAGATACGGTCCTGCTCCTGCGCGTCGAGGATCGGCGGGGCATCTCGTCGCTCTACGTCGCCCGAAGCGAAGACGGCATCTCGAATTGGCGTTTCGACGAGAAGCCGCTGCTGGCGCCAGATCCGGCTCATCCCGAGGAGGTGTGGGGTTGCGAGGACCCGCGCCTGACGTGGCTGGCGGAGCATGAGGAATGGGCGATCACGTACACCGCGTACAGCAGCAGAGGCCCGCTCGTGTCGCTGGCGATGACGCGCGACTTCCGTGAGGTGCGGCGCCTTGGGCCGGTGATGCCGCCTGAAGATAAGGACGCCGCTTTGCTCCCCATCCGCTTCGACGGCCGTTGGGCGATGATCCACCGACCGGCTCCCATCCGCGGCGGAGCCCACATGTGGATCTCCTTCTCGCCCGACCTGCGCCACTGGGGCGACCACACGATGCTGATCGAGGCTCGCGACGGGGCGTGGTGGGATGCCGGCAAGATCGGCCTGGGACCGCCGCCGGTGCTCGTCCCGGGCGGCTGGCTGGTCATGTACCACGGCGCCCACATGACCGCCTCGGGGCCGATCTACCGCGTCGGGATGGCTCTGCTCGATCGCGAGGACCCAACCGTCGTGCTGCGCCGCTCCGACGAATGGGTCCTCGGCCCGGCGGCTTCGTACGAGCGCGTCGGCGACGTGAGCCGGGTCGTCTTTCCGGGCGGTTGGATCGTCGACGAGGAGCGGGACCGGCTGATGCTCTACTACGGTGCCGCCGATTCGGTCACCGCCCTGGCCACCGCCCGACTGACCGACGTCCTCAGGTATGTGGCCGCGATGCCCACACGGCCGCACGGCCGCGCCTCAGACGCCGGCCGGGTCGCCTGGCGCTGATCTCTCGGCGCCAGACGTCGGAACAGCTGCCGGGGCAGCTCGGGGCTATGGCTTTGGCGCGAGCTTTCCGGCGCCGGCCAGGACGTAGGTCTTGCCGCCGAGGGCCGAGTTCGCCGACAGGCTCGCGTCGTAGGTGACCGTGTGGTGTGATCGGCGGCGGCGAGTTCCGCGGCCCCCGCCGCCGCGAAGGCGATGGGTGGCATGGCTCATGCGCTCGCGAATGACGGCGCCGATCGCGTAGTCCGCGCCCGCGGGGCTGACCAGGGCTCTCCCGGCGAGGCCGCGGCGACGGTGACCCCACGTGCGCCGAAGCCGGCGACGCGAGCGGCATCCAAGCGTGCGCCCCGCAATCCATCCGAGCCAAAGACGTAGATCGGCGGGCCCGGGCTCAAGAGCGTCGTCCCTCGGTTGGATCGGTCACCGGCCTCTCCCAGCCGCGCGCGGGCAAGTGCTAACACCATGGTGTCATCGTGACGGCACGTCCGGCACCGGTCCGGGGCCCGCGCGGCGGAGACTGAGCGGCTGCCGCGGTCAACCCGTCACGAGGCCGGCTCGCGCGAGCGCATCCGCGGCCCGGACTCCGAGCGCCTCCGCCGTCTGCTGCGCGTAGCGACGGGTCGGCATCGTCGAAGAATGGCCCAGATACCGGCTCACTTCTTCGAGCGGCATCCCGTTGTTTACCAGCAGTGTGGCCGTGGCATGGCGGATGCGGTGTGAGCCAAAGCAACGCAGGCTGCCACCACCGGTGTGATAGCGGCGGGTCAGCATCAGCGAGAGGGCATTCATGGTTAGTGGCCGTGGGATACGACCCGCATGCGAGAGGAACAGCCAGCCCGGATCGTCGGCCGGCGTAGAGGAGGCAGGTAGGAAGGCGGCTCGTCCGCGCTCGAGGTAGGTGAGAAGCGCGGAAGCCGTCCCGGGCTGCAGGGCCAGTTCGAGGGTCTTACCGCCCTTGGCCCGCCGGAACCGAATGACCGCCCGCTCGAAGTCGACGTCGCCGAGACGCAGGAGCCGAACACTCGAGTTGCGAGCAGCTGTCGTGACCAGGATCGAGACGATGGCCGCATCTCGTAGATCAAGTGGCCGATCTCCGGCACAGCCCCGTTCGAGGGCATGCAGATCGTCGAGCGTGGCGCTCTTGGTCGGTGTCTCCTCCGATGGCAGTAGGGGATTGAGCGCCGCCCGCCGCCGAGACCGCCGGAACGGGTTGATCGAGAGAAGACCCTCGTCGACGAGCCAGATGGCTAGTGAGCGCAACGGTCGGACGTACGCATTGACGCTGTTGGCCGACAGCGTCTCGATAGGTCCTGCGGCGAGTGAGCGCCCTAAGGCATCTGGCGCTCCGCGCCAGACCCCTGCGACCTTGGGTCGGGAGCGAAGGTCGGTCACGTAGTCGACCAGAGTCATGAAGTCGAGTGACGCCGTCGTCACCGGCAGGTCGTGGGCCTCTAGGTAGTCGACCAGACGAGCGAAGTCATCGCGATGCTTGCGCCGCGTCACCGGCGCCCAGGTCGACCCGAAGGTCGCAGTGTACTCGGCGATCAGGGGTCGCAGGGGCAGAGCCGGGAGGCTATCGGTGAGGACCCGACGCCCCCGAAACACCGGTACCGGCCCGGTCTCGACAGCCTCGTCCATCTCCGCTATCATGCTGTTATATTACGTCAGTCTGACGTTGTAAGCAACGACTCAAACACGACCCGAACCAAGGATGATGTTCATGGTGCCACCAGCTGACGGCGAGTTCCGAGACCGGTTGCGTGAGGTCCTGCGGCGCAGTGGGCTGTCGATGCGGGCCCTCTCGGCCGCGATGGGTCGCGATCCGGGCTACGTCGCGGCGCTGCTCGATCCGACTCGTCCATCGCGGGCGAGACCGACTCCGGCCGACCTGCTCGCGGCCTCGGACGCGACCGGGATCCCGTTCGTCGAGCTTCTCGAGACGCTCTGGGGTATCGAGCGCGCCAGACTGGTCGACGAACTTCGAAGCCTCGGCGTCGGCCTGTCGGGCGAGGGCAGACTCGATCGCCTCAGCGAGGCGGAGCGCCGTGAAGTCGGTGACTTTGCGAACTTCCTAGCATCCCGCGGCCGGCATCGCGGCCGGCGTCCAGGTCACTCAGGGTGACCTCGGTCAGGGCTACGTTCCGGCGCCGCAAGAGGGTTATTTCACGCACGACGGGTGTCGGATAATGTCGGATTCGCCGGGCTAGATCCTGAGCCTTCGCACCGCCGCCATAGGCCCCGGTGGCGGACGGGATCAACCAATCCTTCGGGGCCTGCAAGGCCGAATCCACGCACGAGGGTTGTCCGAGAATGTTCACTTATTCGGGATCTATCTGGTCTTCGGCGGGGTCGTCGGAGGGCGGCCGAAGCGATCGCGCGTCGCTCGACTCGGGGGTTAGAAAGGTCGATTTCACGCACGAGGGGCGGGGGAAAATGAGGGCTCAACCCAGACCCGGTTAGGGTCTACTCGGCTCCCCGGTGACGGCCTTCCGCGGCCTCAGCCGCCGGTCTGTCCAGGGCCCCCACGAGATGTTGAAAGTGTTGAATACCAGGCTGCCAGAGAGCCGCCGAATAGCGGCCTGAAGCACATGAGAATGGTCGGCTGGTGGTGTCAGGGCGCCGGCGAAGCGGAGGGGCTTGGGGCATTCCGGAGGGCTAGCCTTCCGAAAGCATCGCGATGCTTGGGAAGCAGACACTCTGCCAGCTGAGTTACTCCCGCTCGGAGCAGAGAGAGTTATAGCAGATTGAGCTTCGAGGGGGGAGGGAACGAGCCCGCGTCAACTTGCGTGGAAATCCCTTCCGACGCTTGATCTCGATCAGGCTGCTTGCACCACCTTTGGTCTGACGAGCTGACCGTCGACGAAGCGCTCGCCGGCGAGGACGAGGCTCATCACTGTCGCCCCGCCGTTGAGGACGCGCCAGTTGGCCGAGAGGCGCTCGACGATCTTGAAGACGAGATAGAGCGCGTTCTCCCGGACGCGGGCCCGCTTGGCCACGTTGGTGCGCAGGCGGACGCCGGCAAAGACCGACTCGATGGGGTTGCTCGTGCGCAGGTGGGGCCAGTGTTCGGCCGGGAAGTCATAGAAGGTTGTGAAGTCGTCCCAGTCGCGATACAGCGTCTCGGCCGCGCTGTCCTGGCCAACGGAGTGCAGCCAGAGCGCGAGCTCGTCGCGAGCCGCCTCGCAGGCAGCCCTCGTGGCCGCGCCCCAGACCTCGCGCAGGCGGCGACGCATCTGGGCCCAGAGACGTTTGGGCAGCCGATCGAGCAGGTTGAGGGTGCGGTGGTTCCAGCAGCGCTGGTGGCGGGTCGCCGGGAACACCATCGTCAGGGCTGCCCAGAGGCCGAGCGCGCCATCGCCAACGGCCACGAGCGGTGCCTCCAGACCGCGTTCTCGCATGTCCCGCAGCACGCCCGCCCAGCTCTCGGCGCTCTCGCGATAGCCGAGCTCGAGACCGAGAGGTTCCTTGCGCCCGTCATCGCATGCGCCCACCACCACGAGCATGCAGCTGGACTCGTCCTCGAGGCCGGCGCCAAGATAGATGCCGTCTGACCAAGTGTAGGCGTAGCGCGACGTGATCGGTCGGGTGCGCCAGGCCTTGTACTCGGCCTCCCACTCGGCTCTCAGACGCAGCATCGTCGAGGCGCTCAGGGTGGCCTTCTCACCGAGGAGCTGACGGAAGGCGGGCTCGAAGTCGCCGCTGCTCAAGCCTTCGAGGTATAGCCGGGCGAACAGGCGCTGGGTGTCGCGCGAGAGATAGCGCCGACGGGGCAGGATGGCCGAGGTGAACGGCTCCGAGCCAGCCGGCAGATCGCGCACCCGGGGCGGCCGGACTTCGACCGACCAGGTTCCGATGCCGACCTCACGCGGCCGGCCGTGGCCGTTGCGAGAACCGCTGGCAGCGGCGCCGCGAGCGTAGCGAGGGCGGTCGAGCCGCTCGTCTATCTCGGCCTCAAGGGCCGCCTGTAGCATCTTGCGGGCGCCTTCCCGGGCGATCGACTCAAGCGTGTCGACGACCATCGTTGAGGCCGATTCGGCGGCCAGATTCGCGTGGTACCTTGCCATTGCGGCGTGCCTCCATCCGTGAGTTGGTTGCTCATCGGAAAGGGTACGCCGCGCTCTACCCGGCTAGATCCGGGCCAGCCGCGGCGACATTTCCACGCATCGTGACGTTAGCTC